>OCTX012282198.1_pt1 | contig 27721 bp, 25 predicted proteins | sample 1539691 | NCBI WGS metagenome assembly OCTX01 (sample SAMN02144231, study PRJEB22623) | gut metagenome | biome: sheep rumen | host: Ovis aries | place: New Zealand
CTGGGAAACCTCTTCAATTCAGAGATTTACGGCGGTCCCACCAGCCTTCCCTGGGGTTTTGTCTTCCAGCGTAACGGAGAAACCGTTCCCTGCCATCCCACCCAACTCTACGAAGGAGGCACCTATCTCCTGCTGGGCATCGTGCTCATGTGGCTGTATTGGAAAAAACTGGACAAACTGTACCGCGGCACCTTCGTGGGCCTGTTCCTCATCGTGTGCTTCGGCAGCCGCTTCCTCATCGAATTCGTGAAAAACCCGCAGGTGGAGTTCGAGCAGGACATGGTCCTCAACATGGGGCAGCTCCTCAGCATCCCCTTCGTACTGCTGGGTATCGGCTTCCTGGTGTATGCCTATGTGAAAAAGCTTCCCGCCGCAGCCGTCCATCCGGAGAGAACGGCGCAGAAGAAAGATCCCACCCACTTCGCCCACAGCATCGAGAAATAGGGTGACCCATAACCTCCTACCACTCAGCCATTTACGTACAATCCTCTGCGCAAAATGCGCAGAGGATTGTACGTAAGTGCTTCAGGGATAGCGCGTTGTGAGTCACGCGCACGGAAGAGGGGCTTAGTCCTGGATGGCGGCGATGCCGGGGAGGACTTTGCCTTCGATGGCTTCCAGCATGGCGCCGCCGCCGGTGGAGACGTAACTCACCTTGTCGGCATAGCCCATCTGGGTAACGGCGGCCACGGAGTCGCCACCGCCGACGAGGGTGTAGGCACCATTCTTGGTGGCCTCGGCCAGGTCTTCAGCGATCTGGAGGGTACCCTTGGCGAAGTTGGGCAGTTCGAAAACGCCCACGGGACCGTTCCAAAGGATGGTCTTGGAAGAGAGGATGACCTTCTTCCAGGCCTCGAGGGTCTTGGGAGCGGCATCCATGCCTTCCCAGTCTTCGGCGATGTTGTCGGTATCGAAAATGCGCCGGGGCGTGTCGTTGTCAAAGGACTGGCCGGCGACGGTCTGGATGGACAGGTACACATTCACGCCCTTCTCCTTGGCCGTGGCCAGGATTTCGAGAGCGTCGGGAATCAGTTCATCCTCATGGAGGGACATGCCGATTTTGCCGCCCTTGGCCTTGATGAAGGTATAGCCCATGCCGCCGCCGATGATGAGGTTGTCCACCTTGCCGACGAGGTTCTTCAGGACGGCCAGTTTGGAACTCACCTTGGAGCCGCCGATGATGGCGGTCAGGGGACGCTGTGCATTCTTGAGCACATTGTCGATGGCCTTGATTTCGCCTTCCATCAGGTAGCCGAACATCTTGTCATTGGGGAAGTACTCGGCGATGAGGGCGGTGGAGGCATGGGCACGGTGGGCGGTGCCGAAAGCGTCGTTGATGTAGCAGTCGGCATAGGAGGCAAGGGTTTTGACGAACTCTTTCTGGGAGGCCTTCACGGCAGCCTTGGCGGCTTTCTTCTCCTCGTCGGTGGCGTCCTCTGCGAGGCCGCGCGGCTTGCCTTCTTCCTCGGCATAGAAGCGGAGGTTTTCCAGGAGGAGGGCCTCACCGGGCTTCAGGGCATCGGCCTGGGCCTTGGCCTTCTGGCAGTCGTCGGCGAACTGGACGGGAACGCCCAGGCACTCGCTCACATGGGCCACGATGTGCTTGAGGGAGAATTTGGGATCCACTTTCTTGGGACGGCCCAGGTGGGACATGATGATGAGGGAACCGCCTTCTGCGAGCACCTTCTTGAGGGTGGGCATGGCACGGCGGATGCGGGTGTCGTCCGTGATTTCGAAATTTTCGTTGAGGGGGACGTTGAAGTCTACGCGTACGATGGCCTTCTTGCCTTTGAAGTCGTACTTGTCAATGAATTGTTGCATGGATATATAGCTTTAAATTGTATTCCAGTCTGCAAATTTAACTATCTTTGCACAAAATTCAAAAGTTATGGCTGTCGAATTCCCTGCACAATATTGGAAAGACTACGAACTCCTGGACAGCGGCCGGGGAGAGAAACTGGAACGCTTCGGCAAATACGTCCTTCGCCGCCCCGAGCCCAAGGCCCTCTGGGACCCTTCCCTTCCGGAAACGGAGTGGAAGCGCCTGAGCCATGTGACCTTCAAACCCGGCGCAGGCTTCGGCAAGGCCGGCAAGGAGGACAGCGGCACCTGGGAACGCTCCAAAAAGATGGAAGACCAGTGGAGCATCGTCTATAACGGAGAGCCGGATCCCGAAACCCACGCCGCCAGCGACCTCCATCTGTCGCTGCGGCTCGGCCTCACCGCCTTCAAGCACGTGGGCGTATTTCCCGAGCAGGCGCCCAACTGGGAATTCATCTACCGCGAGACCGCGCGGCTGGTGCGCATCCACAAGGCCAACGGCCTTCCCGCCCCCAAGGTGCTCAACCTCTTCGCCTATACCGGGGCCGCCTCCCTCGCCGCCAAGTGCGCCGGGGCCGACGTCACCCATCTGGACTCCGTGCGCCAGGTAGTCACCTGGGCCCGGGAAAACATGGAGCGAAGCGGTCTGGACGGCATCCGCTGGGTGGTGGAAGACGCCCTCAAGTTTGCCCGGCGCGAGGCCAAACGGGGCAACAAATACGACGGCATCATCCTGGACCCGCCCGCCTACGGGCACGGCCCGGACGGCGAAAAATGGAAACTGGACGAACTGCTGTTCGGCCTGCTGCAAAACGTGGCCGCCATCCTCGGCGAACGCGACGCCTTCATGGTCCTCAACCTCTATTCCAACGGCTACAGCGCCGCCCTCGGGGAAACCGTGGTGCGGGAGGCATTCAAAAACCAGTTCTCCCAAATGACTTCAGGGGAACTGGCTTTCCAAGACTCTTTCGGCAAAGTGATGCCGCTGAGCATCTATGTGCGGCTCAAGCGTTAAGCGTCAATTCACAGACAGGCTGTCGTCTTTTTCCAGCGAATAGGCTCCGCCGGTGACGGTGTGGAGCAATTCCTCCAGGCTGTCCATCATGGCCTCCGACAAATCCGTGTCGCCATACTGCTTGCACACATCCGAGACATAGAGGAACACGCGGCTGGCCGTCTCGAATTCGGCCGAGCCCAGCGTACCCCACTGCATGTAGAAGGAGATGGTTTCCAGGAGTTCATCGGCGAAGCGGGCCGCCAGGTCGCGGGCCTTTTCGGCTTCGCCCAGGTAGTAGTAGTTTTCGGCCATCTGGGCCACCATGTAGTCGTTGGAACTGAAGCCCAGCGGAATGCTTTCCAGCGGGAAATTCTGCTCGGGAAAGTACTCCTGGCACAGGTCCATCACTTCCAGGGCCTTTCCGTTCTCCTTGATGTCGATGAGGGCGTTGGCCACGGTGAGGAAATACTGCCGCTGGGACAGCACACCCAGGAAGGTGTACATGTTCTGGTAGTCCACATAATAGTCCGTGCGCTTAAGGGCATCCCACTTGTACTTGGTTTTGAGGTCGTTGTACTGGGCCAGGGCATCCACCTTGCCGGCATCCGTGGACGAGATCTTGTTCCGGATGGGGGTGAAACGGTAGGAGAAGCCGTCGAACATCAGATAATCCTTGATGCCGATGTTGAGGTCTCCGCCCATGTTCAGGAAGTTCAGCGGACGGTCCCACTCGTATCCCGAGAGGAAGTCCAGCAGGAAGAGTTCCGGCTTGGAGACATAGTTCTTGTCCTTGGACATCTGAAGGACGATCTGGTCGGGGATCTCGTCGGCGAACTGCTCGGGGACGATGCCGTATTTGAGGCAGTTTTCCTTGTTGACGGGAATCACGAGATTGCGGGCGCAGATGAAATCCAGTTTGGTGCCGCTTTCCAGGGCGACCTTCATCTTGGGATCCTTGAACACCGTCATCACATCCGAAAGGAACATGGCGGAGCCGTCGTCGTAGGCGATGTACACGAACTCGTTGGTGCCGTAGAGATACTGCGAGGCGGGAACGGTGAGATTCAGCGGCTTGCTCTCGTTGCAGGCCCACTTCATCTGGTCGATGTACCAGTCGGTGCCCAGGAGGGACGTATTGACCACACGGACATCGGTACGGACCCCCTCAATCTCCTGCGCATACCACAGCGGGAAGGTGTCGTTGTCGCCGTGGGTGACCAGGAGGCCGTTCTTCCCGACCGAATTCAGGTAATTGCAAGCCATTTCCGGAGCGGTATAGCGGTGGGAACGGTCGTGGTCGTCCCAGTTCTGGGCGGCCATGAGGGCCGGAACGCCCAGGCACAGCACCGTTACGCCGGAGGAAAGCGCCGCCGGCGACAGCGTCTTCAAGGCGCCGGAGAGCCATTCATACAGCGCCAGCACGCCCAGGCCGATCCAGATGGCATACATGTAGAAGGAGCCGGCATAGGCATAGTCGCGCTCCCGCACCTGGTAAGGCGGCTGGTTCAGGTACAGCACGATGGCGATACCCGTCATGAAAAACATCAGGAACACAATCCAACTGCCCCGCTTGTCCTTGTCGAACTGGAACACCAGGCCCAGCAGACCCAGCAGCAGCGGCAGGAAGAAGTAGTGGTTCTTGCCCTTGTTCTCCCGCAGCGGGGCCGGGGCGTCCGACTGGTCTCCCAGCCGGAGTTCGTCCAGGAAGGCGATGCCGCTCTCCCAGTTCCCGTGGAACACATTGCCCGGCAGCGGACTGTGGACATCGTTCTGGCGGCCGACAAAATTCCACATGAAATAGCGCCAGTACATCCAGTTGAGCTGATAGTCGATGAAATAGGCCATGTTGGCCCCGAAACTGGGCTTGCGGTGCTTCGCGCCCTTCACCCGGGTTCCCTTGCCCTGGGTGTACTGCTCGTAAAAGTCGATGTAACGGGGGTCGGCCGAGGACCACATGCGCGGGAAGAGCATTTTGCCCTCGGGGAGATAATCGGCATCGGCCGGGGCGTCGGCGTGGACGTATTTGCCGTCCAGCGGTGCCCAGTACTTGCCCTGCTTGAGGTCATAGGGCGCGTCGTAATACTGGCCGTAGAGCAGCGGCGTAGAGCCATACTGCTCGCGGCTCAGGTAACGCACAAGGGTATAGGCATTGTCGGGCTGATACTCGTTGGTGGGCGTTTTCACGCTGGAACGGATGATGACGATGGCAAAGAGCGAAAAGCCCATCACCAGGGTGGTGACGCAGAGCATCACCGTATTCCAGAACACCTTGCCCTTCTTGAGCGTGGCGAACAGCGACCAGAAGCAAAGCGCCAGCAGGGCCACCAGGAAGAACAGGGCGCCGCTGTTGTACGGCAGGCCCAGACCGTTCACGAAGAGCCGGTCGAAGAAGGCGGCCACCTTGGGAAGATACGGGATAAACAGGTACACCAGCAGGAACTCGATCACTACGCCGATGGCAAAAATGCCGAGAAGCCTCTTGAAAGGCAGTTTCTTCCCTTCGTTCATGCGATAATAGTACATGAAGACGAAAGCCGGGATGGTGAGGAGGTTCAGCAGGTGCACGCCGATACTGAGGCCCATCAGGAAGGCGATGAGCACAATCCAGCGGTTGGCGTGGGGCCGGTCGGCCTGGTCGTACCACTTGCACATGGCCCAGAAGACCAGGGCGGTGAAGAGCGAGGACATGGCATACACTTCTCCTTCCACGGCGCTGAACCAGAACGTGTCGGAGAAGCAGTAGGCCAGGGCGCCCACGGCGCCGGAACCGAAGACCGCCACCGCCTGTCCCAAGGAGAAGCGCTCACCTCCCACCAGCCTTTTCGCAAAGAAGACGATGGTGAAATAGAGCAGGAAAATGGTGAGGGCGCTCAGGATGGCGTTCATGGCGTTCACAGCCATGGCCGCATGCTCCGGGCTCACCGGAATGGTGAAGAAACGGGCGATGAGCTGAAACACGGGGTTTCCCGGAGGGTGACCCACTTCCAGTTTGTACGACGAGGCAATGAATTCACCGCAATCCCAGAAAGAGGCGGTCGGTTCTATCGTGGAAAGGTAGGTGGCCGATGCGATGGCGAGCACCACAAGCCCCACGATTCTGTTCCACTTGTTAAAGATCTTCTGTTCCATACATTCTCAATAATTGGCAAAGTTAGCAAAAATTGACTACATTTGTGGACTTTTAGACTAAAACCTATACCTATGTCAACTGAAATCTGCATTGTTCCCGTCGAAGGGAAGAAAATGCTCAAAGCTTTCATCGACTTTCCCATCGGCCTTTACAAAGACTGCGACAAATGGGTTCCCGCCTTTGAAGACGACGAATATAAATCCCTCGGAGACGACAATCCCTCCCTCTCCTTCTGTGAGCGCGAACTTTTCCTGGCCTACAAAAACGGAGAAGTGGCCGGGCGCGTAGCCGCCATCATCAACCGCAAGGCCAACGAAAAATGGAAAGAGAATGCGGTGCGCTTCGGCTGGTTCGATGTCATCGAAGATTACGAAGTGGCCAAAGCCTTGATCGACAAGGCCGTCGCCTGGGGCAAGGAGCGTGGCTGCACCAAGGTGAAGGGCCCCCTCGGCTTCACCGACATGGACCGCGAAGGCCTGCTGGTGGAAGGGTTCGAGAACGAGAGCCCCTTCACCGTCATCTATAACTACCCTTACTATCCGGAGTTCCTGGAGAGAATGGGCTTCGTGAAAGATGCGGACTGGACCCAGCGCTACATCGAATTCTCCGACGAACTTCCGCCCATGATGCAACTGGCCTCCACGGTGGAGAACCGCTTCGGCGTGCATATCTACAGGGCCAGGAACATCCGGCAGATGGCCCGCCGCGGACGCGAAATGTTCCACGTCCTCAACGACGCCTTCGCGCCGCTGTACGAATACACCAAACTGAGCGAAGAGCAGATCGACGGCTATGTGAAGCAGTATGTCCCCGTCCTCAACAAGGACATGGTGGCCTTCGTGGTCAATGACGAGGACCGGCTGGTGGCCTTCACGGTGACCATGCCGCATATCTCACAAGGGGTGCGCAAGGCCAAGGGCCGCATCTTCCCCTTCGGCTGGATCCACATTCTCCCGCAACTGAGCCCGAAGCGCAACCATGTGGCCGAAGGGCTCCTGATCGGCGTGCTGCCGGAATACCAGGCCAAGGGCGCCGCCCTCCTCATGTTCAAATACCTCCACGAGAATTATATCCACCTGGGCATCAAGCGTTTGCTATTGAACCCCCAGTTGGAGGAGAACCATAAAGTACAAAGCCTCTTCGGACCGTACGACCCCAAGCCGTACCAGCGCCGAAGAAGCTATGTAAAAGAGATTTGACGGACTAAAGAGCGGCGGCCACCGCATCGATCACCTCTCCCACCGTAGTGGGGGCGGGTGCAGCAGGGTCGAAACGCATCTTGAATTTTTCCTCCACCGCCAGGGAAACCAGCATCATGGAAAGGGAATCGATACCGAGCTCGCGGACGAGCTCGGTTTTATCGTTCACGTTTGACAGGTCCGTGTCGGGGCGGACGATGGCCAGGACCTCCTTGAGGCCGGCGAAAATTTCTTCACGGGTCATACGCGGGAAACCTTCATGCTGCCGGTGCGCTTGAAATCTTCCGTGCGCACGGTGATTTTACGAATCTGATGCGTGGAAGGGAGGGTGGCGTTGATTTTGTCCACCAGGGCCTTCATATAGGCCTCCACCTCTTCCCAGGGCTTGCCCTCGAAGGCGGGCATCAGCGGGAGGATTTCCACGGCGATGACCTGGGTGCCGTTGAGTTCGTCTTCCTTCACCATGGCGTCGCGGACGCAAGGATCGGCATAGAAGGGCTCCTCGAGGCTTTCGGGGCTCACATTCTCACCGTTGGAGAGGATGATGAGGTTCTTGATGCGGCCGGTGATATAAAGGAAGCCGTCCTCGTCGAAGCGGCAGAGGTCTCCGGTGCGGAGCCAGCCGTCGGGCGTAAGGGCCTCGGCGGTCTTCTCGGGATCCTTGTAATAGCCGGAAAACACGTTGTCGCCTTTGATCCAGAGTTCGCCGTCCACGATCTTGGTCTCCTGGCCGGGATAAATCTTGCCGATGGAGGTGGGATGGGTGATGGCGTCGGCATTGGCCGAAGTCAGGTTGGCGCCTTCCGTGAGGCCGTAGCCGAAGCAGAATTCGATGCCCAGTTTGGAGAAGATGCTCACCAGGCGCGGCGGCACGTTGGCGGCGCCGACGATCATCATGCGGAGGCTGCCGCCCAGGAACTGGGGACCGTACATCTTCACCAGGCCGGCGAGGATGTCGCAGACACCGGGGACAATGACCAGGACGGTGGGTTTGAGCACCGGGAGTTTGCCCACGGTAGCCTTCATGTCCTCGCAGGTGAACCAGAGGTTGCCGGTGTAGAAGCAGCCCATGGTGCCGGCGATGAGGCCGAACACGTGGCTCAGCGGCAGCAGGCCGATGTAGCGGTGTACGCCAATCACATGGCCGGGCTTGAAGATGGCGTTGTAGTTGCCTCTCATCAGGGCACGGTGGCTCAGGACGGCGCCCTTCGGGGAGCCGGTGGTACCGCCGGTGAAGAAGATGGCGGCGGGGCTTTCCGGGTCGATATCGGCCACGGGGGCCTCGGCCTCGGCCATATCCTTGGTGGAGAGAACCTTCACGCCCTGGAGTTTGGCGGTGAGGGGCTTGAACTCGTCGCGGACAAAGATGGCGGCGATGTCAAATTTCATGCAGGAGCCCACCACGGCCATTTCCGGGAGGGACGGAGGGAAGTTCATGGCCACATATCCGGCCGAAGTGACGGCGAGGAAGAGTTCCACGGCGTCCTGGCTGTTGCGGTCCATGATGGCGATATGGGCGCCCTTGGGAAGGCCGAGGCCGTTGATGAAGGCGCGGCGGCGGGCGATCCGCTTTCCGAATTCGGCGTACGTTATCGTATTGGTCTGGTCACTGACAGCCGGCATATCGGCAAATTCCCGGGTGAACCAGTTCACAAATTCTCCCATGGTAGGAAGGTAAGGGATTCTTTCGAATTCTTCCTTCGGGAGCATGTCATGGAAATAATTGGACATATCAGTTTGGGTTTAGTATTTCAAAAACATACAAAGATAGTCATTTTTCTTTAATTCTTTCGGCCGGTGTACATCCGGCACAGGCCGAAGGTGAGCGTGGTGCAGCGGACCTCCCCGAAGCCGGCTTCCCGCATCATCGCGCAGAAAGCCTCCGGCGGAGGGAAGGCATGGACCGACGCCGGCAGATAGCGGTAGGCCGCCTTGTCTCCGGAAATCTTCCCGCCCACCCAGGGCAGGATGTGCAGGAAGTAAAGGTCGTACAGGGCGCGGAGCACTTTGTTCCGAGGCACGGAGAGTTCCAGGATCACGGCCTTCCCGGAGGGCTTCAGCACGCGGAAGAACTCTTTGAGGCCCAAGTCTTTGTGCTCGAAGTTCCGGATTCCGAAAGCGCAGGTGACCCGGTGGAAACTGCCTTCCGGGAAAGGAAGGTTTTCACCGTCGGCCACCTGGAGGCGGATGCGGTCGTGCACCCCCTCATGGGCGGCTTTTTCCATCACGAGCGCCATCATGCCCTCAGAGATGTCGGCCCCGACGACACGGGAGCCGGGAGCGGCGGCCTTGGCGACGGCGATGGTGCTGTCCCCCGTTCCGCAGGCCACGTCCAGGATCTGCTGGACGGTGCCGTCCACGATTTCCTTCAGGGCATAGCGGCGCCACAGGCGGTCGACATTCAACGACATCAGGTGGTTGAGCCGGTCGTAGGACGGGGCGATCCCGTCGAACATTTCCTGTATTTTCTCTTTCTTGGGCATGGGGACGGTTCAGAAAGAAAACTTGTCCGGGACGGGGTCGTACCCGCTGCCGCCCCAGGGGTGGCAGCGCAGAAGCCGGCGGACGGTGAGATACAGCCCCTTCAGGGGCCCGTGCTTGCGGAACGCCTCCAGGGCATACTGCGAGCAGGTGGGCGTGAACCGGCAGGACGGCGGCGTGAAAGGACTGATGCAGACCTGATAGAATTTGATCAGGACCACGGCCGGAAAAATGAGGATTTTCTTGAGGGTGGGATTCATCGCAGGGCCTCCAGGATACGGGTCATGTCTTCATAAACGGCCTCGTAAGGCAGCACCTCCCGGGACGTATAGACAAACAGCATGTCCGTCCCGCTGCCCAGCAGATGCTTCTGCCGGCGGTAACTCTCGCGGATACGGCGTTTGAGAAGGTTCCGCTTCACCGCACGCTTGAAGTGGCGTTTGGGAACGGATATCACCACGCGGGACGCTTCCTCCCCTTCCCCACGGCGGAGGTAACGGCAGCGGAGGCAGCCCGCCTGAACGCTTTTCCCCTGTTCGAAAAGGGCCTCGACGGCTGTTTTGCCGCAGAGGCGCTCGGACTTGGGGAAAGAAGCATCCATTACTCTAAACTCTTCAGGTACAGTTCAATGGCCGACGCGACGGACGGGGCCTCGGGAGACGGGGCCTTCACATCGATGCGGAGTCCGGCATCCTCCATGGCACGCACGATGGAGCGGCCGTAGGAGACCATCTTCATCTCTCCCTGCCGGAAGTCCGGGAAATTCTCCTGGAGGGACTTCACGTCGGCCGGATGGTAGAAGACCACCATGTCGTAGGAGGCAAGGTCCAGGTCTTTGAGGTCCTGGTTCACCGACTTCACGAAAACGCCGGTGGAGTACTGGAGATGGTTGGCGGTGAAAAGGGAAGTGAGCGCATCGGAAGACGAGGAATCCGACATGGCGATGAGAAACTTCTCTCCCTTATGCTTGGGGCCGATGAGGGCCACCACGCTCTCGGGGGTGCCGGTTCCGTAGAAAATCTTGCGTTTGCGATAGACGATGTGCTTCTGCAGGTACATGGCCACGGCCTCCGTGGTGCAGAAGTACTTCATGGTCTCGGGGATTTTGGCGCGGAGTTCTTCGGCCAGAGAGAAAAAGGCGTCGATGACGTGCCGGGAGGAGAATACGACGGCCGTATAATCCAACACATTGATCCGCTGGGCGCGGAACTCTCGGGACGTAAGGGGTTCTATCTTAAAAAAAGGGCGGAAATCGAAAGTTACTCCGAATTTTTCGCTCACGGTCTGATATTGCGAAAGAATGCGGGGAGCATTCTGGGAAACCAGGATCTTTTTGATGTTCATTTTTTGCACTTCTCTACTCTACAAAACCACTGCCGAAACTATGAGCAGTGCTGTCGGAAAAAATTCCAGGCCGCAAAGGTACAAAAAAGTTCGGAAAGGATTGCAAAACAGTGAAAGAATTTGTGCGCGCCGGACCAAAAAAATGCCATAGACAAAGGCCGATTCAATATAAATTAAATCTCTGATTATAAAATCATTGACCCCGACAAGCACACAGATGCCCACCGTGGTCAGGACCAGCAGCATAAGGAGGATGAAAAAAGTAAAAAACAATCGGCCCGCAAGATTGTATTGGTCCCGGTATTTCCGGGGTCTCAGCCACAGAAACAGGACAAGACGGAGCAGGATATACCCCAGCGCGAGGCCGACAATGGCCGCCAGGTACAGATTGCTGTCCAGCCCCTGCAAAAAGGCGGGATTGTACAGCCGGTAGCGGAAAACCAGCAGGACGGCGGGGATGATGAACGTAAGCGAAAGGACCGTGCGGTCATGGCTGAGGCGGTAGCTGTTTTCCAACTGGAAACTGCCGCGTGCGCGGAAGATGCTGTCGAGCAGGGACGGAACCAGTTCGAAAAAACGCTTGAGTTGCATGATCAGCAGCAGCACGAACACCAGCGTAAGGATGTTGGCCGACAGCGGAAAGCCGCTCTCCGCCGGCAAAGGGGCCGGTGAAGGGCTTTCCGGTAGCAGCAGGCTACCGCTCTGGAACAAATCCTGCCACATCAGTTTCCGCGTTTTGCGTTGTAACCCAGCGACTTCAGGAGTTCCGTCACCTTGTCGCGGAAATCTCCCTGGATGGTGATTTCGCCGTCCTTGGCGCTGCCGCCCACGCCGAGGCGGGTCTTGAGGGTCCGGCCCAGTTCCTTCAGGTCTTCGGCCCGGCCCACGAAACCGCTCACCAGCGTAACCTGCTTGCCGCCGCGGTTCCGGCGGTCGATGCCCACGATGAGCCGCTGCCCCGAAGGCGGAAGGGTTTCGGCCTCCGCCTCCTGCGCCGTGGTGTACTGAAAATCCGGATTGGTGGAAAACACCACCCCCAGACGGTCTTTCCAATCGCTATGTGCCATAATGGTACAAAGTTACTGCTTTTTTCATTCATCGCAATATCTGTACAGTTCGGAAAAAAAGCGCCGCCCTCCGCTTGACTATTTGCTTCCGTTTCATTACTTTTGTTAACCTGCTCTTTAGAGCAGTTTTTCAGATTGATAAACACTAACGATATGACCATTAAAGTTCAATTGCAGTATCACACCGAGTGGGGAGAAAGCGTTCAACTCCGGATTGGCAAACGCCGCATCGTGATGGATTATTCCTTCGGCGGCCTGTGGCAGATCATGCTCACCGGACGGGACCTCCACGACGGCGATTCTTTCACCTTTGAAGTCATCCGCGACGGAAAAGTGGTGAAGCGCGAGTGGCGCGGCCACCATTTCAAAGCCCCCGTGGCCCAGAAGGACATCATCGTCCGTTCCCGCTGGCAGGAGCGCCCGTTCAATTCGGCCTTCTATTCATCGGCCTTCAGCGATGTCATTTTCCGCCGTCCTTCCGGCGCTTCGTTCCGCAAAAAGCAGGATCATCGGCCCGACCTGGGCAACATCTGCATCCGCATCGCCGTCCCGGAAGTGCGCAGCGGCGAATCCGTGGGCATCGTAGGCTCGGGCAAAGCGTTGGGAAACTGGAAGGACGTGCTCCTGATGGATGACGGTGGCTTCCCCTGGTGGTTCATCACCTTGGACATCACGGAGCCCATGGAATACAAATTCGTGATTGTGGACACCAACACCCGGGAAATCCGCCTGTGGGAAGAAGGTCCCAACCACTTCTTCGCAGAGATTCCCCCCAAAAACACCCAACTCATCATCGCCGACCTGGAGCCCCGCTTCCCGACGGAGCCCTGGCGCGGAGCCGGCGTGGCCGTGCCCGTTTTCTCGCTCCGCAGCGAAGAGAGTTTCGGCGTCGGGGAATTCAACGATATCAAGCACCTGGTGGACTGGGCCGTCAAGGCCGGCCAGAACGTGATTCAACTCCTGCCCGTGAACGACACCACCATGACCCACACCTGGCAGGACTCCTACCCCTACAACGCCGTCAGTTCCTTCGCCCTGCATCCGCAGTTTGTGCACCTGCCGGCCGCCGGAGTGCGTCAGGATGCGGCCTACAAGGCAAAAAAGGCCGCGCTGGAAGCCCTTCCGGCCGTGGATTACGAGGCCGTGAACAGCGCCAAACTGGCACTGCTCCGCAAACTCTACACAGGCGCCAAGGGCAAGGCCACGCTGGCATCGGCCCCGTACAAGGCCTTTGTCGAAGCCAACCGGGAATGGCTGCTCCCCTACGCCGTTTTCAGCGTCCTGAGAGACCTCAACGGCACGCCGGAATTCGGCTCCTGGAAAGAACTGGGCCGTTACAACGCCAAAAAAGTGCAGGCCTTCGCCCATGAGCACGACGCGGAGGTGGGCTTCTACTGCTATGTGCAGTTCCTGCTGGACCAACAACTCAAGGAAGCCGTGGAGTATGCGCACCTGCACGGGGTGGCCCTCAAGGGAGACCTCCCCATCGGCGTGAGCCGCCAGAGCGTGGACGCCTGGCAGCACCCTGAACTCTTCCACATGGACAGCCAGGCCGGCGCCCCGCCGGATGCCTTCGCCGAAGACGGCCAGAACTGGGGCTTCCCCACCTACAACTGGGAAGAGATGGCCAAGGACGGCTATGCCTGGTGGAAGGCCCGCATGGGCAAAATGGCCGAATACTTCGACGCCTTCCGCATCGACCACATTCTGGGATTCTTCCGCATCTGGGAGATTCCCGTCCCGCACAAGAGCGGCCTCATGGGCCACTTCAATCCGGCGCTGCCCTACAGCGGAGACGAACTGCGCGCCATGGGCTTCAAGCCCGGCGATGCTGACGGCACGGACACCCTCTTCGTGGAAGACCCCCGCAAGGCCGACTTCTGGCATCCCCGCATCGCCGGAGAGAAGACCCAGCGCTTTGCCTGGCTGCCGGACTCCCTCAAACAGCGCTACAGGGAACTCAGCGAAGACTTTTTCTGGCGCCGCCACGACGATTTCTGGCGCGAGACCGCCCTTGGGAAACTCCCGGCCCTTCTCCGTTCCACCGGCATGCTGTCCTGCGGCGAAGACCTGGGCATGATTCCCGCCTGCGTGGCCTCCGTCATGGACAGCCTCAACATCCTCTCCCTGGAAATCCAGCGCATGCCCAAGGATCCGAAGGACGCCTTCGGCCATCCGGACCGCTATCCTTACTGGTGCGTGTGCGCCACGGGTACGCACGACACCTCGCCGCTCCGCGCCTGGTGGGAAGAGGACCGCGCCCTCACCCAGCGCTATTACAACGAGGTGCTCGGCTGCGAAGGGGACGCCCCCTATTTCTGCGAGCCCTGGGTGGCCAGCCTCATCGTGGCCCAGCACATGAAATCCCCCGCCATGCTGGCCATCCTGCCCCTGCAGGACTGGCTCGCCACCGACGGAGAAGTCCGCTACGGCGGCAATCCGGCCGACGAGCGCATCAACGTGCCGGCCATTCCGCGCTACTACTGGCGCTACCGCATGCACTGCACGCTGGAAAGCCTTGTGGCCAATGACAGACTGAACAAACACATCCGCACGCTCGTGAGCGCCGCCGGAAGAGGCAAATAATTGATTATGAAAAAACTGCTTATCGGCCTTATCTTGTTGGCATCCTGTCTGACCCTCCGGGGACAGATCGTTTACACCGATGCATCCACCCTCCCGCTGTACGGAAAGGCAGCCCCTACCGAAGGATACCGTCGGCTTCCCGCCGCCCTGGAAGGGGTGGTGCGGGACGGCGTATGGATGCTGGGGCGCAACTCGGCCGGGCTGTATGTGCGCTTCCGCACGGATGCGCCCGAAATCCACGCCCGCTGGAGCAACACAGGCTACCACATGCCCCACATGACCGACTGCGGCACCGGCGGCCTGGACCTGTACGTCTTTCTGGACGGGAAGTGGCAGTTTCTGAAGTCCGGCTTTGAATGGGGCGCCATCAAGAAGGACCACACTGCGCGGCTGATAGGCAACATGCAGCCCGGGATGCGGGAATACATGCTGTACCTGGGCCTGTACGACGAGATTAAGACGCTGGAACTGGGGGTTCCGGAAGGCTATGCCCTTTATGAGCCGCAGCTGAAAAGCCCGGTTTCGGAAAGGCCGGTGGTGATGTACGGAACCAGCATCCTGCAGGGAGGCTGCGCTTCCCGGCCCGGAATGGCCCATACCAACATCCTGGCCCGCCGGCTGGACCGCACGGTGATCAACCTCGGCTTCAGCGGAAACGCTCATCTGGACTACGAGATCGCCACGCTGATGGCCTCCGTGCCCGATCCTTCCGTCTTTGTGCTGGACTATGTGCCCAACGCAGCGGACAGCCTGATCCGGGAGAAAGGGGAAAAGTTTTTCCGGATTCTGCGGGATGCGCATCCCGACGTGCCCATCATCTTTGTGGAAGACCCTCACTTTGCGCATACCCTCCTGGACCAGGCCATCGCCGCGGAAGTCTCCGGCCGAAATGCCGCCCAGAAGGCCCTCTATGAGCATCTGGTCGCCGCCGGGGAGAAGAATCTCTTCTACGTGCCCTCCTTTGAGATGACTCAGCAGGAAGACTTCGTGGACGGCGTCCATTTCACGGACCTTGGCATGACGCATTATGCCGACCTGATGGAACCGGTTCTCCGGGAGGCGCTTAAACGGTCCGGAGAATGAGGAGCGGAGAAGCGACGGTCGTGAAGAACGCCGGCAGCCATTATCTGCTGTCGGAATTGCCCGCCTGGGATCTTTTCCCCGCCGTGCTGCGCGGAAAAATCCGCCTGAAGGGCAGCGTTGTCACCAATCCCATCGCCGTGGGAGACCATGTCCGCTACCGGGCCGATGACGACGGCTGTGTCATCACCGAAATCCTGCCCCGCCGCAATTACCTCATCCGCCGCTCCACCAACCTGTCGCGGCAGGCACACATCATCGCCGCCAATATCGACAGGGCCTATCTTATTGTCTCGCTGTATTTTCCGGAAGTCAAACTTCCCTTCCTGGACCGCATCCTGGTCACCTGCGAACTGTACGGCATCCCGGCCACCATCGTCCTCAGCAAGACGGATCTGTACCGGGAGCCGGCGCCGGAGGAGATCGCCCGTTTCCGCTCCATCTACGAAGGGGCGGGCTATCCGGTGATTGAAACGTCGGTGCACACCGGAGAAGGGATCGACCGGATCCGCCAGGCCTGCCAAGGCCAGGTGAATCTTTTTTCCGGAGAGTCGGGCGTGGGGAAATCGTCCCTCATCAAGGCGCTGGACCCTTCGCTCTCGCCCAAGATCGGCGCCATTTCCACCGCCCACCTGCAGGGCAAGCACACCACATCCCTGTACGAAATGTATCCCCTCGCCTCCGGGGGGTATGTGATTGACTCTCCCGGCATCCGGGGCTTCGGCCTGGTGGATGTGGAAAAAGAGGAGATCGCCCGCTACTTTCCGGAAATGCTCAAGGTGGCCGAAGGCTGCCGCTTCACGCCCTGCACGCACACGCACGAGCCGGGCTGCGCCGTGAAGGAGGCCGTGGAGAAAGGGCTCATTTCCCCCGAGCGCTACAACTCCTACCTGGGCATGTTGGAAGAGGACAAGAAGTTCCGATGAAATTGAATCGGGAAATACTGCGCTTGGCAGTTCCCAGCATCCTGGCCAATATCACCGTGCCGCTGGTAGGCATGGTGGATATTGCCGTGGTGGGGCATCTCGGGGCCGGCGGAGGGATCTCCGGCGCCGCCTTCATCGGCGGCATTTCCGTTGGCACCATGCTCTTCGACCTCCTGTACTGGAACTTCGGCTTTCTCCGCACCGGCACCGGCGGCCTCACCGCCCAGGCCTATGGCCGGCTCAAGGCCGGCCTTCCGGTCCGCAGCCTTTCGGTTGCCAGTCCCCGCACCCTACCTTCCTCCGGCACCCCCAATGCCCCCGGCGAGGCATTCTCCGGTGCTCCAGGGGCAAAATCGGCCATTAATGCCCCCGGCGAGGCATTTCCCGGTGCTCCAGGGGCAAATTCGGCCCGGTTTGCCCCGGAGATTGCGTCCATCCTGGGGCGGGCGATGCGGATTGCGATGCTATCCGGCCTGGCGCTCATCGTCCTGCAATGGGTGGTGGTGCAACTGGCCTTTCTGGTGGTACAATGCTCCCCGGAAGTGCGCACGCTGGCCACCCGTTATTTCTACATCCGCATCTGGGCGGCGCCGGCCACCCTCTCGCTCTTCGCCCTGAAAGGATGGTTCATCGGCCTGCAGGACAGCCTCCGGCCCATGCTGATAGACCTGTGGGTAAACGGAGTGAACATGCTCCTTTCCGTGCTCCTCTCCTTCGGCCTAGTGCTCCCGGCAGGGGGGCTCCTGCCTACCTTGGGACCCGGTCTCGTTGCTGCGGCAGGGGGAATCCTGCCTACCTTGGGACCCGGTCTCGTTGCTGCGGCAGGGGGAATCCTTCCTACCTTGGGGCCCGGTCCCGTTGCTGCGGCGGGGGTTGCCGGCGGCGGACACACGCTCATTCCGGCCTTGGGCTTTGCCGGCGTGGCGTGGGGCACCGTCATTGCGCAGTGGACCGGCCTCCTCCTGGCGCTGCTGGTGGCACGCAAATACCTGTCGCTCAATCACTTGCTTAGAATCCTCTGCTCTTTTTGCGTAGAGGATTGTACGGAATATACTGATAATCAAAAAGTTACCAGCCACCCTTCTGCGGGTGTATCTGCCAAAGACTCGGCGACAGCCGGCCATCGGCCCAGTTTCTTCACGCTGAACCGCGACCTCTTCCTGCGGTCGGTGGGCATGATTGCGGTGTACATCGGCTTTACGGTCCTGAGCGCCCGGCTCGGAGACCTGATGCTCGCCGTGAGCACCATCCTCATGAAACTCCTCATGATTTTCAGTTACTTCACCGACGGCTTTGCCTATGCCGGCGAAGCGCTCACGGGCCGATTCATCGGCGAGCGTTCTCCGGACGGCGTCCGCTCCACCGTGCGGGGGACTTTCTGCTGGGGGTTCGGCCTGGCGGCGGTGTTCATGCTGCTGTACGGCCTGGGCAGCACGCCGCTTTTCCGTCTCATGACGTCCGACCTGGCGGTGGTTCAAGCCGGCCGACAGTTCATCCCCTGGCTCCTGCTGATGCCCCTGATCGGCTGCCCGGCCTTCACCTGGGACGGAGTTTTCATCGGTGCAACCGCTTCCAAAGACCTCAGAAACAGCACCTTACTCTGCGCCGTCGGCTTCTTCGCCGTTTGGTTGGGCGGCCAATGGTGGGCCTCCGGCAGCCTGGGCATCGGTAGCATGCAGCCGGAAACCGGCCTTCATATCCTCATGGCTGCCTATTTCATGCACCTCGCCATCCGCGCCGTCTATCTCACCCTGCGCTACAAGCCCGCCGTCCTTCGACCCCTGATTTAGTCGTGCCCGTTTCTTTGTGCCAAGGTCCAGACAGGGGACCTTCCGGCAAGTTTTCGGCCCATTTCTTTGCGCCAGGGTCCAGACAGGGGACCTACAGGCAAGTTTTCGGCCCATTTCTTTGCGCCAGGGTCCAAACGGAGGGCCTTCCGGCAAGTTTTCCACTGAGGGGACAGACAAGGGTGGCAGATAACCGGCTGGTATTCAACTTGTTGCAGATAATTCTCTGCGCTTTTTGCGCAGAGAATTATACGTAATAGACTATGAATCAAACACTTACCAATCACCACTCCCGCCCATTTTTTCCTGCCAAAGTCCAAACGAGGGACCTTCCGGCAAGTTTTTGGCCTGTTTCTTTGCGCCAGGGTCCAAACGGGGACCTTCCGGCAAGTTTTCCATTGAGAGGATAGACAAGGGTGGCAGGTAACCGGCTGGTATTCAACTTGTTGCAGATAATCCTCTGCCCTTTTTGCGCAGAGGATTATACGTATATTATTGATAAACAGACGATTACTTGCCACCGGGACACCTGCGCCAAAGTCCCCAGCATGGACCTTTATCACGTGCGCTTCAAGAGTTGTAGCACGGCTTGATGATCGGCGGTCCAAGGGAAAAAGGATAGCCGCTTGAAGGCGGTCTAGTGCTTGAGGTACTTCCAGCCCAGGACGGGGAGGACGAAAGCGAGGAAGCAGGCCACAATCCAGAAGAGGGAGACCGGGCCGAAGTCGTAAATGCCGTCGGAGGCGAAGCCGTCAATAAGGAAGCCGCTGGCGACGGACTGCGCTCCGGCGGCAGCATAACTGGAGATGCCTACGATGCCCAGGGCGGCGCCGGTGGCTTTACGGGGCACAAAGTCCAGCGCCATGAGTCCGGCGACGATGCAGAACACCACCGAGAAGGCGAAACTGAACATGGCCACAAAGGCCATATTCACGGCAAAGCCGCCGCCCCAGAAGAGGAAACCGGCCAGCGACAGCACCGCCAGTACGCCGGAAATCACGACCGGCCGAACCCGGTTGCCCCGGAAAACGACATCGGACAGCCAGCCGGCGCAGAGGTTGCCGGCCACGCCGAAAATCTCGGCCAGGCCGATGATCTGCGTAGCCCGCTCCAACGAGAAGTTCTTCTGCTTTTGCAGGAAAAGCACGCCCCAGTCGCTCACGGCATGCTGCGTGATGTACAAAAACGCGGTGGAAATGGCGATGACCCAGATGCCCGGATGGCGGAACACCCACTTCTGGAGTTCCTTGGTGGGACGCTTGTCCATGGGCCGAACCGGTTCCGAGGAGAGTTCCTGGACGGAGGGCAGGCCTTCGCTTTCGGGGGTATCGGCAATGAAAATGAGCGAAACGACGAGGCCGATGAAGCCGGCCGCCGCCGCTGCCAGGAAGCCCCACTGCCAGCCGGCCGCCGCCACGATGAAGCCCGTCATGATCATGGAGACGGCCTTTCCGAGTTGCGGCGTAGAACTGAAAATGCTGTACATGGTGCCGCGGCGCGAAAGCGGATACCAGCGCGACAGGCTGATGGTGCCGGGCGGCGAGCCCATGCTCTGCATCCAGCCGTTGACCCCCCAGAGGACGGAAAATGCAATCAGCATCAGGACGGCCCCCAGCCCCAGCGGTCCGTGCAGAAGGCCCAAAACGCCCAGAATCAGATTCACCACGGCCGATATGCCGATGCCCACCGCCATGAAGCGGCGGATGTTGCAATAGTCGGCCACGAAGCCGTTGATGAATTTTCCGACGGCATATACGAAATAGAAGGCCGACCCGATGATGCCGAGTTGCCCCGCCGTGAGCACGCCTCCGTCGATGAGCGGCTGCTTCACGACGCCCAACGTCATCCGGCAAACGTAATACAAGGTATAGGCAAGCGTAACGCCCCAGAACGTTCTGGTGCGCAGGCGTTTATAGGTAGCATCCACTTCCTCCGCCGGCACCTTCTGCACCCGCGGCTTGCTGATTCGGAAATAGGAGTAGAACGACATGCTGCAAAGATAGGCAATTTTTGCCTTCCGGCAACTATGCCCGCAAGGATGTCTCCCGTGATTCTTTCCGCTTCACGGCAAACACGGGAAGGAAGAGGACCAGGCCCAATGCCGTAGAGACCACCGTCAGGAGAATGGGCACGATCTTATGTTTGTAGGCCTTCTCATAATCACCACCCTTGCATCGGCCTCCGTCCGGCCTGGGCAGTGACGTTTCTTTAGGAGAAGCCCCTTGAAGTGTTGCGTATTTTGCGTTTACTGCTTACCTTTGCGGGCAAATGGTAAAAGCGATTGTATTTGATATTGGCGGGGTTCTGGTCGATCTGGACCTGAACCGCTGCATCCGGGCTTTCCGGGAAATTCTGGGCTTTGAGCGCATCACCGAGATTTTGGATGCCAGCCACCAAAAAGGTATCTACGGGGATATGGAGGCCGGTCTTCTGAGTGCCGACCGCTTCCGGGAACTCATCCTCGCCGAGTCCCGTCCCGGCTGCACCGGGGCCGATGTCGATCGTGCCATGGCGGCCCTCCTCACGGGCGTGCCGGAGGCTACGGCGCAGGTTGTGAAGGATTTGTCGGCCCGTTATCCGCTGTACCTGCTTTCCAACAACAATCCTATTTCCATGGCCCGCACGTATGAACTGCTCCGCGGGGTGGGCATCCATCCGGAAACGGCTTTTCGGGGGCAGTTCATCTCCTGCGAGATGAAACTCCTCAAACCCACGCAGGAATGTTACCGGGAGGTGCAGCGCCGGATCGGCCTCCCCGCGGGAGAAATCCTCTTTATCGATGACAATCAGGCCAACGTGGATGCCGCCCTCCAGGCCGGCTGGCAGGCCCGCTACTACGAGCCCGGAACCTCCTTACAAGCCCTCCTGGCCGATTTGTAGCACCGCCAAAAGAATTCCCCGCAGGCGAATTGTCACAATTGGCCGCGGGGAGTATGGTAAGGTATCAATATTTATGTCTGGCAAGGGTAATATCCAATACCGTGCCAAACATAAAAAGGGAAACTATTTTACCTTCTTTTTTTTGCGTTTTTTCGCATTCCAGTCTCCGTAAATCTCACTCACGTTGCCGGCCGTGATGAATCCGTGAATGTCATTGACTTTGAGAAAGTTCATCAGGCTGGAAAATTCGTCCGTGGTCAGGAGGGCCTGGATTTCCACATTGTGATGGCCGTTGTAGCCGCCAGTTACGTCGTACAGGGAGCAGCCGCGCTGCAGTTCCTCGATAATGTATTTGCGGATGCGCTCATACTGGGACGAGATGATGCACACCCGCTTGCGGCGGTTGAGGCTGGCCGTGAAGTAATCCAGGGCCAGGCCGTTGATCCAGGTGCCGATAAGGCCGATGACCACCATCCGGAACGGGTTGATGGCGAAAGCCGTGCAGCAGATGAGGGCGCCCGCCACCGACACCGACGTGCCGATATCGAAGTGCAGGTACTTGTTCACAATCTTTGCGAGGATGTCCAGGCCGCCTGTGGAGGCGTTGATGTTGAACAGGATAGTCTGCGAAGCGCTGAGAATCAGGACGAAGCAGAGCAGGTCGAACCACGGGTCGGCCATGACGGACGTCTGCCCGGGTTCCAGCAGTTTTTCATAGGGAAGAATCTTTTCCCACAGTTCCAGCAGCGGACCCAGAATCAGGGCCGTATAGACCGTCTTGGCGCCGAATTCCGCACCGATCAGCAGCCATGCCAGCAGGAGCAGGATGGCGTTGATGACCGTCACCATCACGGAAACCTTGATGGGAATGCCGGCCATGGTGAACACTTCTGACAGCACCATGGAAAGACCCGTGATGGAGCCCACGATCAGATTGCTGGGCATGAGGAAATAATAGACCGCGGCCGCTGCGATGAACATGCCGAAGGTCATGATGAAGAGTTCCTTCCAGAATTTGAATGTGGCCAGTGGCTTTAGGAGATCACTCGCTTTCATTTTGCTTAGTTTTAGTGCCTAAAGGTAACATTTTTCCAGCAAAATGCGATAAAAAATTAATAATATCTGTAAAACAAAGCGATTGACTCCATTCCGGCAAACAACTGGCGCAGCAGGAAACTCTCGTTGGGGGAATGGATGGTGTCGCGCTCCAGGCCGAAGCCCATCAGGAGCGGGTCGATTCCGAGGATCTTCTGCATGTTGGCCAGAATGGCGATGGAGCCGCCGCCGCGGGAGGGAACCGGCTCGATGCCATACACTTCCGCCATGGCCCTGGAGGCCGCCTGATAGGCCGGAGAACTGATGGGGATGAGGAATCCGTCTCCGCCTTCGCAGGGGGTGATGTCCACCTTCACGTACGGCGGGGCGATGCGCTCCAGATGTTCCTTGAACAGCCGGGTAATCCGGGCCGATGTCTGGTTGGGCACCAGCCGCATGGACACCTTGGCGTGGGCCGTGGAAGGGAGCACCGTCTTGGCGCCTGTGCCCGTGTAGCCGCCCCAGATGCCGCAAACGTCCAGGCAGGGGCGGATGGCCGTGCGCTCCAGGGTGGTATAGCCCTTTTCGCCCTTTACCTCGTTGATGTCCAGGAACTTCTTGTATTCCTCCATGTCAAAGGGCGCCTTGTTCAGGAGGGCCCGGTCGTCGGCCGACAGTTCCACCACGTCGTCGTAGAAGCCGGGGATGGTGACGCGGCCGTCGGCATCGTGCAGGGAGGCGACGAGGGCGCAGAGTTCGTTGATGGGATTGGCCACCGCGCCGCCGTAATGGCCGGAATGGAGGTCCTTGTTGGGGCCCGTCACCGTCACCTCCAGATAGGCCAGGCCCCGCATGCCGCAGTTGATGGAGGGCACCTTGTCGGATATCATGGTGGTGTCGGACACCAGGATGACGTCGGCCTTCAGGAGGTCTTTGTGCGCCTCCACCCAGGCCGGGAGCGAAGGACTGCCGATTTCTTCCTCGCCCTCGAAGATGAACTTCACGTTGTGCCTGAGTTGACCGCTCCGGAGCAGGAACTCAAAGGCTTTCAGGTGCATGAAAAGCTGGCCTTTGTCATCGTTGGCGCCCCGGGCATAGATGGCCTCCTCGCCGGATGCGGGATCTTTGGCCAAAACGGGCTCGAAGGGGTCTGTACGCCACTTTTCCAGCGGTTCCGGGGGCTGCACGTCATAGTGGCCATAGACCAGGACGGTCTTTTCGGCGCCGATGTCCTTGCTGCCGAACACCACGGGATGACCGGCGGTTTCATAGACGTCGGCCCGGTCGGCCCCGGCCTCTTTCAGAAGTTCGACAAGGCGGGCGGCGCAGCGGTACATATCGGCTTTGTGCTGCGGTTTGGCGCTGACGGAAGGGATGCGGAGAAGGGAAAACAGTTCTTCGAAAAAACGGTCCCGATTGGCTTGGATATAGTTTTTCATGGCTGTTATTGATTGGCCTGGCCTCCGGCGAGGTCCAGGATTTCGGAGGTGATTTTCTGCTGACGGCCCTTGTTGTACTGGAGCGTGAGTTCGGCAAGAAGGTTTTCCGCGTTGTCGGTGGCCGTCTGCATGGCTACGGTCCGGGCGGCATGCTCTGCGGCGGCGCTGTCCAAAAGGGCGGCGTACAACTTGAGTTTCACGGTCTTGGGGATGAGCACCTTCAGGAGTTCCTTCCGGGACGGTTCGATGATGACGTCGGAAGATTCTTCGCTGCCGCCCATTTTGTCCTCCTGAGGCGCTTGTGCCGAAAGATCTGCGCCCAGCAGCACCTCCACGACAGGAGTTTGTCTGGCCGTGGAGACAAAGTGGTTATAGACCAGCAGCACCTGCGAAATCCGGCCTTGTTCCACTTCGGCGGCCAGTTTTTCGGCCAGCGCGGCGGCCGGGGCGAAAGACGGGTGCTCCGACAGGGCGGTGAAGTCTTCCGGCGAAGGAAAACCGTCCCGGCGCATGGCATCGGCCATTTTCCGGCCGATGGAATAGACCGTGTCACCCTCGCCGCGCACCGAACGCACCTTGGCGATGGCGTTGACGTTGAAACTGCCGCACAGCGACGAATTGCTGGCGATGGCGATGATGGCGCGGGGTTCGTGCACCAAACCGGGCGTTTTCGTGCACGAGGCGGCATTTTCGGGCAGGTCGTGCACCAAATCGGGCGTTTTCGTGCACGAGGCGCCGCCGGTCGAGGCCAGGATGGCCTGTAACTGCTCCTCGTACGGGCGCATGTTCTCGATGGCCGTCTGCGCCTTCCGCAGTTTGGCCGACGAGACCAGTTTCATCGCCGAAGTAATCTTCAGCGTGTTCCTGACGGACGCGATCCGTCCCTTTATTTCCTTGAGGGTAGGCATTATTCCAGACTGAGTATCACGGATTCAGCGGTGTCGGAGAGGATTTTTTCGATTTCCGGCGTAATCTGGCCTTCGCCGAGCGGCTCCAGGACATCGGCCTTGTGGGCGGCGCGGAGACGGTCCAGGAAGACCTCCTGGAAGGGGCGCACCTGGGCGATGGAGATATCCCGCATGAGGGCGTGGGTTCCGCAGTAGAGGATGGCCACCTGCTCCCCGACCGGCATGGGACTGTACTGCGACTGAATCAGGAGCTGGTTGTTCTTGCGGCCCTTGTCCAGGGCCATTTCCGTAATCTTGTCCACGTCGGAGGAGAACTTGGAGAAGGCTTCCAGTTCGGCCCACTGGGCCTGGTCGATCTTGAGGGTGCCGGCCACCTTTTTCATGGATTTCACCTGGGCGCTGCCGCCCACGCGGGACACGCTGATGCCCACATTCACGGCGGGGCGCACGCCCTGGTTGAACAGGCTCTGCTCCAGGTAAATCTGACCGTCGGTGATGGAGATCACATTGGTGGGGATATAGGCGCTGACGTCGCCGGCCTGCGTCTCGATGATGGGAAGGGCTGTCAGGGAGCCTCCGCCGCGGACCCTGTCCCTGAGCGCCTCCGGCAGGTCGTTCATCTGGGAGGCCACTTCCTGCTGGTCGATAATGCGGGCGGCCCGCTCCAGCAGACGGCTGTGCAGGTAGAAAATGTCTCCCGGATAGGCTTCGCGGCCGGACGGGCGGCGGAGGATCAGGGACACCTCGCGGTAGGCCACGGCCTGCTTGGAAAGGTCGTCGTACACCACCAGGGCGTGGCGGCCCGTGTCGCGGAAATACTCGCCGATCGCCGCCCCGGCAAACGGGGCATAGTACTGCAGGGCCGCAGGGTCGGCCGCAGTGGCCGCCACCACGGTGGTGTAATCCATGGCCCCGTGCTCGCGCAGCGTCTTGACGATGGAGGCCACGGTGGACCCCTTCTGGCCGATGGCCACATAGATGCAATAGACCGGCTTTCCGGCCTCGAAGGCGGCGCGCTGGTTGATGATGGTATCGATGGCAATGGCCGTCTTGCCCGTCTGGCGGTCTCCGATGATGAGTTCCCGCTGTCCCCGGCCGATGGGAATCATGGCGTCGATGGCCTTGAGGCCCGTCTGCAGCGGCTCCGACACCGGCTGGCGGAAGATGACCCCGGGCGCCTTGCGCTCCAGCGGCATGTCCAACTTATCCCCTTCGATGGGGCCCAGGCCGTCCAGCGGGTTCCCCAGCGGGTCTATCACGCGGCCCAGCAACTTGTCGTTCACGCCGATGGCGGCGATGCGGCCGGTCCGGCGCACCACCATGCCCTCCTTCACGTGGTCCGTGGGCCCCATCAGGACGGCGCCCACATTGTCGGCCTCCAGGTTCATCACCACGGCCATGACACCGCCGCCGCAGTCCAGCAGTTCGCCGGCCTCGGCATGGTCCAGGCCATAGATACGCACCACGCCGTCGCTCACCTGCAGGGCCTTGCCGATCTCCTCGAACTGGAGATCGCTTTTCATGTCCTTGAGCTGCCCGAGCAGGATGTCGCTCACTTCGCTGGGTTTCAGGGTTGTATTTGCCATTAGATTATTCTTCTGTTTCGTTCAATAAATTGTTCTCGGATAAGGTCCAGCTGCCGTTTCACGCTGGCATCCAGGAGGTAGTCGTCAATGTCGAAGACAAAGCCGCCGACAAGGCTCGGATCCACATCCACCTCGATGATCACATCGTCGCCCGTCTTCTGCTTCACCAGCGCCTTCAGACGCTGCAAAAGGCGCTCCGAGGGCTCGGAGACCGTGGTCAGGTGCGCCTTCCGGATACCGATGCTCCGGTGATACATGTCCACAAAGTCGCGCAGGATGTCCGGGACCAGTTCCATGCGGCCGTTGCGGTTCAGGAGCGTGAGAAAGCGGCTGAGTTCGTGGGACATCCGGTTTCCCAAAGCGGTCTGCAGCAGTTTTTTCTTGTCGAACGCGCTCACCACGTCGCCGGCGGCACCCACCATGCGTTCGAGGTCGGGAACCGTGCGGAGCGCGGTCAGCAACGTCTGCGCCTCGGAGCACACGATATCCCCGTGCCCGGTGTCCCGGACAAATTTCACCAGCGCCCTGGCGTAGCGGGTTATGACAATGGCCCGGTTCATCTACGAGTGCATTTGCGCCTTCGAAGCCTCATCGACCAGTTCGTCGATAAAGGCCCTTTGGTTGCCTTCGTCGGAGAGTTCGTGACGGAGCACCTTTTCGGCCACCTGAACGCTCAGGAGGGCCACTTCACGGCGGACGTCGCGCAGGGCGCTCTCTTTCTCGGCCTCAATCTGGACTTTGGCTTCGGAGAGAATCTTTTCGGCCTCGGCGCGGGCCTGGGCCTTGGCATCGGCCACAATCTTGCTTTTGGTCTCGGCGGCCTCGCGGAGGATGGCGGCCTGCTCGCGGCGGGCCTCCTCCAGCATCTGTTTCTGCTCCACCTTCCAAGAGGCCATCCGGGCCTGAATTTCATCGGCATCCTTGAGGGACTGCGCTATCTTGGCGCTGCGTTTGTCCACCATGTCCGTAATGACGGGGAAGCCGAACTTCGCAAGGAGGAAAAACACAAGGCCGAAGATAACGACCATCCAGAAGAGGAGGCCGAAATCGGGCGTTACCAGACTCATCGCTTAGAAGAAGAGGGTGAGCAGGCAGACGATGATGGCAAAGAGGGCGGCGCCTTCCACCATACCGGCGGCCACCAGCATGGAGGAGCGCAGGTTGCCGGCGCTTTCCGGCTGGCGGGCGATGGCTTCCATGGTTGACTTGCCGATTTTGCCGATACCGATAGCAGCGGCCAGGGCGGCGATGGCGGCGGCCACGGCAGCGCCAGCTTTACCGAGGGCGGCTCCCGCGGCGGCCTGGAGAATCATAGTTGTTAAAATCATAATATCAATAATTTAAAGTTTATTCTTCTTTTGCCCTGGCCAGGCCGATGTAAATGCACGACAGCGTGGTGAACACATAGGCCTGAATAAAGCTCACCAGGCACTCCAGGGCATCCAAAAACACCCC
>OCTX012275405.1_pt1 | contig 27703 bp, 21 predicted proteins | sample 1539691 | NCBI WGS metagenome assembly OCTX01 (sample SAMN02144231, study PRJEB22623) | gut metagenome | biome: sheep rumen | host: Ovis aries | place: New Zealand
TCTGCATCTACGAGCAAAAGCAAATCTATATCGGAATTCGGACGCGCATCGCCACGAGCTTCCGAACCATAAAGTATAGTATGCACATGGGGACTCAATTTCCGGGCCTCCTGCTTGATTCGATTAACTATTTCCGTTCGTCTCATAGTGTAAATGGTTTCTTTTCGCTCGCAAAATTACAACAATTATTTTATTTCCAAATACTTTTCAACGAAAAAGGCAGCAACCCGAAGCTGCTGCCATCTTTAACCGTTAAACGTTAACCTTTAACCGTTACAAGACCTCTAACCACTCCCCTACGCATAACTGTGCATGCCGCCAAGGAAGAAGTTCACTCCGAAGTAGGTCATGAGGATGGTGAGGAACGCCAGCAGCATGTAGGTGTGGTAGAAGCGCGGACGCTGGAACTGAGGGAACGATGCCGAGTGCATCGGTATGGCATAAATCATCATCGTGATGAGTGCCCACACTTCCTTCGGGTCCCATCCCCAGTAGCGGCCCCACGACTGGTTTGCCCAGATGGCTCCGATGAAGATGCCAAGCGTGAGCAGGAAGATAGCCGGGAAGAGAAGGAGGCGCGACATGTTGGTCAGCTGAACCACATACGACTCTCTGCCGCTCTTCATGCTCAGAGGTAATGCCAACAGGGCATTGAGCATGGTGAAGGCAAACAGCGAGTAGGCTATCATGATGACGCATACGTGAAGACTGAGCAGCGGCGATGCAAGCACTGGCATGAGCGGGGTTATCTGCGGATTGCTCTCTCCCAGACGGCTGACAAGGAGCGCGAGTCCGGAAATGAAGATTCCGAACGGCGGTATGAGCTGGAATCTGCGCCACAGGAGGAGCGTGATGACCATTGCCGACAGTGCCATGAACTGCATGGTCTCATATCCGTTGCTCAAAGGCAAGTGACCCGACACGACTGCTCGCAATATGCTCAGCAGTAATACGTACAAGGCTGAGAGGCATACAAGCACGAAGAATCCCGCATCGGCATAGCGGGGAAGCGGTGTACCTTTCAGCCAAGCTCTGAGGCTGAAACCGAAGACTATCAGTCCCAGTGTGAGCATGAGAAACGACAGGATGGTGAACGAGCTCAGGCGGTTGTAAAGCATTTCGGCACGGAAGAGCGAGTCGGACGGCAGAGCCGCACATACTTCCTTCGTCTGATATTTACGTATCTGCGAGAGTACCTTACGCAGTTCGTCGTACTGTCCGCTGGCTGCAAGTTCACCGATATAGTCCATGGATTTCTTTATGAAGAACCAGCGCTCCTCCCCTACCTCAACCGGAGGATTGGAACCCTGAGAGAACCACTGTATGTTCGTCTGTCCGTGTTCTTCGTGGGCATAAGGATAGATACGCAGCATCTGTCCGTTGAAGAGCATGAGCAGGATGTTCATCTTCTCGTCTGCCTCGATAATGGCACGCGAATTGACAACCTTTTTCCCTGCATGTATGTCAGCAATGACTGTCTCCAGTTTGTATCCGTCATAGCCCAGAAGGTCGGTGTAGGCAATGTATTTGTCGGACTTGCCCGTATATTCAGCCAACTGCGCACCCTTCACCTTTATCATGGGTTCGTCAATCCAGTTGGTGGCAAACAGTACCCAGCCGGTAAGCACCTGCTCGGCGGTGTAGCCCTTGTACTTCGGACTGCCATAGAGCTTTATGGTGAAATCGCGTGCTACCGTCTGCACAGGACATATCCTGCCATTATAGTAAGTGTAGAGGTTACCGAAGTCGGCAGCTACATCCTGAGGCAACACCTTCGGAGCGGCACTAAGAGCAGACTGGAATGAAGGTGCAATAAGACAGCCAAGGAAAAGGACTGCCACCCTACCCCAGCGCTTCAGCTGCATCCGGAAGCCTTCGTTTGGCATCACCATAACCAAGAGCATGGAAAGGAACAGGAGGAAATAACCGACATAACTGATGGAAATGCCCCACGGGTCGTGAGTCACCATCAGATAGGTGGTCTGTCCGTCTTCGCTATAACCTGACTGGTAGAAGCGGTAACCGGAGTATTTCCCGACATGATTCATCGAAACATCTGCACTCTGCGGCGCGGAACCCTCGCGGGAGAAACTGATTGTGGACACATAGTCCATTGCCGACTGCGTGCCCGGATAATACTGCACATGGAACTTATCGAGCGTAACGCTGAAAGGCAGCTCCTCCACCATGTCGGTCTCACTGTTCAGATATGCAGAGACCGACTGTCCGCTGCTGAGTTCCATGGTGCCGTTAGTGCCCCAGATATGTGTAACCAGTGCCCCTGCAAGAATCAGAAGCAACGACAGGTGAAGCATAAAGGTGGCGGGACGGCGAAACAGTTTGCGCTTCAGAATATACACAAGTCCCGTGACTGCAAGCAGAGCCCACAGGAGGGCAAACCACCACGAGCCGTAGATGGCACGATGGACATACTCGGTGCCATCGATTTTTTCGACAATAGTGGCAGTTACCATAACGGCAACCACCACTATAAAAGAAGTAAAAGACAGAGTCTTCAGATGTTTCATTATAATTAAATCGCGTTAATGAATTTCACGACATTCTCACGTTCCGACTTACTCAGCTTGCGGAATTCCTCCACAGACCTGCGAGCATCAGACTGAGCACTTCCATGCCACATGATGGCTTCCATTGTGTTGCGGGCACGGCAGTCGTGCAGACGGTCTTCAGCACCAGTACATATCTTGCTCAGTCCGCGTGCCCACAACGGAGTAGTACGGCACCAGCCTGTGCGGATATCGTTCTTCATGAAGAGACGGTGCTGCACGAAGTCGGTATAAGGCCAAATCTTCTGGTTCGGATAACGTGGCATATCGTTGTTGCTGAACATACCGTTAGGGTCCTGAATCTCGTCAGGTCCGGTAGTCCAAGACGGACGGTGGCATGCAGTACAGCCAATCTTCGAAAAGAGTTTCTTACCTTCCTGCACATCCGGATCGTCGAGGTTACGTGCAGCAGGAACTGCAAGTCCGCGGTGCCATACCATCAGAGCACGATAGTCTTCATCACTCATCTCAGCAGGCAGTTCCTTGCTGGTGAGGTAGTTGTAGATATCCTTCTCTACGTCGCCAGTCTTGTTCCACTCAGGGAAGTAATTGTAGAATTCAGCCTGCACCTCAGGGTCTTTTGATGCAGTAGTTGCATAATAAGTACCGTTGAGGTCGAGATAATGGTAGCGGCGGTCGCTACGGGTCACGTTGGTGATGTTCCAGATTGCATTTGCTCCGGCAGCATCGAGAATAGGACCACGAGTCATAGCATAAGTGTAACGGCGAACCCACTGCTTGCCCGGAGACAATTTATTTGTATAGTAGCTTATCCACTTGTTATTAGCCTGATCCCAGTATGCAGGATTGAGAGCGTCAGTCTTTCCGATTGAATTGAAGTACTTGCTCTCCTTTTCCCACTGTGCTGTGATAGAATCGTCGGGAATGGCATCGGTCATACCGGTTCCGTAGATTCCGATTGTAGATTCAAGACGGAAACCCAGTTCGTTGACATCGGTAATCTCTACATCCTGACCACCACGTGTAACCATAACCGGAGAGTAGAATGCCTCCAATGGGATAGTGAGTTCAGGATAGATGAGTTCGTACTTCTCGCCGTCAGGGAACTTATTGCCCCACTCATCAGTGTAGTCCTTCCATTCGATATTTATCATATCCTCATTGATAGAAGGCTTGAAAGGAGCCACAGCACCGGTCTGAGGCATTCCGGCAACAGAACGGATATAAGCATTGGTCTGTTTGTCGTAGATTACAAGAAGATAACCATTACCCATATCGCTCTCCTTATAGCGTGCCTGACGCTTGCCATGTCCGTAGGCAGGATGGCAATAGAGACAACCTCTGCGCACGTAAACAGGACCTAGTCCCTTGAAAGCGCCGTCTTTGTTAGTGTTGGCATCACGTTCAAATATACGTTCACCCTTGAAGAAATCATACACCATTCCCGCATTCTCAACAGCAGGCGCTGCAGCCTGATAAGCATCTGCACTCTCGTTGAACACAGTTCCGAGCTGACCTCCGGCGTAATATTCTTCACTCAGCACTTTTGATTCCGGATTGTCTGATGAACCGCCACTATTATTGTTCTCACTGTCGGAACAAGCCACAGTAAACATACCAGCAGCTAAAACGCATAAGTAAAAACCAAGTTTTTTCATGTTTCTATTCTTTTTTCTGATTTTACGATAATACGTTTTTGTGGCAGATGACATATCATACCACAAAAACGTTATAATAATTCTTTTTATTGTCTCAAAACAGACTTATTCCATTACAGCATACAGTTCGCCAAGAGCCTCATCAAATGCTTCGAGAGCTGCGATTGCCTCACCCGCACTCGCATCGGAATAGTACAGAACGAAAGGCTTCTTCATTGCCTTAACCTTCACAACTGCATTGTTCATAGCAGCAGTCATAGCAGCAGCCTCTTTTGGATAATTCTCATAAGCATAAGCCATCACAGACTTATCAGTATATTTCGCATCTACACCCAGACCGCCATACAGAGCATATACACAAGAGAGAGTGTTATCCAGGAAGTCCTGAATTGAATTGTAGGCATGTGGAGATTCGATATAGTCAACATCCTCACCTGTGTATGGTGCACCAATCTTAGCATGAGCAACCTCATCGAGAATATTCTGGCAACCACCGATAATCTGCTTTGTGCCTGCGAGTTCGGTACTCCAACGAGAACCAGCCTTACCTGCATTAATCATTTCCTGACCGAAGTTGTCTTCCGGCTCCATCTCTGCATCTGCCAAGTCCTGAGCCTCATTGGCAGAGAGTTCTCCACCCCATGCAGCAACCAACTTGATAGAATTCAGATAAAGGTCTCTTGCAGCTGTCTGACAGAACCATATTTCGTTTGGAGTCATATCACTGAACTTACGTGGCTGACCCTCACGGAACAACAGGTACTCCACAGCATGGAATCCGGTCAGGTTCTGTCCAGTGGCAATTGCCTCTGCAAGTGTAGCTGCATCAGCTTCATTATTTACAGGATCAAACTTTGCCATGTAATTATCGAAGGCACTCTTGTCAAACGGCCATGTATCGGTATGAGGGTCGATGCCATAGCTTGATGCAGCACCGAAAAGGAATGCTTCTGACCACTCCCAATACTGGCGGGCTTCCTTCCACGCAGCACAAGCTGCCTGAACATCTGCATCATCATTAATGTCACTCAATGCAGCACAGAGTTCTTCATTACCCTTCATCAGACCTACGTATGTAGGAATGACTGTTTTGTTCACAAAGTCTGCATTTACGTCAGACAACTTCACTTTAGCTGTTACGCCAGAATCACCGCCCTGTGGTTGCTGTTCAGGATTTTGTTTATTATCATCACTACCACAGGAAGAGATAACGAATGTGCATGCAGATAACACTGCAACACCAAGAATTGATTTGAATTTTAATTCCATTGTCATTAATGTTTTAAGTTATATAATTGAAATTTAGAATCGATTACAAGAACCATCCGGCATAAGCAACACCGATATTGATTGCAGGCTCGTTATGGAATCCGCTCTTCAGGAAACGCTTCGACCACTCACCTTTCACTACTATCTGCTTTATCGGATAGTAGTTTACACCGAATGCCCATCGGCTGATGTCGCACCATTCATAAGCAGACTTCTGATTGCCGGCAGCATACGAATTGTATTTCTCGAAACGTCCGAAGATATAGAGTTTCTGACCCATTGCACGAGTCTTATGAATCTGCGAAAAGATATCATATCCTGCCTCAATACCGATAGAATAAGCATTCTTAGCTACAGGCTGATGTTTCGATGGCGAACCGTCCTGACCTGTATGAGTAGGGAAGGACTTGTTGAATGCTGTAATGCTGGCATTATCACCCAAGTATGCGTAATCTGCATTACCTCTGATAATCCAGTTGAAACGATTCAGACAGAAGTCAAACGAACCTATTGCCAATGTACCCTTCACATCATCATATTTTGTTCCTGCCTTCTTCAGCGTATTTGCAAATGTACGACCATAGTATCCGCTCAGACTCAGACGAAGTCCGCGAACAGAATAATTATCCACACGCATCACACCTGCATAACTGTTGGCAATCTTGAATTCGTATGGACTATTAGCACCATAATGCACGAAACTCTTACTGCCAAAACGCTCAGAATCGAGTCCCGACAGGAACTGTACCTCATAACCCCATGACTTTGTCCTTCCCCATGCTGAAATACCTACCTGATGCCAGGTACATGGGAACAACGCATTTTCACCTTCCGGACGATACACGGTGAAGAACTCAGTTGGCATATGATACTTGTTAGTGCCACCAACCGGCACAATAATCTCACCAACCTTGATATTCAACTCACCTTTCCAAAACTGCTTGTTTATCCAGAACTGCTCCAAAACCACTTCACCACCTTTTTCGATTTCTGCTTCATACTCTCCACTTTCATCAGCATCAACTTCTACTGCTGACTCATTACCGCCATGTTCAAACTCTATCTCAGTACCAAACGACCAGCCCTTACCGAAGTCGTAACCAAGGTTAATAACCACATGAGGAATGTCAAATCTACCATGGCTTTCATGATTTGAATATTTATCAGCCTTGGTATATCTGTCAAACTGATCGCTGTAGAAATTACGCGACAATGCCACCTCACCATAACCACCGAGATGGAGACGGGAGAGTGCTTTCTCAATTTTTGATACTTTTGTTGTGTCTGTTCCCTCTGCTTTAACAATTGTGGTAGTAAAAACCATAACCACCAATCCTAAAATTCTAAGATACCTTTTCATATTATATTAATATATAAGCTTATATGTCCGATGTCCGATATTTAACAATTTTTCTTCTATACTATTTTACGTTGCAAAGTTACCTCGATAAGAAAAAGTCGGCAATACCTAATTTGAGTTAAAATAAGAAAAAAGATGAGTATTACCGAAGTACGGAATACTCATCTTCTTTTATGCGATACTAACTTTTCTGCTATTAATACTTAAAAGTGAGTAACGGATTATATGTATCAGTTTACTGCAAAAGAATAGGATTTCACACCATCATAGGTAGTTATGGAAATAGCTATGGAGTCATAACCCGAGACATAGGAAGTTGCTAAAGGCATGGAGAAATATTTCTTCTCGGTGTATGACTCAGAATCGGCAGAGGGACGGAAATGAATGAATGAAACGTTTAGTGTCTTACTATCCACTCCTTCGATAAGGAAACCATAACTGTGTTTGGCAGCCTTGTTGGTCATCTCACCAAATACCATATTTATATATTTACCACCCTTCCACACACTTACGATCTTCATAGGGTCGCGTGGTGTGATCTTGAACTGTTCCTTCGGACGTGCCTGATCACAGAATGCCATAGTATTGCTGTAGATTACAGGCTTTTCATTCTTCAGGGCATAAGTAACCACGGCACGAACCGTCGTGTCTGCCACGTTGGAACGAATACCCTGAGAGAGGATGTCAAGCATGGTACCGTCGTCCAAAGTGATGGTAGCGGCACGCTTGTCTGTGTTCATATACATATCACAAAATTCCGTATATGTATTTGGCATTTCCAACACGACATTACCATCATCCTTTGTACACGAAAGGCATAAGCATAGGAAGAGAAAGATGTATATGATTATATTACTTAGCGTGTGCTGCATTGTAGTTTTTCAGTGGATTAGCATACATAGTCAGAATACGTTCACGAAGGAAAGGTACATCAGGATTGTCCACTTTTATGCGGGAAATCTTGTCCTGCAAGTACTTTTCGAACTCAGGCGCATCAATCTTCTCGCCGTTGAGTTCTGCGAGGGCAGCCTTGTTTGAGGTATAGATGCGGTAGTTCTTATGGATTTCCTGATCGATATGTTCTGCAATGATACGATAAATATCCGTATGACTTATGGCAGACGTATCGAGTGTGTCAAGCCAAGCGTTGATGCATGGAGCAGCTTCGTAATGCACGTGTCCCTTCTTACCCCAGATACCTATCTTCATATTGTCCAAGTCGTCCTGCTTGCTCTTCTTCCATCCTGGAATGTCACGTTTCTGCTGAAACTCCTGAGCTTTCAGATAATCACAAGGGTCGTACTCGATAGAGATGGTAAGCGGCACGATGTTCATATCCTTAATATTCTGCACGATGTCGGCAGTAGTCTTTCCTTCTGCAGGTCCACCAAGTGTAAGCATTTTCAATACACTCTCCTGAGTACGGTCGTCGGAATCCTTTGCCCTACCCTCGCGCTGTGCAATCCATATATTCTCATGTTTCTGATTGATGGCAAAGTGCATGTACTGACTCATATGGATAGAACTACGAAGAGTCTCCTTTGGGGAAAGTCCGCGATTCACCACAAACGCCTTGTTCATGCGCACAAGTGTCTTGATCCAGGGATAAATCAGGAGGTTGTTGCCGATGGCTATTTCAACAGTCTTGGCAAATCCATCCTTCACGAGCATATAGTCGAGGATGGCGGAGTCGAGAACGATGTCGCGATGGTTGCTCATAAAGGTATAGGCTCCATCGCGCTTCAGACTCGAATCGAAATTGTAACTCCATCCTGTAGAACACTTCTTCAGGCAGTACCAAACCATATGTTTCATGTAGCGAATCTGGAAATCCTGTGGGGTCTTTATGCCAACAAATAGCATACGAAGGATGGAATTACGCAGTCCTACTGGCATCCAAGGCACCATACCCTTGAGGATATGACTAAACTTGCGGTCTGCAAGCATCGAGTCGAATGCCTCCTTCATCTCGCCCTCAGCGAAAGGACGGATATCATCGAAGTCGGACAATGAAAACTGGGGTTTTGAAGTATCTGCCATGAGAATTTGTATTTTATCAGTCAAGATTCAGTTTTTCGGAAATCACGTCGTTGAGAACATCTACCATCTCAAGTCCGTCGGCACGAACCTGCTGAGGAATAAAGCTGGTAGCTGTCATTCCCGGAGTAGTGTTAATCTCCAGCATATTGATTACATCGTCGCCCTTGTCGTTCTTTGAGATGATATAATCAACACGGATAATGCCACTGGCACCGAGTATGTCGTAGATAGCAGCTGTGAGTTTCTTAATTCGTGCAGTAGTGTCGTCGGAGAGACGTGCAGGAGTTATTTCCTCAACCATTCCGTTGTACTTGGCATCGTAGTCGAAGAATTCTGTCTTTGGAACCACCTCGGTAATTGGCAACACATGTACTCCATTCCTCGAACGATACACGCCATTGCTTATCTCCACGCCCGAAAGCATACTCTCAATAAGTACGTCGTCACTCTCTTCACGAGCCTTCTCTACTGCTTCTGCCACATCATCAACCGACTTGCACTTGGTAACACCAAAACTGCTGCCACCGGCATTTGGTTTGATGAAACAGGGCAGACCCACTTTCTGAATGATGGCCTCAGCATCCACTTCCATATTCTTGCGCAACAGAACGCTCTCAGCCACACGAATACCAAATCCTTTCAGATATTGGTTCAGTGTAAACTTATCGAAAGTCATAGCCTCAACCAACAACGAACAAGTTGAATAAGGAATCTGCAAGAGGTCAAAATAACCTTGAAGAATACCATTCTCGCCTGGAGTGCCGTGAACAGTAATATATGCATAGTCGGGCTTTATGTCCTTACCCCACTCGTCCTTGAACGAGAAATTGTGGAGGAAGACCTTCGACTCAGTTCCATTAGGCAAATGAGCCAGCCAGTTCGTACCCCTAATCTCAATTACATATACATCAAACTTGTCGCGGTCGAGCCACGAACTGATTCCTGCTGCCGAACGCATCGACACATCGTGTTCTGAGGAGTCGCCTCCTGCAATAACTGCAATTATTTTTTTCATGATTCTGTAGCGTAACTACGCCATTTATTTAGTAATTCACAAATATCTTCAGGTAGGTCGGAGTCGAACATCATCTCCTTACCTGTGCGAGGGTGTACGAAGCCAAGAGTCTTGGCATGAAGCACCTGACGCGGACATATCTTGAAACAGTTTTCGATGAACTGACCATACTTTGCCGTGCGTTGTCCCTTCAGCACTACATCGCCGCCGTATCGGGCATCAGAGAAAAGAGGATGTCCAATGTGACACATATGAGCACGTATCTGATGGGTTCGCCCCGTTTCGAGCACACACTTCACAAAGGTAGTATATCCGAAACGTTCAAGTATATAGTAATGGGTGACAGCATGTTTTCCGATTTCGCTGTCGGGAGGGAACACAGCCATGCGGAGTCTGTCGCGCAGGTCACGACCTATATTCCCCTCAATCCTGCCTTCATCTTCCTGGAAGTTTCCCCACACGAGGGCATTGTATTCGCGTTTCGTTGTCTTGTTGAAAAACTGAAGACCAAGATGTGTCTTGGCGTCAGCTGTCTTTGCCACCACAATCAGTCCGCTTGTGTCTTTGTCTATACGGTGTACGAGTCCTATCTCCGGATTATTGACATCAAACTCGGGCGCGTCCTTAAAGTGCCATGCCAAAGCATTGAGCAAAGTACCCCTCCAGTTGCCGAAGCCAGGGTGAACAACGAGACCGGCAGGTTTGTTAATCACCATCAAGTCACCATCCTCATATACTATGTCGAGCGGAATATCCTCGGGCAGAATCTTATTGTCATAATGTGGACGGTCTAACATAACCTGAACCACATCGCCCGGCTTCACCCTGTAGGAACGCTTTACTGGTTTGCCGTTTACATGAATAAAACCTGCATCTGCAGCCTTTTGCACGCGGTTACGGCTTGTATTTGCCATAACCATAAACAAATACTTATCAACACGCAGCAACGACTGGCTCTTGTCACACTCAAACCGATGGTGCTCGTACAGTTCTGACTGCTCGTCAAGTTCGGTATCGTCTATTTCCTGCTGCATATCAGAAGTCAAGTTCTACTTCTTTTGAAGAGTCCAATAAAGAATCTTCCACAATCTCTGTAGAGTCCAATTCTCCGGCACCTACAACAATAGTCAGAGCCCGTTCGCGAGAAACCATCTCACCGGCATGCAAATTGCGCAGACCCTGTCTGACACCAACCACGAAGTCGCGTGGCTGACCATAAACACGTTCTGGAGGAGTAAGGCTGAAATTCAAAAAAGTGAGTTGCGCCTCAGCCTCACGCAAAGAACTATTATTTATGATATCAGGGAACTTAACCATTGGTTCGCCCCTCATGTTTATAATCAGATATACTCGTCTGCCGCTCTTCACGAAGTTGCCAGCACGAGGAGTCTGCTCTATGACAGCCCCAGCAGGCAGTTTGGCATTGAACATAGAGTCGGAGATGACAACACGCAGTTTACTGTTCTCCAACGTGCGTTCGGCAATTTCTACAGAACTACCAATTACGCTTGGCACTTCAATCTTTTCGCCGTTGTGCGTAAACTCGCCTAATAGACCAAATAAACCAAATATGGCACCGAAAAACACCACAATCATCATGGCTATATTGCCCCAGAACCATGCACCGGATTTACCCGAAAAATATCTCTTTAAACCCATACATTTAAAATTTTCGTCAAAGTTAGGGAATAAAAAGAACAAAGAGAAAAATAATTCGAAGAAAGATATTCGAAAATAAACAAAGGGCACAACATACAGATGCTGTGCCCTTCAATATTATCTAAAAATACGATTTATTTCAGCTGCTTAAGAGTAATCTGCTGACCAGATTCGCTCTTAATATTCAATAAGTAAACGCCACCAGGAATTGCAGTCTGCTTAAGAGTCTGAGCTACAGCACCCATACGACAAGTGTAGTTTGCAACTGTAGCACCGGCTGTGTTAACCACCTCTACCTCAACCATCTCGTCGCTGGCTACCGAAGTAACTGCAAGAGCTTGGTTGTAACGAACGAAAAGATAACCCTCATTCAGGCGGCTTGTATCCCAGTAATTTCCAGCAGGAAGTTCTGGAAGGTCGAACTGCACGTTTCCGATATTCACAGATGCTGCATCGGAGAATATACGGAAGGAGTCCGCCAGCTGTTCGTCAGTTGTAAGAACTATACTCTCGTTTAAGAATACAGACAATGTTGCTCCGTCGGCCAAGGTCAGCGCACCAGGAGCAATGATTGTAGCACAACCAGGATTTGTAGCTGTAGCACATCTAGTCAGACCTACACGCCATGTAGCAGTGCTGTTGAGCTTCAGATTCTTTCCACCCATATTCCAATAACCGGTTGTAGCTGTAGCCATGCTACCACACTGAATAGTACCATTTACGGTAATAGAGCTATTGGTCATTGGAGTCTTTGCTGCAGCAGTCGCAGTAGCTCCAGACACGCCCGACAAAGTAGAGTTGGCTGCAACGGTAAGTGCACCAGTACCCAGTCTCTTGCCTGCGTTCAAGTGGAGTTCACCGGCATTGACAGCAACTGCACCTGTAGTGGTCCAGTCACCATTGACCGTCATCTTGCCCGTACCTACCTTTGTGAACTTAGCATTGCTTTCTACAACACCTGAATATGTGAAGTCGTCAGCATTACCGACCTCCCAAGTGTTTATATTAGGATTGCTTGCAGAAGAGAAAGTACATGTACCACCAAGATTTCCGCTGCCGGTCACCTGACCAATCTTAAACAACTTACCAGAGTTCTGCACGATGATACCCGATGGGATATTAAACGTACACTTATTAGAGCCTCCGGCAACGTCAAGTGTGAATCGGCCGTCGGCGGTGTAAACTGCACTAGGAACGATTGTACCTTCGAAGTTTGTCAAATTAAGTTGGAGAGGAGTACGTGTTGCATAGTAGTTGCTACCCTTCTCTGTAGCACAGTAAATAGTAATCTGACCCGAACCAGTCAGCGTGTTCTTTGATGTCTGACGGTTAATAGTTGTAAGGAATCCCTTCGCACCTTCAGCTACTTCGATTGGAGTAGTGAGGAAGCCCGTACCGGTAATATGACCTGTTCCTGCCACAACTACCTTATTAGCGAAAGTTGATGTGTTATATTGGAACTGACCCGCAGCAACCACGAGTTGCTTAACAGACAACGAACCTTGCATATCTATGCGACCTGCACCTTGCTTAGTAAGTTTAGTACCAGTAATCAGTTTTTCCATAGTGAAGAGAGAACCATTGTTGATTACACCACCTTCGTCACTTTCCATCTTCATTGGGCAACCCATCTTCACGTCAGCTGTAGTCTGCAGCACAGCACCATTCTCCATAGTAAACTTAGCAGATGTAGTTGTCACACCACCAAGATTACCATTTGCAGATGTACTATTAGCCAAACTACTTACTACAACAGTACCACCTTTCAAGTAGTTACCGTCTTTGTATGAGTTGGTAGTAGAAATTGTGAGTTTGCCAGAACCGTTCTTAGTCAGCGAACCTGCAGTAATCGAACCATTACCCTTGATTGTATAAGCCTTTGTATTATCTACATAGACACCACCAGTTGGCAGTTCTGTAGCATCAGCCAAAGTAACAGTGAACGAAGAAGCATCATCGTTGAAGTTAACTACATCATCTCCAACAAAGATATCTGGAGTCTGCTCTGCATCACCCTCTACATAGAAATTTTCTGTTGTTGCAAAATCCCAGACGTTCGACTTAGCACCAGTCCAGACGATATTGGTTGCACCACGAACAGAACCAAGGTCAAGATAGATGTCACCATTTTCATCACGTCGCAAACCTGTTTTAAGAGTTGTAACGCCTTCAATCTTTATATTTGCAAGTGTACCTTCTACCTCATCTGCGTGAGCGATAAGGTAACTGCCTGGTTCAAGAGTCTCAGCACCCACAGCCATATGTTCTACCACTTCAAGTACAGGAATCATATACTGAGGACCATATTTCCAGTCTTTCTTCTCAATTACCAACTTAGCAGTCTTTATAAAGTCAGACTTGAAGTCCTCTGAGTAAAGGTCAATCTTCACACGGCTACCGATGCCCATATAGTATTCGTCTGTAGCAATGATAGAACCTGCTGCATTCTCACCGCCAGGAACAACCAAAGAACCATAGTTAGCCTTTATCGACTTAAATTCTGCACTTGCTGCATTTGAATACAGTTTTCCAAAACGATTAATCCAAACAGGAGAATTCTTTGCTGAGCCATTGAAGTTAACAGTACCGGCCCAGATATTTGTTTCACCTGTGTAAGTCATATCCACTGCAGGAAGTGTAAGAATACCGTCACCCTGCTTCACAATTCGAGTTGCGCCAGCAATTGGACCGCCAGTTACTGTACAAGTATAAAGCACTGTATCAATAGGAGTTTTCTTAGTCATGCAGTCATCACCTGCTGTTCCCTGTACCCATGAAGGAATGTTGAAAGTAATCATATAAGGACTTGCACCATTCTCTACTGAGATAGAAGTATTGTTTGTCTCACAAACGAGCAGGTGCTCATCTGTGGTTGAGATTGTTCCTCCATTAACCACTTCCACACGTCCTGTCATAGTGTATGGAGGAGGAGCAACAGTGATTCCTTCAAGTTCGCCAAGGAAGTAAGACTTGTGAGGAGGCTGGTTGTATCCCATAGACTGCCATACCATAGCATTACGATACTGGTGGTCGTGCCACAAAGTAGGAATACGATATTCAGTAGGAATACCTGTTGTATAAACAAGAATTGCCGTATTATCACTCTTACGCATCACAAGTTCCTCACGCCAGTCACCGAATATATCAGCAATAGCTCCAGGGTTGTTCTTTGACCAGTTATTACACTTTGAGTCTGGGAAATTCCAACGGCCACCAGTTGTTGACTGACTGCTTGGCTTGTAAATTGCACCATAACCTTCAGTACCCGGACTGTCGAAATACTCATCCAAGAGGTCACCATCCCAATAAATGCGCTGGTTGAGGTCACCCCATCCGATGAATGAATCACCATTCAGTTCTGGCACTGTCTTATCTGCAACAGAGCTAATCCAAGGTGACGAAACACTACGTCCTACACTGCCTGGATAGTCGTTTGTGAAGTTAGCCATCAGCGCACGGCCGTCATCATCTCCTGCATCCCACTTATAATAAATCTGAGCAGTTGTAGCATTACGGAAATTACAACCATGCTTACCACGACCTTCCTCAAGACATGCGAATTGTTCTTCACCCGGACGGAATGGGTCTAAGTCAGAACAATGCTGGGCATCGCCATGACCATAACTGGTAGTTGAAAGTCCATTACCATTGTCATCTACAACCATAGAACCAAAGATAATCTCATCGCGTCCGTCCCAATCGACATCACCGATTGCGAAGTTATGGTAACCATTACCCCACCAAGGACTTGAAGTATTATACTGATTCCAGCGCCACAGTTGAGTCAGCTTATGTGTATTCTTATCTACACTGAGTGCACAGAACTTATGACGTGTATAAGCACCTCGTCCCAAGAAAATGCTTGGGTTGCGTCCGTCAAGGAATGGAGCACCCCAGTAGTGCTTTGTAGAACGGTGACCGGAAGTGTCACCCCATGCATTATTCAGAGCTGTCAGATAAGCACTGAATGCAGGCAGGGCGGCAGCTGCAGCACTTTCACTAGCATATTGGGAAACAGCTACCCAATCCACAGTCTGACTGAATTCACTTGGATCCAGACGTGGCAATGGATAGTCCATATAGTTAGGGTGAGCTGCAGGACCAATCTGATATGGCTTTCCTGTTGCACCTTCGAGATAAATCAGATACTCATTTCCACCATGAGTATAACAAAGTTCTCCGCTATAAAGTATATTACGGGTATCCACATTCATATTACCGATTTCAACGGCAGAACCGTCCTTTGTATGGATTATGGCACCGTCTTCTACGCGAAGTAATACTTCTGCTTTGCCATCTTGATCCCAGTCGTAGCAGACAGCATCCCACTGTTCATCTGGACCCGACGACATATTTGGACCGAGGTCAATCCACCACAAACGGTTTCCGCTCAGATCGTAACACTCCAGATGATGGAAATGCACATTCTGAGACTTATCCTTCATATCGCTTGCAGGCATCTTGACGATGAACTCTACCACACCATCACCAGTGAGGTCACCGATGCTGATATCATTCATTGCATAATAGTCACCTGCAGCTTTACCATCACGACCCACAGGTGTGATAATATTTATCTGCTTATAACCACTATTCCAACGAGTTACTTCGGCACTCTTTGCCTGTTCCACACCGCGTACTACAGCAGCTACTTGATACTTGCTTGTAGCACTGCCGGCAGTATGCTGAAAGTTCGATTTTTCAAGGTTCTTTGCTATCAAAGTACCATCACAATACAGATTATAAGTCACATCGTAGTATTCTTCTCCGAATACACGCCAACTTACGAGGTTTCCACCACCAGAGTTTGCAGGAACTGCTACAAGTCCACGGTCAATCTTGTCCGTAAATCTCTGAGCAAAGCCCATGCTTGCCACACATGCAAGGAACAAAACAATTAAGGTTCTTTTCATAATTATAATGAGGTTAGTTAGTAAATTCGTATTTTTATATCGGGGCAAAGGTAATTAATTAAATGTAAAATGAACATTATTAAATTCAAAAAAATATTCTATACACATAATTTTTAAACCTTTTACATTCAAAAACTACAAATAACGGGCATAAAAAAATACAATGCAACACATAATGTGTCACATTGTATAATATTATAGTCAGTCTGGAGTTCTCTGATTATTTACGAGTAACGTAAGAACCGTCGCGAGTATCTACTTCAATGAGGTCACCCTCGTTGATGAAGAGAGGAACACGGATTTCAACACCAGTTTCCAGAGTTGCAGGCTTAGTAGCATTAGTAGCTGTATCACCCTTGAGACCTGGTTCTGTGTAAGTAACCTGAAGAACAACCTTTACTGGAGCTTCAGCTGTAAGGATAGTACCGGTTGAGTCATCGATTGAAGCCATAACCATAGTTTCACCTTCCTTCAGGAAGTCACCACCAGTGATTACATCCTTAGAGATATTTACCTGCTCATAAGTTTCTGTGTTCATGAACACGAGTTCGTCACCTTCTTTATAGAGGTACTGGAACTGCTGGTGTGAAACCTGTACATCATCGAGCTTTGCAGAAACAATCCATGTACGTTCGAGCACACGTCCGTCTTCTACATTGCGGAGTTTTGTACGCATCACAGTATTACCCTTACCTGGTTTTACGTGAAGGAAGTCAATAACTACATAAATCTTACCATCGTCCAGACGAAGGCATACATTTTTCTTAATATCACCTGCTAAAATAGCCATACTTTAAATGTTTATATTTTTATTCTCTTCTAATTAAATCGGTTGCAAAGGTAGATATTATTTGGCATTCATCATTTATAAATTACCATTTTTTTCATTTTTAGTCATTCATTTTTCATTTTTCAATTGATTTATTTTGCCAGTTTAAAGAAAAGACCTAACTTTGCACCCGCTTTAGCCCGAAACCCGTTGTCGGGCTTATTAGTTTATCGGAATACAACAAAAAACATATAATTATGAAAAGAACATTCCAACCCCACAACAGAAAGAGAATAAACAAGCACGGTTTCCGTGAGCGTATGCAAACTGCAAATGGACGCCGAGTACTTTCTGCTCGTCGCAGAAAGGGTCGCAAGTCTCTTACTGTTTCAAGCGAAAACCACGGCAAATAATCATTGCCTATTTCGCTAAGAGATAAAAAGCAGGAGTTTTCAAAAACTTCTGCTTTTTATTTTTTTCTATTTTCTCTGAAATACCTAACTTTGCACCCGTTTTAGAAGTTACAATAACTTCACTCGTCATTCTCTTGACCGTCTGAAAAGGAAAGTTGCCGGAGTGGTCGAACGGGGCGGACTCGAAATCCGCTATACGGCTTGCTGTATCGGGGGTTCGAATCCCTCACTTTCCGCTTTTTTTTTACATTTCTGAAAATATCCTTACTTATGAAAACAAGGAATTTCTTACTTTTCACATTACTTTTATTATTCTCCAGCGTTTCTTCTTGGGCACAGAGTGCAGACTACTCCAAAATGTCTTTCCTCGTTGCCAAAGAAGTGCAGTCAGCTAACAAGGTAAAGGCTCTGATTCAGTCTGGGCAGAAAGTAGAGCGCAGCTACATCATGGCTTTAGTAAAACTCCAGAACGAAGGTCAGGAGGAGGCTCTCACCAGCCGCGGATGTACAATTTTCGACAATGTCGGCAACATTTATATTGCAGTAATACCAACCGATGCTTTGGCAGAACTCTCGCTCGACGAGTGTATTGTGCGCATCGAAGCCAACGAACTGAAGAGTGTCACGCTCGACAGTCTGCCACAAAGCAGTAACATAATTCCAATCTATCAGGGAAAAGACCTACCCCAGGCATATACTGGAAAAGGAGTTGTCACAGGTGTGATTGATGTCGGTTTCGACTTCACCCACCCTATGTTTCATGATGCAAACGGCCATACACGAATCAAGCAGGTATGGGATATGTTCACCGGTTTGGGCGATGGATACAAGAAAATCGGTTCTGTCTATAGTTCTGAAAGCGACCTGAAACTTATGGAAGGCACTACCGACCAGGTGGCAGAGTATCATGGTACTCACGTGGCAGCTATTGCAACTGGCAGTCCCGTTCTGAATGGCAAATATCGTGGAGTAGCTTATGATTCTGATATCGTTTTAAGCACGATGCTGCTTTCAAACACACCATCTGATTTGAGCAATTTGTTTTATGCAGACGTAAACAAATCAATTAAAGAGGGCACAGGCGATCCTATATGGCAGCAGGTGATTGGCAATAGCCTCAGAGTATTTGATGCAGTAGAGATTCTTGCTATAAAATATATAATGGATTACGCTGCAGAACACAAACAGCCATGTGTTATCAATTGCAGTTTCGGTGCACAGGAAAAGCTGTCCGAAGATCTCATTCTGGCAAGCGAAATATTCTCACAGCTCACAGGTCCTGGTCGCATTATTGTCTGTTCTGCAGGCAACGACAGCGATACAGACATCTACAGGATGAAGCCGCAGGGCGAAGTTCTTGACACACCATTGTGGTTTAATTTGGCAGAAATCACCAGAAATGTCTCCATAACTCTTCGTTCCGACAAACCTTTCACATTTACCCTGCAACCAGACATCGAAGGTTGTCCGCAAGTGACTGTAAATACAGAAGAAATACCTTTGACGATTTCAGACAACAATTACAGTAAATACATTGACATCACAAGCGAGGCTAATGTATATGGTATTGAAAATGCTACCAAGAAACAGATGGAGAATGGGGACTATGCCTACGAAATAACAATCAGAGTACCCGACAGAAACATGAATCACTACAATACGCCTTCTGCCCAGCTCAAGATTGAAGGCGAAGGAGTGGTTCAGGTGATGGGAACCTATGCACTGTCTGGTTTCACCCGTTTCTCTTTGCGTCCTAATAATTGTCCATATACCGTTGGTGCTCCAGCTGCGTTCAATGATGCCATTGCCGTAGGAGCTATGAATTATCGCGACGAACTAACCAATCTGAACAAAGTAGAACACTACAAGACTGCCTACAATAACAATGGTTACAATCAGATAGTTTCCTGGTCTGGCACAGGTCCTACCCTTGAAGGCCGTACCAAGCCGGACATCGCAGCTTCAGGCTATAATGTCATTTCAGCTCTCAACAGCCTAATGCCAGAAAGCAAATATAAGAACAAAGACAACTATAACAAAGATATCATAGAAACATTCAAGGTAGGCGACAAAGACTACTACATGTATGCAGAGAGTGGCACATCTATGGCAACTCCAGTTGTCACAGGTACCATTGCTCTTTGGTTGCAAGCCAATCCGAGTCTTACTCCACAGCAAGTCAAAGAGGTATTTGCCAAGACTGCCGTTCATCCCGATGCTTCACTCACCTACCCTAACAATATGTATGGTCATGGAGCCATAGATGCCTACAAGGGTCTGTGCTATGTTCTTGAGTTGGCTACAAAGATTGAGGACTTCCCAACCTCTCAGCCCGAGGGTGTCATCTTCTCTCTTTCTGGAAAGACACTCGTAATGAACGGCATTGCAGAGGCAGCTGTCAAAGTATATAGCCTCAGCGGAGCGTTGGAACTGGAGACTACAACCACCGACGGCAAAGTCAACCTCTCATCCCTCCCTGCCGGAGTTTATGCAGTTAAGATTACCACTGCCGACTCCAGCACTTCCGGCTCAACACTTGTGAGAATTGAAAAATAGTTTACGGTTTACAGTTTACAGTTTAAAGACCTGTCAACTATCAACTGTCAACTATCACCTAATAAGAAAAAGCCCCGAAAGCATCGTTGCTTTCGGGGTTTTTCTTATGCCTCTCCTTTTCCGATACCGAAGGGAGCGACTGTGCCGCCTCCGCCTGGGCGCTGGTTTGAGAGTTCTATTCTGCCAAACTGCTGTTCGTACTTCTGCAGATTATCTTGCAGAGCCAACAGAAGGCGCTTAGCATGTTCTGGTGCCATAATAATACGGGAAGCCACCTGTGCCTTAGGCATAGCAGGAAGCATCTGTGCGAAGTCCATTACGAACTCATTGTTTGAGTGAGTGATTACAGCCAGGTTGCAATAATTGCCCCCAGCCACTTCTGGTTTTACTTCAATCTGAATTTGTTTTTCTTCTGCCATAGTTGTATGTAGTTAAAAGATAATAGTTAATAGATAATAGTTATCGTTTTTCGTCTTTCGTTTTTCGTCTTTCGTCAAAAATTGCAACCTTTTATTTCAAATTATTGGGTGAAAGCCACCTAGGCTTTATTCTTATTGCTTGGCGCAATATTTTCTAACAATAATTGCAAATAATTACCAATAATTTAACCAATAATTATTCCAATAAAATTTTTTGTCAATTATTTCAAATTATTGTTCAAAACCCCAACGCTACCCGCATGGCGTCTTTCGTTAAAAGCTTTCAGTCCTCTCTTCAGCCAGGCGATGAACTTATCCACATCTTCGTCGTAGGTGTATGGTTCTATGAGCATATGATCGTCGGCATCCACAATTACATAGAATGGTTGGGAGTTGGCTCCGAACTTCTCTGCCTGCAGATGGCTCCATATCTCGCCCAGAGTAGTCAGAGTCTTCTTCTTTCCGTTCACCACCACAGTTTCCTCGAAACCCTCCTGGGCTTTTGTGCGGTCGTCAACGAAGAGTTGCACATACAGGAAATTCTTGTATATGATATCAGTAACGGCAGAGTCAGCCAGCACCGTAGCCTCCATCTTGCGGCAGTTCACGCAGCCATAGCCGGAGAAGTCCACCAGCATAGGCATATTATCGTCGTAAGCATAGTTGCGGGCAATGTAGTAGTCCATGAAGATGTTATTCTTGTCCATCTCCTGCCAGGTTCTTTCCTTTGGTGGAGCGAAAGCACTTACGAGCGTACAGGGTGCGCCCCACAGTCCTGGCACCATATAGGCGGCAAGCGACAGCGAAGCCACAGCCACGATAGAGTGCAGGATATAGAACACAGGTCGTCCGTTTTTCTTCTTCACCATCTCCACAATCAGGTAGATGCCGAGTCCGGCAAAGAGCACAATCCAGATGATGAAGAAAAGGCGTCTGCTCAGCAGTCCCCAGCCGTATGCGAGGTCAGCCACACTGAAGAACTTCAGCGCAAAAGCGATTTCCACTACTCCGAGCACCCGTTTCACGGTTTCCATCCAACTGCCGCTCTTTGGCATCGACTTCAGCCAGTTCGGGAACATAGCAAACAGCGTGAAAGGCAGCGCCAGACCGATAGAGAATCCGAGCATACCTACAGCTGGAGCGAAGAGACTACCTCCGTCGGTAGCGAGTTCTACGAGCAGGAAACCGATGATTGGTCCTGTGCACGAGAAACTGACCAGCGCCAGTGTGAAAGCCATCAGGAAGATAGACAGGAAACCCGTAGTGGCATTTGCCTTATTATCTACCGAAGTGGTCCAGCTGGCTGGCAGAGTGATTTCGAACAGTCCTGCCATACTGAGTCCGAAGAAGAGCAGGAGCACAGCGAAAAACACATTGAACACAGCATTCGTGGCAAGACTATTCAGGGCATTAGCTCCGAACAGACCAGTCACAATCAGTCCCAGCCCTACATATATAATAATGATAGAAAGTCCGTAAATGACAGCATCCCTTACGCCCCCTCCCCTTTTCAGGAAAAACGACACAGTCATCGGGATGATAGGCCACACACAAGGTGTAGTCAGAGCGATGAGTCCACCGAGGAAGCCCCACAGCAGAAGGATAAGTAGAGACCCAGACCCACCTAAATCCTCCCTGTTTAGGGAGGACTTGGGATTACTGTCCGCACCTGGTTCTTCCCCTAAACAGGGGGAGTTAGAGAGGGTCTTCTTTCCATACTCAAACTCCTCCTTTGTTGGAGGCATACAACTCTGGTCGTTGCACGAAGCATACTCCAGATAGCCCGCAATATGGTAATCCTCGGAGGTCAGTTTCACCTTCTGTTTGAAAACCACCTCCCCTTCAAAAAATTCCACATCGAGTTCGAACACCTCATCATACTTCCTCTGCAATTCGCCCTCATACTCCAGTTCGCCTACGAGTTCAGCACCCTCAATCTCCTCCACATTGATGCTTGTCGGAGTAGGTCCGTTCTCCAGCTTCTGCATACCATACACATGCCAGCCCTCGTCAATCTTCATGTGGAACACGAGTTGAGCATCATTGCCCTCCCCTCGTGTCAGTTCAGTTTTCACCTTAACAGGCTCCATCATCTGCGCCATAGCAGCACAGACCCAAAGCATCATAGCCAGGAAAATACTTGTCCGTTTCATTATCTGTGAAGTTTTTGCCGTGCGAAGGTACGACAATTAAAGTAAAAAGGGAAAAATATCAAATCATTATTAATATTTTTTACCAGAGACTTCTGTGAGTGGCTATATGTATTTCAATCTTAAAAAAACTATTTGCGTATGTATTTTCGAAGAGCCGGATTAGTTTGGCAAGAATAAATATCGATGACAATAATGTCTAAAGCCATTTCTGAAATCTGGAAGTAAAAACACTTTCATTATGACATTTGCCCTCAGCATATTCTTTTTCTGCAATTTGTGCGGCAATAAGCATCTCAGAAGTTAGTTCTATGCGGTCATCCACTTCAGAAGATTGTTTTGTTCTGGATATTAATATATTTGCATAATCTGTCAACTGGCGTCGAAGAAGTTCAACTCCATAGTTAGGCGGTAAGTTTAATGATATATTAATATTTGTCATATTTCATGATTTATTTCTCGTTGCAAATGTACAAGGTGTATTAATAACTACCAAATAAAACTAAAAAAAAGTATCAAAAAGCCCCTGCACATCGCTGTGCAGGAGCCATCGAATCATTATTATTATTTTTTACCAGAGATCTTCGTCGTAGTCGATGTCGTCCTTGCCAAGCATGTAACCGCCACCTTCTTGTTGAGTGCTCACATCAGCCGATTTCGTTGTATAATTAACTGATTCGCAGATCATCTGCTCAGCGTTGATTTTTACCACTTCTGTGAGTGGTGCCTTATATTGTTTTTTCATTGTATATTTCCTCCTTAGATTTATTTGTTATAGAACTTCTTACCATTCACGATTACGATACCTTTGTAGTCCTTAGTTACCTGCTGACCATTCAGGTTGTAATATATTCCGTCTTCTACAGTTTCAGCAGCAACTGGAGCCTCAACACCTGTAGTAATATCACCTACAAGATTAATTGTAAGACCTTTCACAAGAGTAGGTTCATCTGGAACAGATGTCAAATCAAGATAACAACGGTTTGCTGTACCAGCAAGGTCTGCACTTGTCTTATAGAACGAAGTAACACCTGACTGATTCTGCAAAACATAGCTTCCAGAAGGAACTGTACCTGCAGTGAGAAGACCTACAAGACCATTTACCTCACTAGTAGCATCTGAGCCTACCTTAATTCCCTTGAATGTTGAATTGACATTGCTTACTTCCTCTGTTGTAAGGATATAAGGAGTATTAGCACTCAATACACCGCTTTCATTTTCTTCAAGATGCAAAGCATCGCCTGACTTATAAGCAACTGTATATGCTTTAACTGTAGCAGGAGTTAAGTTATCATATGCAGATATGAATGTACCGGTCTTTGCTGCTGCACTTACAAAAAGAGTAGTTTCTGTTACATCAACAGGTCCTGAGCAGAGCCAGTTAATTTTTGTAGCTTCCCTAGAACCCTTTGGCAAAGAATTATCATATGGTGACACCATAGCTCCCTCATCTGTACTGTGAGTTCCTAAATACCAACTCCATGATTTCCAACTTTCCTGTTCACTTAACATTTTGAATGTACCATCTTCTTGTGGAACAATACTCCATACATTAGCATTGACTTCCATAGTCTCTCCCTCAACTAAACCTGTATATGTACCCCATGAAGAATTACTTGATTCTGGAGTAACAAAATAATAATCGTAAGCGTTTTCAATGATATAATTCTCACCACTCTTAACGAACTTAACAGGATATGGAGCTTCTGTAATGACTGTATTTCCTGCACCATATTTCAACATGTTAAGATTCTTACCAGTACTTACTCCACCTTCAGCAAGATAGAGACGATAGTACTTGTCAGAAGCAGGTTCATTCAATACACTTGAAGCCATAGCATCTTTAGCGCCTTCAAGTTCAGTCTTTGCAGTAGTGTAATCGTCAGGATCATCACTTCCTCCAACCTTTACTGCATTTGCTTCACTAAGTTCTGTTACAAGAGCATCATAATAAGTTGAGTTGTATTTAAATGGAGTTGTACCAACTCTTGGTGTCCAAGCATTCTTTACATCAGTTGCAGCATCAATTTCATCATTCAATGCTTTTTGTGCACGTCCGAGTGGATCATCATCAACATAAGTCAATGTAAAGTTATCACAACGATACCACCATTTTCCGCCATCTGCTACAAATGCATTACCATTGTATTGATCTCCTGAATTAATACCAATGGTAACCTCTTCTTCAGCAGTAAGTGTAAAAGTATATTCCACATCAAGGTTATCTCCATTTATGACTGTTCCTTCACTGTGGTTTTCATTTGCGATAAGATACACTGTTGCACCATCTGACCATGCTTTTGCTGACAACTTATATCTACCAGCGGGCAATGTACCTACATTCTGAGATACAGTATTTCCATTAGGGTTTATTGTCAGGACACCATCAGTAACATTTATACCACTATCATCTGAAGATGGCGCAATTGTCCAACCAATAGAACTACCGAGTTCAAAACTCTTATTGGCAATTACAGCAGAAATATCAGTGTTGTTACTTACTGTTCCAGCAGTTACAACAGCAGCGCGAACAGAAGATGCAAGAGCAACAGGATCAACATCAGCATTAGAAGTATATACTGTTTCTGCACCACTTGGAGCCACATATCCAGCAGGCTTAGAATATTCAATCAGATTATTCAGTATAGCAAATTTATCAGCTGAAGTTTCTGCATTTCCATTTGCAGTTTCCAAAGCTGAAATAGCAGAAATATAACCTGAGATATTTGCAACAATGGCAGCATCATCGCCAAAAGCGTCTAAAGCACTTTTAGCACCATCAAGAGTTGATTTAACTGTACTATTCATCACTTTATTTTTGACTGCATCATAAGCAGATACTGCAGAAGAAGCACGGGTTTTATAAGGGTCAATATCATATGAGAGAACAAAGTTGTTATAAGCCTGATCTCCCCAATATCTACCTAAATAGCATGAGAACCCTGTAATCTGTCCGAAGTCAGCAATCCACACATCATCTATAATTGTTTCTGATGATGAATTTTTAACCGTTAACTTAACACCTTCTGTGGCATTTGCTGTGATTGTAAAGTGATAGAAATAAGATGGAAGTTTGTTTTGACTATAGCCTTCGTTTGTAAACGACCCTGCACTTGTACTACCATCCGCTTTATACACATTTGTTGTAGTTTGCCCCTTTGGAGTTGAGATAGTAAGAATTTTTCCTGCTGTATTATTAGCCTGAATTGTAACATAGCTATCAGAACTATTACTGTGAGTAGCTCTTACACCATAATCAAATTCAAATTTGTAATACTTAGCACCAGAGAAAAAAGTGTTGCCAGAAAATGAAATAGTATACGACGTTGAATTATTTCCAGTCGAAACATTGTTGGCATAATCAGTTCCTGATACCAACATGTGTGATGGTGAATTAGACCAACCTGTTGCATAATCATCACCATCGAAAGTTTGCTGCCAAACCGTCTTATAGTTTACTCCCCACGCATTTGCGCTTCCCAACAGCAATCCGGCTGCCACAAGAAGCGACTTAAAAGAAAAAGTAAATTTTCTCATAGTTTTTAAGTTAATAAAATGATTAATAATTAGTTAATTAAGATTTATATGATATGCACATTTGTCTATTTTGTCGGATGAGTACCAGTATGGGGACTCACGCCTTGAATACTAGCATGCATACGACTATGCACATAGTTGTGGCAAATGTACGAAGAAGAATTAAACCCACAAAGAATTTTCCCAAAAATTACATATCGGCGCAGGATTTGGTCTTTTTTAGAACATTTTTTTGGAGAAAAACATAGAAAACGAGCATGTTTTTAATTGTAAAAAAAGCAAATGACGCGCCGACGCGCCTAAACGCCTAAATGAATAAGATACTTTTTTGAAAATACCGAAACCATACCGCTACTATACCGTTACTTAATAGAAAGGACTTCATACGAAATAAAAAGTAAGAGGTCAATAACAGTCATGCAGGATGTATTATCAACCGTTTTTCATCAATGTCCTATAGATTGTGACGATGTATATTGTTCGACTATTAAAGTAATAAACGATTTTGTATTTGGGATGAGATACAAAAGAATAATATTTGATCATTGAAGTGCTTCTCCTCTTATCTATAACACCTATTTGGGGATTTTTCGATAATACATGTACAGTTTCATTGACACCTTGCAGAAAATGGTCCGCAGCAGTAACCCCCATAGTATCAAAGTACCATGTTGATATTTCAGAAACCCGAAGGAGAGCTCTCCTTTTCCACGTTATCTTTAATTGGCCCATCGCTGAAATACCATATCGATTTCTTCTTGAGATGCATTACCACTCTTCATGGACATGCTTATTTCCTCGTCCAATTCTTCTTCTGAAAAGACACCTGGAACTGGAGAACTGCCCAACATTTTGAGACATTCGTACAAGCGTTCTTTGTCATCAGATGCTTGAACTCTATTTATAATCTCGTGTTTCAAGGTATTGAGGGACGAGGTGTATGGTGCAATAGGTTCTTCTGCTTTCATGTGTAGTATCTTTGGGTTGCAAAAATACAGATTTTGTTTTCCCCTACAAAATTCCACAGGTATTTTTTTGACAATTATTTCTCAAGGCTAGGGAAACACAGAGGAAACACAGAACATAAACATAGCTAGGCGCGCCGACGCGCCGACGCGCCTAAACGGCAATTTTAACATTTGAAATAAATTCAAAATGAATTCGAAAATCTATTGCAAGCCACCCTTTTCATGTCGTAAATTTGCACAGGCAAAAAAAAGAAAAATTGCCTCGTACGCACAGGAATTTTTATTCGTGTGCACACGAAAAAAACGAAGGACGAAAGACGAAGGACGAAAGACTGCCTGGCGGGTAGCGTTGGGGGGGATGAACAATAATTTGAAATAATTGACAAAAAATTTATTGGAATAATTATTGGTTCAATTATTGGTAATTGTTTGTAATTATTGTTGGAAAA
>OCTX014578701.1_pt1 | contig 27694 bp, 25 predicted proteins | sample 1539691 | NCBI WGS metagenome assembly OCTX01 (sample SAMN02144231, study PRJEB22623) | gut metagenome | biome: sheep rumen | host: Ovis aries | place: New Zealand
TTTTATTGGTTTTTGAAAGGCTACGGGTAGGCGAGCTTGCTCGGGAATGAGACGCGGAGCGTTATTCTTCCATCTATGTGGATGATTTAAGCTACAACGTATTTGGTGGTAAGATTGCGGATAATCATTTTTTTTCTTTCGGCGCTACGGGGCTGGGGGATGAGGGGCGCTCCCGAAGAGAAAAAAGCCGAAGCCCCGAGAGGCGGCAGCTACCACTTGCTGATGGTTGCCTCTGCCTCTACGCGCTCCTCCACATCGTCTTTGAGCGAGGGGAAGAAGTCGATGCCCGTGAGGCGCTCCACCTCGTCAACCGTACACACGGCATCCTCCATGCGCTGCTTGCGCCCTTCGTTGCGGTAGATGAAGCCGATGGCCTTCGAGGCTCCCTTGCGGCAGAGCACCACCTTGAAGAAGGCGTCGGGCACCCAAACCTTGTTCTTGCCGATGGTTTTCTGGTCGCCTTGGCCGTAGTAGATGGGGCCGCAGACAATATCGACAGAACCGTACTCGCGGGCCCAGTCGCGGCAGAGCATCTCAAGGTCGTTCCATTCATACTTGTTCAGTCCGTGGTTCTGAGGACATACGTTGGTGAAGAGGAAACTCTCGGTCATGGCCGTGTTGCTCCACTTGTTGTCGCCTGCGGGGCACATGTGGCCCCGGTCGTAGCGCGAGGTGTAGTAGTCGTTGTCGGTGGCGCGGGGTGTACCCACCGACGTGTCCTCGGTGAAAATCTCCTTGTCGCGGCTGATGCGGCCGTAGGTGTGGCTCTTGGTCAGATGCCACGCCACCCAGTTGGGGTTGCGCGTGGTTTTGTTGTACGAAACGGTGTAGGCTTCACGCTTCAGTATCTGTTCGGGTTTGCCCTTGAGTGGGGCGGGCAGTTCGTACTGTGTGATGCCCTTCGGCGCATTGCTTTTGGAGTCTGAGGCGTCCCGCTCGCCAGACTCGGCGGCAGCCTTTGTTTTCTGGGCGGCGGCAGCCGACTCGGCATCGAAGAACTCGGTGGCGTCCTGGCCGTTTTCGGCGGCGCGTTGGCGGGCACTGTCCTTGCAACCGGCGAGCATGAGCACCGCCGTGGCGAGGATGAGGAAGACAAATCTTTTTCTCATAAAATTATTGTCGGGTTTTAGGTTGGAATTTTCTAGAGAATTTTGTGCTAAAGCACGGCGATGTTTTCCCAATGTGGAGTTTCGCTGTCATAAAGCGTCACACTGGCCGTGCAAACGGCCTTTCAGAACACGTTCTTCAGGCGGTTGTGCTTGTCGATGAGGAAATGGTTGGAAACAAAAAGGGTGATGAGCAGTGCCAGCGACGAGGCGCAGAGCGTGGCGCAGGTGATGGCGAGCACCAGCTTGGCGGCTTCGAGCGGCGAACAGCCGCCAAGCAGCAGGGCCGTGAGCAGCAGGGGCAGCGTGACCACTCCCAACGCGGAGAGCGTGGCGAGTTGGGGTTTGAATGTCTGGACGAAAGCCTCGCGGATGAAAGGGGTGAGGGCTTCGGTGCGGCTGGCGCCATTGCCCAGCAGATAGTAGTACTGCTCTTGCTGGTCGTGGGCGGTGTGGTAGTAGGCTCGCAGCCCGGCCACGTTGGTGCTCAGCATGGCGGCCAGCAGCATGGCCATGACGGGCAGGAAGAAACGCGTTTCGAAAGGATGGCTCAGATGCATGACGGGCCACAGCACCGAGAGCCCCACCACCAAGGCCGACACCAGCACACCCACGCCCACAGGAATGAGCATGGGCATCTTTCTGAGTCCGCTGCGGGTGGTCAGTGCGTAGGTGGTGACAGCGGCCATGGCGACCAGCCACAACAGATTGGCCCACGGCGAGTTCCACTCGTAGAGATAGAAGATGTAGGCGGTGATGAGCGTCAGCTGGATGGCCACGCGCACCACGGCTGTCATGGCCTGTTCGGCTATGGGAATCTTGAAACGGACGATGATGAGTATGGGCACCAGCAGCAACGCTACGGCAATGATTATGCCCGAGATGGGAATGTCCATGGATTTGTGTTTTTTTTGTTGAATGTTATAGGGAGGCCATCGCAGAAGGAAGAAGACTTCGTCCGGCAGGCTCTCCCCCTCTTTCTTGGGGAGGCTTTTAACTCAAACTCACTGTTCGTTGGCACGAACGGGCGAATTCTTCGTCATTCGAAACGGCCACGATGGCTGCACCCACCGAGGCCAGCTCGTGAATGAAGTTATCGACCATCTGAGCGGCAGCGGAGTCGAGTGGGGCGGCGGGCTCGTCGATGAGCAGTATCTGCTTGTTGAGCATGGCTGCCACGGCCAGCATGATGCGGTAGTTTTGTCCGGGGGTGAGCTCGGCAAGTGGCTTCTCGGCCACTGCGTCGGGCAGTCCCAGCAGCTGCAGCAGGGCCGACTGGCGTTGGGGGTTGGGCCTTTCGGCGCCCAGGCTGCGGTTGGCCTTGAGGGCATAGAGTTCGCCGAGCAAACGGTTCATCGAGGCGAAGGGCAACCGGGGCTGTTGGGGCACATAGGCCATCAGCCGACGGAAGGTCTCGGCCGACTGAACGTTGAGCAGTTCGCCGTCTATGCTGATGAACCCCTCGCTGAGCGGCTCGAAACCCAAAATGGCGCGCAGCAGCAGGGTCTTGCCGCTGGCATGCGGACCCTGAATGCAGACTATTTCGCCACTGGACGCCCTGAAATCCAGTCCGCTGAAGAGCATTCCTTCGGAGGTGCTCATGCCTCCGTTCTTTATTTCGAGTGTCATAATGTGGTGGTTGCTCGTATTTTTGCTGCAAAAATACAGAAAAATAAGTTAAACACGTTGCAGAAAACAAAAAATTGTAGCCTTGGTGTTGATATTTTTTTGTTCTTCATTTTCAATTCTTATTTTTTTCATTATCTTTGCACGTGATATGAAGTATATGCTTCCGCCCGAATGGGCTCAGCAGAGCGGCGTTCAGCTCACATGGCCCCATCGCAACACCGACTGGGCCGAATGTCTTGACGACATTTGCGACACGTACGTTGCCATGGCTGCCGCCATTGCCGACCACGAGACGCTGCTGGTGGTCACGCCCGAGCCTGCGGCTGTGGCCGAGCGGCTCAGACGCTCGTTGCCTTCTGAGAGCATGGCGCGGGTGGTGATGCACCCATGCGAAACCAATGACACCTGGGCGCGCGATCATGGCTTCATCACGCTCGTGCCCGCCAGGCATGCCGCCGATGAAGGCGGTGGGGAAGTGGTCTTGATGGACTTCTGCTTCAACGGATGGGGCGAGAAGTTCGAGGCCGACAAGGACAATCGCATCAACCGAAGCCTCTACGACAGTGGAGCGTTGAGCGGACGCTATGCCGACCATCTGGACTTTGTGCTCGAGGGGGGCTCCATCGAGAGCGACGGCCATGGCACGGTGTTCACCACCAGCCATTGTCTGTTGGCTCCACACCGCAACCAACCTCTCGACCGCGACGACATCGACAGGAGGCTCTGCCAAATGCTCTGCGCTGAGCGTATCGTGTGGTTGAATCACGGCACACTCGTGGGCGACGATACCGACGGACACATTGACACCATCGTGCGCGTGGCACCCGACGACACCTTATTATATATGGGTTGTGACGACACCGAAGACGAACAATACGACGACTTCCGTGAATTGGAACTCCAGCTGCGCGGGCTCAGAACGCTCGATGGCAAGCCCTATCGGTTGCTGAGGCTGCCCATGCCACGACCCGTCTTCGACGAGCAGGGCAACAGGCTGCCTGCAACGTATGCCAATTTCTTGGTGACCAACGAGGCCGTGCTCATGCCCACCTACAACCAGCCTGAAAACGACCAAAAGGCCTGCCAGACGGTGGCAGCGGCTTTCCCCGACCGGCGAATGATGCCCATAGACAGCCGAACCATCGTCCGACAGCACGGCAGCATTCACTGCTGCACCATGCAGTTCCCCGCAGGGGTGATAAAGAGAAAGTGAATCTTGTTAGCCCCATAAGCCCCATAAGTCCCATTAGTCCCATAAACTCCCATTAGCCCCATTGAAAAAATGAAAATAGGAATCATTCAGCAACACAACACGGCCAACCGGCAAGACAACTGCCAACGGTTGGCCGACAGCATCGCTCGACTGGCCGCACAGGGAGCTGAACTGGTGGTGCTTCAGGAACTGCACAACTCGCTCTACTTCTGCCAAGTGGAAAACGTGGATTGCTTCGACCTGGCCGAGCCCATTCCTGGCCCATCGACCGAGTATTATGGTGCTTTGGCACGCCAGCACGGGGTGGTCATCGTCACGTCACTCTTCGAGCGGCGCGCACCGGGACTCTACCACAACACAGCGGTGGTGCTCGAACGCGACGGTTCCGTGGCAGGCAAATACCGCAAGATGCACATTCCCGACGACCCTGCTTACTACGAAAAATTCTATTTCACGCCGGGCGACATCGGATTCAAGCCCATCGACACCTCGGTGGGGCGGTTGGGGGTCATGGTGTGCTGGGACCAGTGGTATCCCGAAGCTGCCCGTCTGATGGCACTCCGAGGGGCCGAACTGCTCATCTACCCCACGGCCATTGGCTACGAAAGCAGCGACACGTCCGACGAGCAGCAGCGGCAGCGCGAGGCATGGACAACCGTGCAGCGCGGACACGCAGTGGCCAACGGACTGCCCGTGGTGACAGTCAACCGAGTGGGGTACGAACCCGACCCCAGCGGCCAGACGCGCGGCATCCAGTTCTGGGGAAGTTCGTTCGTGGCTGGGCCGCAGGGCGAACTGCTCTACCGGGCTTCCGAAACCGACGAAGAGGAGCAACTCGTGGAAGTGGACCTCGCACACAGTGAGCAGGTGCGCCGCTGGTGGCCATTCCTGCGCGATCGGCGCATCGAAGAGTACGGAGGCATCACCCACCGCTTCTTGGTTGGGGAGGACTAAAACAAAGGTGATAGCCTTAGCCTTGTTAGTCCCATTGGCCTTATTAGCCCCAATGGCCTCATAAGCTCCCATCACCTCCAAAAGCAAGATAACAAGAAACCAAAACTATATTAATAACTTAAAAACCAATGAAACTATGAGATTAGACGGAAGACGCGAAAGCAGCAACGTAGAAGACCGCCGCGGTATGAGCACCGGTGCAAAGGCTGGTATCGGTGGCCTGGGCGGTATCATCATGATTGCCTTGTTCACACTCCTTTCGGGAGGTAATCTGGGCGATGTTATAGGAAATGTAGTGCAGCAGGGCGCACTGGGCAGCGTTCAGGAGGAACAGCCCACAGGACAGCGCGAATTTACAGCCGAGGAGCAGGAACTGGCCAAGTTCTCGCGCCAGGTGCTCGCCGCCACCGAGGATGTGTGGACAGAGGTGTTCCAGAAGATGGGACGCAAATACACGCCTCCCACGCTGGTGCTCTTCACCAACCGCGTGAACAGTGCCTGCGGACAGGCTTCGGCTGCTGTGGGACCGTTCTATTGCTCGGGCGACCAGAAACTCTACATCGACCTGTCGTTCTTCACCACCATGAAGCAGCAGCTCGGTGCCGACGGCGATTTCTCGTACGCTTACGTCATTGCGCACGAAGTGGGCCACCACGTGGAGAACCTGCTCGGTTCGCTTGGAAAGGCTCATCAGCAGATGCAGGCAACCAACAAGGTGAATGCCAACAAAATCAGCGTACGCCTGGAGCTGCTCGCCGACTACTATGCCGGTGTGTGGGCTCACTACGACAACGAGCGCTACAGCTCGCTCGAAGAGGGCGACGTGGAGGAGGCCATCGACTGTGCCCAGAAGATTGGCGACAACTACCTGCAGAAGAAGGCTCAGGGCTATGTGCAGCCCGAATCGTTCACCCACGGCACCAGCCAGCAGCGCATGCGTTGGCTCAGCCTTGGCATCGAGAAGGGCGACATGAGCATCTCCACCTTCAACGTCAGCGAGAGCAGCCTGTAATCTTTTACAGCTTTGCCTGATGGCGAAAAAGACAATGTGACAGCCAACAACGCATCACCCACAACAATCTCTGAATTGTATGTTTTGGAAGTGATGAAGAAAGCCGGAAAACGTCCCAAAACGTTCTCCGGCTTTTTCGTTTTTCTACTCCCAATTATCGATTCTCACTTGCCATTCTCCATCCTTCATTCTTTGTTCTTCAGTAACGCTGCGCGTCGATTTCGCTCCCGTTCGTCATAACCCAAGCAAGCTTGGTTATGCTCTCGCTTGATCGCAAAATTCTTCATTCTTCATTCTCTCCCAGTGTTCTTGCTTGAGGCGTTCTTCGATGTCAAAGAGTGTTTCGCCAGGGATGGTTCTAGACTTGATGAATACGCAGAGGAGGAAGCAGATGATCACCACGACTGCGCTGGCTGCCCAGTTGAGCATTTCGTGTTTGACAATACCGCTGTCGAGAAACAGCACACCGGCAACGATGGGAATGAGAAAGATGATCAGGTCGCCAATGCCCTTGATCTTGTAACTGTTCTCGCGCTCAATGTAGTCTTTGTTCTGCTTGAGAACCGCCTGGCGGTTGGCGTTCCACCACGTTTCAAATTCACGTTCTGTCATGGCTGTACGTTACATTCCGCGCGCCTTGTAGATGCGCTCCTTGGCCTCGTTGATTTCCTTGAACTTCTTTTCGGCAGCGCGCTTCACGTCGTCGCCGAGAGTAGCCACGCGGTCGGGATGGTGCTTCAGGGCCATCTTGCGGTAGGCTTTCTTCACCTCGTCGTCGGTGGCGTCGGGCGAGATGCCGAGCACCTTGTAGGCATCTTCCAGGCTGTTGCTGTTCAGGTTGAGCATCGATTCGAGGTCGGTGTTGGAGATGCGCATGTACCGTGCCACTTCGCGCAGGGCGTTGATTTCCTCGGTCACCACGCGACCGTCGGCCTGGGCAATCATCACCAGGAAATTCAGCAGCTGCAGGCGCTGCGAATAGTTCATGTTGCGGGCTATCTGCTGGCAACTCTGGCGGATGGTGTTTTTGTATGCGTTGGGGTTGTGGGCGTTCATCTGCTTCTGTTCGTCGAACAACTTGCGCAGAATTTCCTCACCCTGGCTGACGCCCTCTTCGCCGAAGTTCTGGCGAAGCATTTGGCGTACGCATTCCATTTCGGAGTGCATGATCTTGCCATCTGCACGGATGATGTACGACGAGAGAACCAGCAGCGAGAAAATAAAACTGTTGCGCTGGCCCTCGTAAGCCTGCTGTTGCTGCCACTGTTGCCCACGCTGCCCGTATTGCTGCTGGTATTGGTTGTAGCGCCGCTGAAACTCCTCGTAGCGCGAACGCTGTTCGTCCTCGTAGTTGCGGTAATAGTTGCGCTCGTGCTCTTGTGATTCGTCCGAATTGACACTGTCGAGCATCGAATCGAAGATAGAGCCAAGAGCCACACCAGCCAGCAAGCCGAGAGGCCCTGAACTGATGAAGCCAAGAAAGCCGCCAATGAGTTTTCCTACGATTGCCATGTCCTAAAATTTCAAAAGTTTTGTATGGTTTGTTTGTCAAATGTTTTTGTATTCCGGAATGTCTTCCAGAAACCGATAGTTGTGCTGTTCGTAATCCATCTGGCAGCAGAAGTGCTGCAAGCCGTTGCTCACCATCAGATAGTCAACGTGCATGAGTTGGTTGTACGCGCTGATCTGGTCGAACACCAGCTGCGTGATGGCCACGCTGGGCGCCTTATATTCAACGATGACGCGCGGTTGCAACACCTTATTATATATGATGCTGTCGCAGCGCAGCCGTTTGTCGCCCAGCTTCAGTTCCACCTCGTTGGCCATGAGCATTTGCGGATAGCCCTTGTGGCGGATCAGGAAATGAACAAAGTGCTGCCGAACCCACTCCTCGGGAGTCAGTGTCACGTATTTCCGCCGGAGAATGTCGTAAATCTTCGGTTTCTGTGGGGTGCCTGAAACTTTTATTTCGAACGAAGGTAGGTTTAATGGAATCATTTTCGTATCTTTGCACTCGTGTTGCCACATAAGGACAACACGTGGCAAAGGTAGTAAAAAAAACACAGAAAGCACAATTTATGGCAGAGAAAAAAACAACATCTTTCGACGCAATCATGCGCGACCTGAAGGCCAGACAGTTTGCACCCATCTACATACTGATGGGCGAGGAGGCTTTTTTCATCGACCAAATAGCAGACTACATTGCCGAAAATGTGCTGTCGCCCGAAGAACGTGACTTCAACCAGACCATTGTCTTTGGTTCCGACACCAATGCCACCCAGCTTGCCGACATGGCCCGACGCTATCCCATGATGGCCGAATATCAAGTGGTCATCGTGAAAGAGGCCCAAAACATACGCTCGTGGGAGGGACTGGAGAAGTATTTCGAAAAGCCGGTGAAATCGACCATCCTGGTGGTCTGCTACAAAAACGGCACCATCGACCGCCGGAAAAAGGTGGTCTCCTTGGCCGAGAGGCAGGGCGTCGTGTTCGAGAGCAAGAAAAAACGCGATTACGAGTTGCCCGGCTTCATCAACACCTACCTGAAGTCGCGCGGTGCCACCATCGACAACAAGTCGGCTCAGATGATGGCCGACTATATCGGTGCCGACCTGAGCCGACTGTCGAGCGAGCTGGACAAACTGTTGCTCTCAATGCCCGAAACCGACCGGCGCGTAACGCCCGAGGTGGTGGAGGAGCAGATAGGGGTGAGCAAGGATTTCAATCCCTTCGAACTCAGGAATGCCATTGTCAGCCGCGATGTGATGAAGGCAAATATGATTATCAAATATTTTGACAAAAATCCGAAGTCAGGCTCGTTGTTCGCTTTTTTGCCTTTGCTCTTTAATTACTTCCAGAATCTGATGGTTGCCTATTATGCGCCCAACAGAAGCAACGAAAACGAGGTGGCGCACTTCCTGGATCTGAAAAGTACGTGGGGCGTGAAGGACTATATGATGGGCATGAGAAATTATTCTGGCGTGAAAGTGATGCAGATAATTTCGAAATTCAGAGAGATTGATGCCAAAAGCAAGGGCCTGGATAACCCAAATACGAGCACTGGAGACCTTGCAAAGGAGCTCATTTTCTTTATTCTGCACTAAGAAAATCGGTTTTTTTGCCCATTTTTCTCCTAGATTTCATTTCCGTCAGGGGCTTGTTTTTCGCCCCAAATCCTTTGCTGCAAAGACTTTCCCGCTGTTTCACCCCCATGAAAACTCGCGTATTTTCAAGCAGGTTAACCCCGGCTTCAAAATACGCGAGTTTTGCTTCATTTTGGCGATTTCAGGATTTTTGCGTTTTACCTTTTTGTTTCCTTAACTTTTAGACGGGTAAAATTCGGATTCAAGTTTGTGAAAAATCAACATGATTTTAAAATTATAAAAACGTTCGGGTGACAAATGTAAAGTATTTATGTTTGTAAAAATCTGATTTCTAAAACATAAATTTTACCTTTCATAAACTAAACGCATAATTATTCGCTGCGATTTTTATCGGCTTAAACCGCTAGAACCCAGTCCTTTATCCGATTATATTGATTTTTGTTCCTAAAAACAAGAAGCTGAAAAACGGCTTTCGACATTCTTTTCTTGCATAAACCCTATTTATGGAGTGAAATAGAGGTTTAGAAGCCAGATATTTACGAATAAACGTCCAATCAAGGCTAAATGGACGTTCAGCTTCTTAAATTTTATGTTTATAAATTTAAAACAATTTTTCGGTTTTACGATTCCGATCTTTATCTTTTTAAAATGATAAATTATGAATTTATTTCGCTAAATTGTTCCCGATAAATTTGCAGGATATAAATTTTGTTTTTACCTTTGTAAACCGAAACGAATTTTGCCTTTTCGGGCTAAAAATGCACTACGTCATGGAAATCAAGGACAGAATAAAAAAACTCATGGACACTCAGCACATGTCTCGACAAGTGTTTTGCGACTTCATCGGACTGTCGCAGGCAACGCTGAGCAACATCTTCAACGGGAAGACCCGCCCCACCTTGGTGCAGATAGATGCCATCAAGCGCAAGTTCCCCTCTGTCAGCACCGACTGGTTGCTTTACGGCAACGGATCGATGTATAACGATGCAACGTCAGTACCAGCCGCTGACAATCAGGAGCAGACAGAAGGTGCCCCGCTATCTTTCGATGCTGTTGCTCCCACCCTATTCGACGAGCCGTTGGAGCCTCAGTTGCAGCAGCGTGTAAATTCTACACCCAAAAACGCACAGAATTACAATGTGAAAATAATTGACAAACCGCAGCGTCAAATCACCGAGATCAGAATCTTTTACGACGACCAGACGTGGGAGTCGTTCGTCCCCAAGAAATAAGCTGCCGTCAGTCCAAAGTTGGTGGCCCTAGGGCCGTCTTCATTCTTTCGGGCCTAGCGGTTGTTCTCCACATTTAAAAGCATCATGTAGCACTTTTTCTTTGCTTTTTGTGCTATATGGTGCTTTTTCGTGTTGGTAGGCTCATCTTTTTGTTTCACTCTTTGCCCAAATCGTTTTTTTTGGTTACATTTGCAGCATAATCCCTATTACGACAATGAAAAAATATGTTTTAGACCTCGAGGTGAAATCGGTGGAACGCCTTCATGAGCGCTATGTCCTGCTTCGTCTCACCCACGAAAATCCCCTCCCGCCGATGCTTCCCGGACAGTTTGTCGAAGTCCGCGTCGATGGTTCGCCCGGCACTTTCCTTCGTCGTCCCATTTCCATCAACTATGTCGATGAGGCTAACAACGAGCTTTGGCTGCTTGTGGCCACTGTCGGCGACGGCACCCGTCGGTTGGCTCGTCTCACGGCTGGCGAACGGCTCAACTGCGTGTTGCCGTTGGGCAATTCGTTCACCATGCCTGCCGACCCGTCGAAGCGTCTGCTCTTGGTGGGTGGTGGCGTTGGTGTAGCCCCGCTGCTCTATTTTGGCAAGTGCATTGCAGAAATGGGCGCCAAGCCCACGTTTCTGCTGGGTGCCCGTTCGGCGCAGGACCTGCTTTTGCTCGACGAATTCAATAAGTACGGGCGCGTGTATGTCACCACCGAGGATGGTTCGGCGGGCGAGCGCGGCTTTGTCACCAACCACTCGCTGCTGCAGAAAGAGCATTTCGACCAGATTTCCACCTGCGGCCCCAAGCCCATGATGGTGGCCGTGGCCCGCTACGCCTCCAAGGCCGACATCGACTGCGAGGCATCGCTGGAGAACATGATGGCCTGCGGCCTGGGTGCCTGCCTGTGTTGCGTGGAAAAGACCACCGAGGGCAATATTTGTGTTTGTAAAGAAGGACCGGTGTTAAATATTAAGAAACTGTTATGGCAGCTTTAAATGTAAAAATAAATCATCTTGAATTAAAGAATCCCGTGATGACCGCGTCGGGCACTTTTGGCTACGGTTCCGAATTTGCCGATTTCGTCCCCCTCGACCAATTGGGCGGCATCATCGTCAAGGGCACCACGCTCCATCCGCGCGAGGGCAACGACTATCCGCGCATGGCCGAAACCGCCTCGGGCATGCTCAACTGCGTGGGGCTGCAGAACAAGGGCGTTGACTACTTCTGCAAGCACATCTACCCGGAAATCAAGGACCTCGACACCAACGTCATCGTCAACGTGAGCGGATCATCGCCCGACGATTATGCCGAGTGTGCCGCCCGCGTCGATGCGCTGGAGCACATTCCCGCCATCGAACTCAACATCTCGTGCCCCAACGTTAAGCAGGGCGGCATGGCCTTCGGCGTCACCTGCGAGGGAGCCGCCAGCGTGGTGCGCGCCGTGCGCGAACGCTATCACAAGACGCTCATCGTGAAGCTCTCGCCCAACGTTACCAGCATTGCCGACATCGCCCGGGCTGTCGAGGCCGAGGGAGCCGACAGCGTGTCGCTCATCAACACCCTCATGGGCATGGCCATCGACATTGAGCGCCGCCGCCCCGTGCTCAGCATTGCCACCGGCGGACTCAGCGGCCCCGCCGTCAAACCCGTTGCCCTGCGCATGGTGTGGCAGGTGGCCAAGGCCGTCAAGATTCCCGTCGTAGGACTGGGCGGCATCTGCACTGCCACCGACGCCATCGAGTTCCTCATGGCTGGAGCCACAGCCATAGAGATAGGTACCGCCAATTTCCTCGACCCCACGGTCACCATCCGTGTGCGCGACGGCATCAGCCAGTGGCTCGACGACCACGGATGCCGTTCGGTGCAAGAAATCATAGGTTCACTCAACGATTAGGCGCCGTCAGCAACCCATCACCATCTCCCCACTCATGGGGAGTTTTTTTTGTGCCTCCCCGCCGCGTGTCATTCACCACGAGAGGGCGGTGGAACGGCCTTTAACAGCCCTTAACCCGAGCGTTGTTTTCCCATTTTCGTCATTCCCGAAAATAACGCCTAACTTTGCGCTCAGATTTTCTAGAAAATTCGTTCGTATCGTCGTGAGTTATTTTCGCCATCCGAAACGTCAGAAAAACAACGTGCGGAACGAGGCCTGCAAAGCTCGCGCGTTAGAATGAAAAGAGCGAAACAACGTGTCACAAATATCAAAAGCTGAAGTTTCGGATGTCTAAACAACAACGAATTCATCAAATAGAACGAATAACAAAAAAAACTGCTTGTAAGGGTTCTCGAATTTATCTTTTTTTGTATAGTTTTCGCCCAATGCTCAATAAAATTGAGTAAATTTGTGGCCAATAATTGAAAAAAGAAAGCGGACGAGTATGAAGACAGAGAAACAACGGACGAAGCAGCCAGAGCCATTGTGCTTGCACGAATGGCCGAGTCGTGACGGACGAAGCCAAAGGCAAATGGCTATGGCTGCTGCTGAATTTGCTGAACGGTGGAAAGGCAGAGGATATGAGAGAGGCGAGTCGCAACCCTTTTGGATAGACTTGCTGACAAATGTCTTCGGAATCGCAACACCATCGGATGGCTTCATCACTTTTGAAGACCATCGAATGGTAGATGCCTCCAACTTCATTGATGGTCGCATCCGTTCCACCAAAGTCCTGATAGAACAGAAATCTTTAGGCAAGGATTTGCGTGCTGGCATCCGTCAAAGTGACGGCTCGCTGCTAAATCCGTTCCAGCAGGCTCGCCGTTATGTGGTGTCGCTTCCGGTTTCGGAACATCCTCGTTGGATTGTCACTAGTAACTTCTCTGAGTTCTTGGTTTATGACATGGAGCAACCTAATGGTGAACCAGAGCGGATACTCTTGGAGGATTTGGGTAAAGAGTATTACCGCCTGATGTTTCTTGTTGACAGCAAAAGCGAGCATCTGAGTAAGGAGATGCAGGTCTCTATGCAGGCAGGTGAGATTGTGGGTAGGATTTATGAGGCACTGCTGAAGCAATACGATGACAACTCGCCCGAAGCCCTGCGTTGGCTGAACATCCTTTGCGTCCGCATCGTGTTCTGTCTTTATGCCGAGGATGCAGGTGTGTTTGGCCACGATCAGTTCCACAATTTCCTCGTGACCTATGAGGCAAAGGACTTGCGTCGTGCTTTGCGAGATCTGTTTGAGGTGCTAAATACACCAACGGATAAGCGCTGCAAGTATCTGCAAGAAGAACTGAAGGCCTTCCCCTATACCAATGGCGGACTGTTTGCTGAAGAAATAGAGATACCTCAGTTTACAGAGGAACTGAAACAAACCTTGTTGCAGAATGCCAGTCTGGACTTTGACTGGAGCGAGATATCGCCAACCATCTTTGGAGCAGTGTTTGAAAGCACGCTGAATCCTGAGACCCGTCGGAGCGGTGGTATGCACTACACGAGTATAGAGAATATTCACAAGGTGATTGACCCGTTGTTCTTGAATGACCTGCGCCGTGAATTAAATGAGATATTGGAAGAAAAGGTGGAGAAGCAGCGCATCAGGAAGCTCGACGCTTACCAAGACCACTTGGCTTCGCTGACTTTCCTTGACCCGGCTTGTGGCTCTGGCAACTTCCTTACCGAGACTTATCTCTCACTCCGTCGTTTGGAGAATGAGGTTATTCGAGAGCGTTATCATGGGCAGTCGTTCCTGGGTTTTGAAGAAGTGAATCCTATTAAGGTGAGCATCCAGCAGTTCTACGGCATAGAGATCAACGACTTTGCAGTGACCGTAGCCACGACAGCCCTGTGGATTTCAGAGGCTCAGATGCTTCGTGAGACAGAGAAAATCATTCGCCGCGACATAGACTTCCTGCCGTTAAAACCCTACCACAACATTCGTGAAGGCAATGCCTTGCGGATGGATTGGTCAGGAGGCGACGTGTCCCACGTCGCAACAGCCAATAATGCGTTTCACGTCATAGGAGGCGACGTGTCTCACGTCGCAACAGCTGATAACGCGCCTCACGTCGCCTCCTTGCAGTTTATGGAGCGCCACAACTTTATTCACATAACAGGCAATAAACTGCCTCATTGGCATCAGAATAATAAAGTTCAGTTCGTTACTTTCAGATTGGCGGACTCGCTACCGCAGGCACGATTGACCGAACTCTCAGAATTCAAGAGCCAATGGTTGGCCGCTCATCCTGAGCCTTGGAGCATGCAGACGGAAGAGGAATACAATCATATTATCAGAAGTAAAATAGACAAATGGCTCGACAACAACTATGGCAGTTGCCTGTTGCAAAATGATGCTGTCAGGCAGATTGTCATCGACAGCCTGCTTTTCAACAACGGCAAGAGCTATTGGATCCACAGTTTTGTCATCATGCCCAACCACGTCCACCTATTGATTTCACCCATCGGCGACATCACAATCAATGAATCCATTGGCAACGTTAAGAAATTCACGGCTCATTCTATCAACGGATTGTTGGAACGAAAGGGGGAAGTGTGGCAACGCGAGATATTCGATCGCATGGTACGCGATCAGCAAAACTATGAAGCCTACGAGAGATATATTTACAACAATCCCAGCCATCTGCCTATTGGCACATACTCCATAGGAGGCGACGTGTCCCATTTCATGGGAGGCGACGTGTCCCACGTCGCAACAACGGATATGGTGTCTCACGTCGCAGCAGGCAATGCCGATGATTGCGACGTGAGACACGTCGCCTCCTACGATTACATTATTGGCAATCCGCCGTTTGTAGGTGCTCGTCAGATGAATAGCGAACAGAAGGAGGATGTGATTAATATATTTGGTGAAAAATGGAAGAACGTTGGCAACCTTGATTATGTGTGTTGTTGGTATATGAAAGCTTTTCAGTCAACGAGAATTGGCCATCCTCGAATCGCTTTCGTATCAACGAACAGCATTTGCCAGGGCGAACAAGTGGCAAACTTGTGGCAACCACTTATGGAAGATGGACTTCGCATAGACTTTGCACATCGTACTTTCCGTTGGGATAGCGAAGCCTCACTAAAGGCTCATGTGCATTGTGTGATTGTAGGTTTCAGTCATAAAGATGAGGAACCGAAAGAACTCATGCTTTTCGATAACGACAAGATAACGAAGGCCAATCATATCAACGCCTATCTCATGGATGCGCCTGATGTCTTTATAGGAAGCAAGTCTGCGCCACTATGTGATGTACCTCGTGTCGGAATAGGCAATCTCCCTATTGATGGGGGAAACTATCTCTTTACCAAAGAACAGATGGATGAATTCGTAATAATTGAGCCTAAGTCAGCAAAATATTTCAAGCCTTGGTATGGCTCCGAAGAATTCATCCATCGGAAACCTCGTTATTGTCTGTGGCTGGGCGACTGTACACCTGCAGAATTAAGGCAAATGCCCCATTGTATGAAACGTATCGAGGCCGTTAGGGAATTGCGATTGACGAGCAATCGTGCAGGGACTCGCAAATTGGCAGACCGTCCAACTCATTTTAGTACGGAGAATATGCCTGATACGGATTACATTATTGTCCCCAAGGTGTCCTCAGAGAAACGTCGATATGTGCCAATGGGCTTTATGTCTCCAAATGTTTTGGCCAGTGACCTTGTCTTTATTATCCCAGATGCAACGCTTTACCATTTCGGCATTCTTGAAAGCAATGTCCACATGGCATGGATGCGTGCGGTTTGTGGTCGTTTGAAGAGTGACTATCGTTATTCAAAAGATGTGGTTTACAATAACTTCCCCTGGCCGAATCCTGCGGAAGAGCAGAAAGCAAAGATTGAGCAAACAGCCCAAGCCATTCTTGACGCTCGTGCCCTCTATCCGGATTCGTCGTTGGCAGATCTATACGATGAATTGACGATGCCCGTGGAGCTTCGCAAAGCCCATCAGGCCAACGATCGTGCCGTGATGCAGGCCTACGGCTTCCCGGTGAAATCTTCCTTCACAGAAAGCCAGTGCGTTGCTGAGTTGTTTAAGTTGTATAAGGAAAAGACATCCAAGAAAGGTTAGTGTTATTCAATTATTGGGGAATGATCATAAAAAATTTGAGGGCGGCCAATAAAGCCGCCCTCAACCAACACAAAAACTAAACTAGACTTAACTAAACTAAATTGGGATTTTCACAAACCCCGCTTTATTTCGTTTGCAAATATACAATTAAAAATCGACAAAACACTTTTTTTTGCCGACTTTTTGCATAAAAGGGGAAAAATATCATAATTTTCCCGCCTTTAAGGCGAGATAATAGTCCAAAATGGTCATTGCTGCCATCGATTCTACGATGGGTACGGCTCTGGGCAGGACGCACGGGTCGTGTCTTCCTTGGGCGCGCAGCTGGGTGGCGTTGCCTTCCAAATCGACGGTGTCCTGCTGCATGAGCAGGGTGGCCACTGGTTTGAAGGCCACTCGGAAATAGATGTCCTGTCCGTTGCTGATGCCGCCCTGGATGCCTCCGCTGTGGTTGGTGAGGGTTTGCAATGCGTCCGTGTGAAGAGTGGTGGGGGAGGGGGCTTGGTTTTCGGGTGTGGGGGCGCTGGGCAGGAACACGTCGTTCTGTTCGCTTCCCCGTGCTGTGACGCCAGCAAAGCCCTCGCCATACTCGAAGCCTTTCACGGCATTGATGCTCAGCATGGCTCCGCCCAAGGCGGCGTGGAGCTTGCCAAATTCGGGCTCTCCCAAGCCTGGCGGGCAGTTTCTGATGATACAGGTGATGATGCCGCCGATGGTGTCGCCTTCGGCCTTCACTTGGCTGATGAGCTGTTCTATCTGTGCGGCCTTCTCGGGGTCGGGGCAGCGCACGGCGTTGGTTTCGGTGAGCGAAAGGTCGTACTGCCGATAGTCGCGCTCCAGGGCGATGGGGCCCACCTGCGATGTGTAGGCTTGCACGCTGATGCCCACCTGGCGGAGGGCCAGCTTGGCCAGGGCTCCGCCTACGCAGCGGCTGATGGTGATGCGCGCCGAGGAGCGTCCGCCGCCCCGGTGGTCGCGCATGCCGTACTTTTGATAATAGGTGTAGTCGGCGTGTGAGGGCCGGAAGAGGCAGCGCATGTTCTCGTAGTCCTGCGAGTGCTGGTTGGTGTTGCGCACGATGAACCCAATGGGGCATCCTGTGGATTTGCCCTCGAACACGCCGCTGAGCAGTTCCACGCGGTCGGCCTCGTTGCGGGCAGTGGTGATGTGGCTCTGTCCGGGGCGTCGGCGGTCGAGCTCGGCCTGGATGAAGTCCATGTCGATGTCGATGCCTGCGGGCAGTCCGTCAACGACGCCTCCCACAGCCGGACCATGACTTTCGCCGAAAGTGGTCAGCGTAAAGATGTTGCCAAAAGTGTTGTGCATAATGATGGCTCCTAACTCTCAACTCCTAATTCCTAACTCCTAACTCTTAACTCTTAACTCTTAACTCCTAACTCCTAATGGCAGTGTCCGCATCCGTCGCCGCAGTTGTCGCCGCAGTCGTCGCATCCACATCCGCATCCGCCGCTGTTCATGTGGTTGATGAGGCTCTGGATCTCCTCGTTGGTGGCTTCGCGGCTCTCGACGATGTGGCCTTTGAAGTTCAGCTCCTTGCCTGCCAGCGGGTGGTTGAGGTCTATCTTCACCTTCTCTTCGCCCACCTCGAGCACTTTGCCGTAGAAACGCTGTCCGTCCTCGTTTTGCAGAGGCAGCACGGCATCGACAAAGACGTGCTCGTGGTCGAAGTGGCCGTTGATGCTGAACACTTCGCGCTCCAAATCCACGATGCGCTCGGGCTCCACCTTGCCGTAGGCCTGATCTACTGATAGTGTGAAGTTGAATTCGTCGCCTTCGTTAAGGTCAACCACACGTTTTTCAAACTCGTCGAGGGTGAAACCAAAGCCGCTGAGAAATTCGAAGGGTTTCTCGTCGGTGGCTTCTTCAACAAACTCCAGTGTCTTTTCGCCTGCTGCATACAGTTTGTAGGCCACGGCGATGTACTTGTTCTTATTGTTCTCCATGCTTTCTATGATTCGTAATTGTTTTTTTGTTTTGGCCGTGCAAAAATACGAAATAATGGCGAAAAACAGTTCAGATTATGGAACATTAACGCATTTTTGCTCCACGTGGCGGTGGTGGTGCGAATAAAAACAAGCAGGCCCTTCGCCTCCTCATGCTGAGGCGAAGGGCCTGTTTGTGGGATTGATGTGAGATTTTTTTTCCTGTGGCAGGCAGGTTGCTCGGTCAGTATTTCAGGATGAGGTATTGGAAAGGTTCCAGTGTGAGCGACTTTTCCAAAGTGATGTCCTTGTCGCTCATTTCGTCCTCGGTTTTGTGGCCCACCCATGCCTCGGGCACGTTGATGGTGGCCTGTGCGTTGCGCACATTGACCAGCACGAGGAACCGCTCGCTGGAGTCGGTCTTCTCGAACATCAGCACGTTCTTGTCGGCAAAGGTGGTCAGTTGGCCTTTGCGCAGGGCGGGGTGCTCGTTGTAGAGTCCGATGAGTTGCTTGTACTCGTTGTATATTTCGGGCTTTGCGGTCCAATCGACAGCCACGTACTTGAAGAAATTGATGGGTTGGGGGAATCCCACTTCCTGCGAGCCATAGATGAGTGCTCCGCCGTGGGGGAAGATGCTGGCCACGTAGGCGGCCATGGCGCCTCGGTCGTTGGTGAACTGCACACAGGGTTCCACCTCTGTGGCATGGTCATGGTTGGTGGTGAAGCGCAGCTTTACTTTCCCGTCGGGGAGGCTGTCGTATTCGGCCTTGTCGGCGGCAATGAGGTCGGAGGCTGGCGCGCCGTTGAACACCTTCACCAGTTCGTCCTTGTAGTCCCAGCCGTAGTTCATGTCGAATCCGCCCACGGTGAAGTTGTCCGTGTGTTTGCCCTCGGCCAGCATCACAATCTTGCGTTCGCCGGCAGCTGCGCGCAGTTCGTCGATGGCTTCTTTCCAGAAGTCGGCGGGCACACCATCGGCCACATCGCAGCGGAAGCCGTCAATGCCCACTTCTGCAATCCAGAACTTCATGGCGTCGATCATGGCGCGGCGCATGTCCTTGTTGTCATAGTTCAGGTCGGCCACATCGTACCAGTCCCAGGGGCGCGGGTGTATGATGGTGTCGGTTTTTTCGTCGTGGGTGTACCAGTCGGGGTAGGCTTTCACCCAAGGGTGGTCCCACGCCGTATGGTTGGCCACCCAGTCGAGGATGATGCCCATTTGGTGCTCGTGGCACACGTCGGCCAGGTGTTTGAAGTCGTCGATGGTGCCAAACTCGGGCGCAATGGCTTTGTAGTCGCTGATGCAGTAGGGCGAGTTCTTTCCTTTCTCAATGCCAATGGGGTAGATGGGCATCACCCACATCACGTTGACGCCTAGATTGCGTATGGAGTCGATGCGGTCGGCCACGGCGTTGAGCGATTTCTGCGGGGCAAACACTCGTGGGTTGACCTGGTACATGGCGATGTCGTCAACAGCGGGCATCTGGAACGCCGTTTGTTTGGGTTCTGGCGTGGGCTTGCAGGCGACGAGTGCTGCCAGGCAACAAATTGAAATCAGGATTTTCTTCATTTTTTGCAGTTTTTCAGTTGATGGTATTGTTTTTAGTTTTTCTTGCAGCATTTCGTATCTTCGCTTTTTTTGCAGCATTTCGTTCCTTCGCTTTTCTTGCAACATTTCATTTCTTCACTTTTCTTGCAGCATTTTTTGTTCAGGAGTGCGTTGATGTCGGCGTCGATGACGGCAATTTTGTCTGTTGGCTCGTAGCGTTTCACGACTGTACCGTCCTGAGCTACCAGGAACTTGGTGAAGTTCCACTTGATGCTGGGCGATTGTGCGTAGTTGGGGTCGTTTTTCTTGAACATGTCGTCGAGCAGTTTGCCCGCCTTGTCGTTGAGGTCAAAACCGCCGAAAGGTTTTTGTGCTTTCAGGTAGGTGTAGAGTGGATGCTCGTTGGGGCCGTTCACTTCAATCTTGTCGAATTGTGGGAAGTGGATGTCGAAGTTGGCCGTGCAGAACTGGTGAATCTCCTCGATGCTGCCCGGAGCCTGCTCGCCAAACTGGTTGCAGGGGAAATCGAGAACCTCGAGCCCTTGCTCGCGGTATTTCTCGTAGAGCGCCTCCAGTTCGGTGTACTGGGGCGTAAATCCGCAGCGTGTGGCTGTGTTGACAATGAGCAGCACTTTGCCTTTGTATTGGGAAAGCTGCACCTGTTTGCCTTCGTCGTTGGTCACTTGGTAGTTGTAGATCGCTTGTGCCTTTCCCGTCAGCGAGAGAAAAGCGGTCAGCATGCATAATAATAAGGTCTTTTTCATGAGTTTGTTTGTTTTTTGTGTGTCGTAGGCTGCAAAGTTAAACAAAAAGGTCATGAAAAGTGAATTGATTGTTACTTTTTTTGAGTGTAGAGAGCATGTTTTTTTTGATTTACGTCAAAATAACGCCCGTTTTGTCCAAAAGAGGAGCCGAAATGTTTGGCGGTGATGAAAATCGCCGTACCTTTGCACCGTCGAAAGACATAAACGCCGTCCTTAGTGATGTGGTGAAAAGAGACTTGAATGAGAGGGATGCATACCTTGAATGAAAGAAAGATAAAGTAAACCGCAAGGCTAATTATTTAAAAAAACTAGGTAACGGGCTATTCAGGAGGCCCAGATTGTTTAACAGGTAATTAAAAAAAAGAAAGGTAAAAAGATGATGAAAAGAATGATTTTAATGGTTGTTGCCATGCTCAGCATGACCACCATGTTTGCAGAAGACGAGAAAGTGAACAACGTGAACGCTTACGACATGAGCGTCAACATCAACAAACTGGGTGAAGCACTTTCGCTGTCAACCGACCAGAAGCAGTTTGTAGAGGATGTACACAAGGCTTTCTGTGCAGAGATGCTCAACGCTGCCTATGCCAGCAAGGAAGAGCGCGACGCCATGGTGAAGAAGGCCGTACGCAAGGATCTCTCCTACATGCGCCACATTCTCTCGAAGAAGCAGTATCGCAAGTATCTGCTCTTGCTCAACACCACTTTCAACAACCGTGGTATCAACGAATAAAGAACAATTAAGCGAAAAGTACTAATAGTAAAGAAACGGCTGCCAAGTTCAACATGAAGTTGCTTGGCAGCCTTTCTTTTTTTGTGGTTTTTCCTTTGTCGTCTCGTTTTTTTTCATTTATTTTGCAGACGTGCATTTTTCATTCCATTTTGCAGACATGAAGCTTTTTTCAACCCCCTCCGGCAATTTTGCTGCGCGTCGTGCCCTTTGTGTGCTCACCCTGTTGGCGATGCTCACCCCGCAGTTGCCGCTCTTGGCCCAACGTGCCGACTTCAGCAAGATGTCGTCTGTGGTGCGTCGTGCCGCCATGGAGCAGCAAACCGTTCAGCGCAGCCGCCAACGTTCCGCCGCGCCTCGGCCGACGGCCGACGGCGAGGCGCAGCTGTGTGCTTTCGTGCGTGTGCAGGGCGATTGCGACGAGGTGCTCAGCGCCCACGGCTGTCGGCTGTTGGCGCGCCTCGGGCAGGTGGCCATAGCCAGCATCCCGCTGGGGCGGCTGGCTCCGCTGTCGGCCGACCTGCGTGTGCAGCGCATCGAGGCCGGCGAACGCTGCTCCATGCACATGGATATCACCCCCGGCCATGTCAATGCACTGCCCGTTTATCGTGGCGAGCAACTGCCGCAGGCTTTCACGGGCAAAGGAGTGGTTGTGGGTGTGCAGGACGTGGGTTTCGACTTGACGCACCCCACGTTCTACCACCGCACTGAACACCACTACCGCATCGGCCGTCTGTGGGACCAGCTTTCTGCCGACACCGTGGGCAGCCAACTCTACGTGGGAGCGGAATATGTCAACCCCTGGGACGTGCGCCGCTATGCCCATTCGCGCGACGGGCTCATGCTCAGCCACGGCACCCACACGGCCGGCATTGCCGCCGGCAGCGGCTACGACAGCCCTTACCGTGGCATGGCCTTCGAGAGCGACATCTGTCTGGTGAACAATGCCGTGACCGAAGACACTGTGTTCATAGCCCAGGCCGACCGCTACAAATACACCTCGGCCACCGACGCCTTGGGCTTCAAGTACATCTTAGACTATGCCCAGATGCGCGGCATGCCCTGCGTGGTTTCGTTCAGCGAGGGCTCCCATCAGGATTTCTACGGCGACGACGTGCTGCTCTACGAGGCGCTGGCCTCGCTGACGGGTCCCGGACGCATCATCGTGGCCTCGGCGGGCAACGACGGTGCATACGGCAACCATCTGCAGAAGCCTGCCGGGCAGGAGTCGGCGGGCGTGTTCCTCTATAACGTCGGCACCAAGGGCTACCTGAGCATGAAGGGCGACGCCCCCTTCACCTTCCGTTTCACCTACTACCATCCCAAGGGCAGACAGGTTGTCGAGATTCCCTCGGCAACCGTCATGCAGCAGCCCGACTCGCTCTACACCGACACCCTCGTCATCGACAACGAACAATATCCCGTCGCCATCGCCGGCTATCCCAACATCTACGACGACCACGAGCAGGCCTACGAAGTGCTGCTCGGTGTGCCGAAGGCCAATTTCGGCACCGCGAGCATGCGCGTGTCGATAGAAGCCGTGGGTCGCGAAGCCACCGTCGATTTCTATCGCGTGGGCGGAGCGTTTCTCACCGACCCCAGCAACCCCTCGTTAGGTGGTTACGACTCGGCCTACAGCATCCATTCGCCTGCCAGCGCGCCGAACGTCATTTGCGTGGGAGCCACGTCCTACCGTGTGAGCTACCTCAACTACCGGGGCGAGGAGCGCGTCTTAGACCACGGCACGGGCGGCGTCCGTGCCGACTACTCGTCGCTGGGCCCCACACTCGACGGCCGCACCAAGCCCGACGTGATGGCTCCCGGCACCAACGTGGTGTCGGCCTACAGCAGTTACTTCCTGGAAAACAACCCCGATGCCTACGACCTCAACCAGGACGTGGCGCGCTTCAGCTTCCAAGGGCGCACCTACGCCTGGAACAGCAATCTGGGCACCTCCATGTCAACGCCCGTGGTGAGCGGAGCCATCGCCCTCTGGCTGCAGGCCAACCCGCGGCTCACTCCCGAGGACGTGATGGCCGTCTTCAGTCGCACTTGTCGTCGCTACGACCCCTCGCTCACTTATCCAAACAACGCCTATGGCTATGGCGAGATTGATGTTTATGCAGGTTTGCTCGATGTGTTGGGCGTTGCCGACAATATTCCCAGCCTAGCCACGCGCCAGCCCGCTGCCGCGCGTTTCGTGCTCGGCGCTGACCACCGTCTTCAAGTTCTTTTCAATGAACCACTGCGCCAGTCGGCTACGCTCGTGCTCTGGACCACAGATGGCCGACGGCTGCTCACCGCCACCTGCCCCCCAGGCGCTCTGCAGCTTTCCGAGGACCTTTCATCTCTGCCCGCCGGAGTCTATGCCTGTCAGCTGAAATGTGCCGACGCTTCAGTCGAGGGCTCCACGCTCATCAGGAGGTGATTTTTTCAGGTGAGTGTGTTTTTTTTCTCACACAGAGGTTACAGAGGAACAGAGTTTTTTCACGCAGAGAGTGTCTTTTCTCACACAGAGGGAACAGAGGAACAGAGGTTTTTTCACGCAGATATTTCTGTTCTCACGCAGAGGCGCGGAGTTTTTTTAGAGGAGCGCGGAGAGAATCTCTTAAAGAATTTGAGAGGAAAAAGAGATAGCGACCTTGGTCGCTTAACTCCCAAACCTCAAAAGTTCTTCCCCAGTTTTCCCCCCAATTCCTCTTTACCTCTTTAAAATAACCTCCTCTTAAAATAGCCTCCTTCCCTCAAAAAAATCCTCTTTGTCTCAAAAGTCCTCCGCGCCTCTGCGTGAGAACAGAAATAACTGCGTGAGAACAGAACTTTCTGCGTGAGAAAAATCCTCTGTTCCTCTGTAACCTCTGTGTGAGAAAAATCCCCAGCGTGAGACAAGAACCCTCCGCGTGAGCCTCGGCCATTCTAATCATTATTAGGTATTTAGGAAATACCCTATTTTTAGGTATTGCGCAGTTGTCCGTTTCGTCCTATCTTTGCACCGTGATTTTGAACGTAACGTAAAAAAGTAAAGAAGTGAAATGAAACAGACAATTGTTATTTATGGTTCCTCAACAGGAACATGCCAGGAAATAGCCGAGCAGATTGCCGGCAAACTGGGTGTGGAGGCCAAGGATGTGGCCTCGCTGACAGCCGATGACGTAGCGGCCAACGACAACCTGCTGCTCGGCAGCTCCACATGGGGCGCCGGCGAACTGCAAGACGACTGGTACGACGGATTGGCTACACTCAAGGGGGCCAATTTGGCAGGCAAGACCATTGCCCTCTTCGGATGCGGCGACTGCGAGTCGTACAGCGACACCTTCTGTGGTGCCCTTGGCGAGATTTACGAAGGCTTGAAAGACACAGGCGCCACGTTCGTAGGCCAGGTGAGCACCGACGGTTACACCTTCGACGACTCGTCGGCCGTGGTTGACGGGCAGTTCGTTGGCTTGGCTCTCGACAACATCAACGAAGACGACAAGACCGAGGAGCGAATCGATGCCTGGCTCGAAACCATCAAGCCACAGCTATAAGCCTTCCCCGCTCAAAACAACACACTCAACCTGCAACACTCAACACCCAATCACTGCCCTATGAACCAGAACGACAATATCATGCCCATCGATATGAAGGTGCTCATGAACCACATCTACGAATATAAAAAAGGTGTGCGCCGCATGGTGCTCTTCACATTCAACAAAAAATACGAGCAGTTCGCCATCGGTAGGCTGCAGCGTCAGGGCATCGACTATGTCCTTCAGCCCGTGGGCAACAATCGTCTGAATCTGTTCTTCGGAAGCAGAGAGTGTCTCGATGCCATCAGGCTCATCGTCACCCGTCCGCTCAACGAACTGACGCCCGAAGAGGATTTCATCCTCGGAGCCATGCTCGGCTACGACATACGAGTGCAGTGCGAGCGCTTCTGCCAGCGCAAGTGCCGACTGTGCAAGCGGGCACAATGAGTGTTTGTCCTCTACATTGAGCATTCAAGAAGTAATTGTTCTTTAGCCATATAGAAAATTTCAGAAGTTTTTCAAAAGGAAACTAATTATTAGACATCTTGTTCGCTAAAATAAGGTAGATTCCTGCTGGTGGAGATTCAGGTGATGCAAGACCGTTTCTAGCACTCCGCCCACCAGCGTTCATAATGTTTTTGTATTGAAAAATATAAGGTTGTCGTGAGACAGCCTTTTATTTTTTTCGCGCTTTCGCCCCTCGGTGTTCATTTTTTTTCGTTTAAACACTTGAGTTTCAATTTTAATTACTATTTTTGCACACACGAAAAGACATAAATCATCAAAAAAACACATAGAAATGAAAAATCTGAAAGTTTATTTCGTTGCCCTCGTGGCAGCAGTGCTCTTTGCATCGTGCGGAACAACGCGCACCGTGCCCATCACCGGACGTCAGCAGAAAATCTCGGTGAGTGACGCCGACATCCTCAGCCTGAGCAACCAGCAGTACAGCGAATACATGAAAACGGCCAAGGCTTCCACCAACGCCGCCAACACCGCCATGGTGAAGCGCGTGGGGCAGCGGCTGGCCACGGCAGTGGAGACCTACCTCAAGTCCAACGGCATGGCCGAAGACGTGAAAAACTACTCGTGGGTGTTCAATCTCGTGCAGGACAAGAACATCAACGCCTTCTGCATGCCCGGCGGCAAGATTGTGGTCTATGAGGGACTGCTGCCCGTCACCCAGAACGAAGCCTCGCTGGCCATCGTGCTCGGTCACGAAATAGCCCACGCTGTGGCCCGCCACTCTGCCGAGCAGCTCAGCAAGCAGTACAGCCAGCAAACCATGACACAGATAGGAGGCGCGGTGCTCGGAGCCCTCGGCATGGGCAGCACCACCACCTCCGTGATCCAAGCCATCGCCCAGCAGGGATTCCAGTTCAAGAATCTCTCATACTCGCGCGACCACGAGTACGAGGCCGACCACATGGGACTCATTTTCGCCGCCATGGCCGGCTACGACCCGCAGGTGGCCGTCAGCTTCTGGCAGCGCATGGCCTCCAGCTCGAAAAACCAGCCTTCGGAAATCATGAGCAGCCACCCCAGCGACGCCAACCGCATCAAGATGATCCAGCAGTGGATGCCCGAAGCCCTGAAATATTATAAGAAGAAGTAGAGAGGTGATTAGGAGCGTAGGATTGCAGCAGTGGAGCAGGGAAGGGGAATGCTCCCGGCGCAGAATCCAGAGCCTTCACTTCCACACTCCTACAATCCTGTGCTCAAAAGAATGAACCTGCTGAAAATCATTTTCCGTTCGCCCCGGCCCGCAGCCGTCAACGACATGCGGGCCGAGGTGAGCCGCTTGTGGAGGCGCAAGGGCTACACCGCCATGACCGTCTTCGGGCGCATCTTCACCAGCGAGCAGGCTGTAGCCGACCACCTCAACCGCCGCAACGACGCCCTGAAGAACCACGAGATGATCCACCTGCGCCAGGCGCAATCGACTGGCAACTCCTGGTTCCGTTTCTATTTCCTTTACTTTTGGCATTCGCTCTTGGCCCTACGCTATTGGCGCAAGGTGAAGAACGCCGTCTATTACCTCAACCCCTTCGAGATGGAAGCCTACGCCCATCAGCACGACCTCCACTATCTTGACCGCTGCGGCGACCGCGGAGCCAGCGAGTGGCGAACCTTCGCCCGCATGAAGCTCAGCCAGCGCAAGGACTTCATCGAGAGCCACTGCATCGGCCAATAGCCGCTGCCGTTTTTTTATCCTCAAACCGCAAGGTTCCTCTCTTCCGTTTCGTTCCCCTTCTCGATGCCCCCGCTTCCCGCCCGTCCGAATGCTCCGTGTTCGTTTGGTTTCTCGGCGTGAAAAAGAACAATCTGTGCAATTCGTGCAATCTGTACAATCCTTGTGAGACTATTTCCTCTGTCCCTCCGTTCCCTCTGTGTAAGATCTTTTATTCCGAAAACGCCCCAAAAACCGAAAGACCCCAAGATCCGTGTGCATCCGAATGCTCAGTGTTAGTTCTGCTTCTCTGAGCGAAAAAAGAAGAATCAGTTTCATCCGTGTTATCTGTGTGATCTCAACAAACTCTAGCATCAAAAATAGAGCCCTTAAAGCAACGTCGGGAGTTACGACAAATTTACTAGAGAATTTCAGATTATCTCCCGACAATAAAAAAATATCTTCCGAGAATAAATTTTTATCTCCTGACGATATTTTTATGATTATCCGCAATCGTACATTTACATTGTCTATTCAGAAACAGAGAAAGATGTCTGTTGAGCAATCTTTAATAAGTCGTCATTGTCACTTATAGTTCTTTTGATATGATAATTGTTATTTTTCCGTAAAAAATTTACGGAATATAAAATAATCTGTGTATATTTGCTGCAGAATTAACAAAGGAAATAGTTATGCTTATCAAATTTGCCGTAAAAAACTTCCGAGGCTTTGCGGAAAGGATTGAATGGGATTTGTCCCATCCGAG
>OCTX011855567.1_pt1 | contig 27682 bp, 53 predicted proteins | sample 1539691 | NCBI WGS metagenome assembly OCTX01 (sample SAMN02144231, study PRJEB22623) | gut metagenome | biome: sheep rumen | host: Ovis aries | place: New Zealand
TTCCCCTTCGCCCCTATTTTTGGCTTTTACCGGGGGCGGGTCATATTTTTTTCAAAATTTCTTCGACTCTCTCTTGAGTTTTCTTATTAAAAATAATCTTGCCGTCCTTCTTCACTATTACTGTCCGTGTAGACTGGATCTTCTTACCGCATCCGTCTACCATGTAGGTCACATCGACATCCATTCCGTTTACATTCATAGATCTCTCCTTGTTTGGCAGAAGAAAAGGCGGTGAAAGAAAGGTTGATACACCGCCATGTTCTGCCCGATAGTGAAGAAAAAATGACAAAAAGAAAAGCAAGGTTGCCCTTGCTCATACTCTTTCATTTACTATTTTATTTTGTTTTTTATGGGATGTATCACATCTCATCATCATCGATGTCTTCTTCGGTCTCTTCTTCCGGATCCGAATAATCACCTCTTCTGTATCTCTCAAGTTCTTCTTCCTCTTTGAGATACTTCTTGATTGCTCTTCCTCTTTCAAGTTCTTTCTGTCTTGCTTCGTATTCGATCTTGGCATCTCTCTGTTTGTTCTTCTGTTGTACGGAGATCATAAGTGCTGCCACGATCACTAGAATAAATACCATTAAACCCATTATTTTCTTCACCTCTTTTATTTAATATTACCACAGACTCATCTGCTCGTTGCTTTGTTTCTTGTTTCCGTATGTACGTTCCAGTTCTTTAAGGCAATCGGCATTGGTGCAATTGTAGTTCTTCTTTCTGCATCTTTCACACAGATGAACTCTTCCATAGAAGATATCATCGTATAGTTTCTTTATTTCCTCTTTTGTCATTCTCTATTTCCTCTATCACTTTGTTCGCACTTTGAAGAGCATTCTTATATGCATTCCTCTGCTGCTCGGATAATGAATCATCGTTGATCTTTTTGATGCACAATTCTTTAAGTTCCCAAACTGTCATATAATGAACTCCCTTATAAATCTGTTTGCATAGTCAGGATGGATCATCGACCTGGCGGTTTTTGTATCTTTCGCACCGGTTTTGCTATATTCATCCCAATTCCTGTGACACCATCCTCTATTTCCGTGTGCATTGTAACTGTAAGCATCAAACACAAGATTGTTGGATGGCTTTCTGTTTATAAACCAATATTGAGTTGGCTTTTTAAACCAATCGCCCTTTTCTCTTCTGTCATTGTCTATTACAGATGGTTTCAAGCACCAATACCGGTTTAAGTAGTGCAGCGTTCCCTTTGGGTTTTCTATAATCAAAGGAATCTTTCTGTCTATGCAGACTATAACCAATTTGGAAAGCAGACAGTATAGATCATGCAATTCGGTATGCAGCTTGATGTCATACTCAAGTTTCTTTCTGTCATCCCATTTATCGCTGCCGTTGAATTCGCCCCGGAAGTTTAAAGTTATTTGATCTTCAAACCTGACACAAGGGAAAAATGCAATGATCTGATCGCCTTCTTTCACGTTGTCAAATGCGGTCTGTGTGTGTGTGTGTGTGTAAGCATCTTCAATGTCTTTGAATAAATCTACTACATAGTCTGTTTCTCCAAAGTCATTAAGGATGTCATAGTCATATGCTTCATAGCCAAGTTTCTTGAACTCGTTCTTGAATGTTCCACTCTGTTCGAAGAAACAATGAAATGTCATGCCTTTATCCTTCCGCCAAAGGTATGTTGGATCCCCAACTTCTTCGCATACCTTTTTACTGTCGCAACACCAATCCCTACATTCCTCGCTATCCTTGGAAATGACTTATTGGTGTATAACTCTTCCATGAGCTTTTCCTTCTGCTCTTTTGTTATATAGTTCATTTTTCCCTTTCTTTGTTTATGATCGTGCGAAGATCATATATTGCTTTATATAGTTCTTTCTTCGTTGCTTTCAATTGATAGTTACCATCCCAGTCTATCCAAACGATAAGATGATGGTTCAGCAGTTCGGCGACATAGTCAACGATTTCTTTGTCTGTCATAAATACTTCTCCGTTTCTCGTTTCATCATCACCCATATGCCATTGGTAGAGTATCCGTGCTTCATCCCTACGGATTTGAACGTTTTCCCTTCGACATATTTGTCATAAAGCATTCCCCACAGATCTTCCGGGAATCTGTCTTGATAGCTCTCTACGAATTTGATGGCATCTTGGTAGAATTGAATATCCTTCTGTTTATCGTTGTATCTTTCTATCTGTTCAAGCTTATGTCCTTCGGCTGCGGATGGATTGAAGCTTCCCGGAAGGCGGTCGAACGACACGCCTTTCACCCCGGTCATATCATAGAAGAGTATCTTCAGTTCTTCTTTTGCTTCTGCGAGTTTCTTCTTGTTCTTCGCATAGTTCTTCAGCATGGAAGTAAAGTTTTCATAATCCATCACACCACCTCGACAACGTAATAGTAGGGATTGATTCCCTTGATATCTCTGTCGCACTTTTCGAATACTCTACAGTTCAAACCTAATTCATCATAGAGATCAGGAAGGAACGGTACGGGATCGAAATCGCATACTGTCTTCTTTTCTTTCCGGTCATAGAGCATCAGTTTAAGATAATCGAATCCGGTCGGATCCTTGTCTTCTATCTTCACTTTATTCTCTTTCTTGGGTTTGCCGTTCACCGTCACGAACTCTTTGGTAGGCACAAGTCTGTATTTCTGTTTGATCAGACAATCCTTATGTTTGACTTTTGCTCCATAGGTGTAGACGGTCTTTTCTGCAATGCCCAATCTTTCGCTCACTTGTTTGGCGGTTCCACAGAAGACTTTTATGTCCTCTTCGTAGACCTCAAACATCCTTTTTCTTATCTGCCAGTATTCCATCGCTTATTTCCTCTGCCGTGACTTTGATGATGTAAGCCACTACAAGACAAGCACAGATCACGGTCAATAAGATCAGTGAACACATTGCGATCTTGAATAAGAATCTCAATGGTTCTATAAACAATAACTCCAGTATGTTACTCATTCCATTTCCTTTCGTATTCATCCACATCCCAATCGCTTGGGGATTTGCACAGTTCATAGACAAGGTTCTTGATTTTGCACGTTCCATGTGTTGCCCGGAACGGACATGAATCGCAGCCGTACTTCAGTTCGGAACACATATGCTTTACCTTCCGCATCCAATTGAACAAAGTCTTAATCAGTTTCATGGTTCAACCATTCCCTTCTTAACTCCCTTAAACTAGCGAGTTTTCCGGACATATACAGACACTTTTTCCTATCGTCATTCTCATACAGTTCGTATTCAAGTTCGTTTTCCAAAACCTCTATTTTGTGGTCTAAAAACGAAATGGGAATCATTATCTCTTCAATCATTGAACATCCCTTCCAGTGCGGTCATAGGATCCCCCATCATTTCGTCAAAAGCATTCTTGCTTTCGGCTTGCTGAATCATCCGCAAGATATCTTGATGGAATAATTCATACTCGCCACCGTTCACAAGTCCTAACCGCTTTTGCGACTCATTCAATTCGTACAGATCTCTGATCGTCCGTACTTCCATGTAATCTTTGTCTTCCCAGTAGCGTTCTACTGGTTTCTGTTTCTTTCTAAACATCATTCTTTTTCTCCTAGCCACTTGATAAACTTGCTTTCGCACTCTGCACACAGAACTACATCTTTGCAGTAGTGTTCGCCATTCACGATGTCATATTTTCTAATGAAGAAATAAGGTCTTTCATATTCCTTTTCGGTCATTTCCATTCCACACTTGTCGCAATAGTATTTCTTCATTCTGTTTCTCCTTCAATTGCATCAATGCAATCATTCCAACCTTTTACACATCCTTCGGCAAACTTGCTTCCCATGACCATTTCGGGAATCATCTTCTGTGGCAATGGTCTTAATTCAGCTCTACCATTTACCATTTCTTTTTTGTTCAAGACTGTATAGTCAACTTCGCCAATCATATCATCATCAACATCAACCACTAATACTGCTATCATTTCTCTATCTCCTTCAAACAAGCATCCCATCCATCTGCAAACCCTACATCGTAGTCATCATTTGGATAACCGATGTCTTTCGGTTCAGGAAGATTTTTTAACGGACACCACGAAGGTTTTTCTATGTCATCATCTTCGACATTCTTAAATGTGGCTTCACATTTGTTTCTTTCCTCGTAATAGCACGGACAATCATAGCAATCATTTGGTGTATCAATCACAAGAATCGACTTCATTTCCTATCCCTTCTAGTTTTTTCTTTCTTCCGTTTGTTGAGATCGCTTCGATCACAATCGTTTCCCCATAGATGCCATCATCTCTAATAGTGACAAGGCATGGGATTCCACCTAATCGGTTGTAGACTTCTTCAAGGTCTGTGAACTGTTTGATCATCATTAAACCTTTCTATCTCTTCACAACAGAGATTCACAATCTCACGGATCTCTTCATACTGTTCAATCTGCTTCTTGATATTGGTCGGACTCTTGATGCCCATGTGGTGACACCATAAGGCAAGAAGATCTCTTTGATTTGTTGTCATTTCTTTCCTACCCCCATGAGTGATTTATCTATCGTGTTCGACAGTTCGACACATTTATTTATGTTGTTCAAGAGATCTATGTTGTCTCTGATCTCTTGGTTGAAGATCCAGTTCTTCAACTGGAAGAGATTACCGCAGAATGCGACCGGATCGTATTTTATGGATCCGGGATTCTTTCCTTCTTGGGAGATCTTCTTTTCTAGGACGATGAACTGGAACCTATCTGCTTCTATGTAGAATCTTTCCGTGATCTTAATCATCCCATTCCCTTTCGTATGGATCGGTGTTTTCCACCATCACATCAATGTCTTCTACGGTTAGATATCCGCCTTTGATGGCTGCTTCGATTGATTCGCTCAATTTTTCACGAAGGCGGTCTTCATCATCTGCTTGTATGTTTTCGAATTTCACCGTTACATATCCGGTGAATGTCTTCACTATCTGTCTCATGCATCACCTCAATAGAACTCAAGGTCACTGTCTTCAAGACCGATACTATTGCCTAAACCGGAACGATCACCACCGAACATATTTGGTGCATATCCGTTCTGTTCGTTCTGTATGTTGAGATCTCCTTTTTTGTGATCCAATACTTCAACTCGTTCTACATTGACATACAAACGTTCCTGATCGTTGTACTTTTCAAGCTTCAAGGATCCGCTTATGGCAAGATTTGAACCTTTTGATGAATAATCATTCATGATGTCTGCGGTTCTATCCCATGCCTTGCACCTTACGAATGTGGTGATCTTGTTTCCGTTTCTGTCCTTGCCTTCATCTATGGCAACTTGGAAACCCATATAATGCTTCCCGGACTGTGCTACTTTCAGTTCCGGGATATGTGTTAATCTTCCGGTTATATTTACGTTGTTCATGCTTCTCCTTTCATAAGTTCTAACAATTCCCTTTCCGAATCCTTATCCATAAACTTATTTCTTGATGGATCGTACTTTGGGATGGTTCCATCGTTACGAATCGTCGACGATACGTTCACGATTCTGTCATTGTCATTGTCATTGTCATTTATTCTTTCTTTGGCTCTTTCTTTCTTCCAAATAGACATAACTTTCTGCACTGTGACATTTGGTTCTTCCAAACTGTCGAAGACCCAATCTATCAACTCCTTGTGTTTCACCTTTTTGATATCTGCCAATAGACAATCCTCGACTGGCTTACCGCCTTTTACGATGGAATACTTTAGTGAATTCTTTATAGCCACTTCGCTATCAATGAACCGGATCATTTTGAATTCGTGTTCAAATCTGTCAAGCAGCTTCGTGACTGTTTCAATGTCATATCCCAATTGGAAAGACATCTGTTTCTTCGTGATATGGTAGATCCCTAATTGCCTTGTGTAGGGATTTGTAAGCAGATATGCCCAAAAGTATTTCTCTTCCGGTGTAAACTGTTCCACTTTCTCATCTGTCCAAAAGTCTGTATCAACGACCCTCTTTATTCCCATACCGCATCTGTTCCCTTACCTTTCTTTCCTTTTCGAGTCTCGCTTCGTAGACTTCCTTTGAAGGTCTTAAAGCTGGGTTCTCTTCCATCACCTTCTGTCTTGCTCTCCTTATGGATTCATACACATTGGTAGTGAATTTAAGAGCAATATCGAATGTGTTTTGGATGCCGTATTCATCTTTCATGAAGTAGGCGATCAAGAGGTTATCGTTGTCTCTTGTCTTTGGATAATTGACCAGTAATCTTTCTACCTTGTCTCTTGTTGTCATTTCTCTCCTTTGATTACCTTCAAGTAATCTTCTTCACTCCAACCGGGAACATACTTGCACTTGTCTCTGCTCCAATTGGAATAGATCTGTTTCATGTAACTATCAATGAATTGATCAAACTCTTTTCTGTTGAGTTTTCCTTTGTGTTCTGTGAGGATGGAAGACCCTCTGTGATATGCGATATGCTCATCGGGAGTGAGTGCGATTACATTGAACTCATAACCGACTCCTTCGGATCCTTTGGAAACTATGTGGTGATAGTTAACGCCATTCCCAAGAGATCTTCCGGTGATGGAAAGACCGTCTTGCCGTTCCATCACCTTCCTTCTCGTTTTCTGCGATATCTCTATAACTTTGGATCTATTGCTTCTTGCCATACTTTGCGAAGTTAACGTACTTCTGCAGATCCTTGATTCCTATGTCTTCGGCTCTTGTGTAGTTCAATCCCTTGAGGATCCTCTCCTGATCTTCCTTCTTGTAGAGTTTGCGGAAGGAATCTGCCAAATCTTTGAGGTTCAAATCTTCTTGTAGTCCTTCCCATCTGTCACTTTTTTCTGCCATCTTCTTTTCTTCGTTGGCATTTTTTTCTTCCTCTGGGAGATCTTCGCCAGCATAGATGTATAAGCCTAACCCGAACATAGAAATGTTCTTCGTAAGACATCTCATGATGGTTTTGTTAATGTCGAACATAGTAGCTGCTTGGCATGTTCTTTCAAACTTTCCACTCATGTATTTGTATGGGTGATCCATCATCGCTTTGTTGTATTGATCCATGACCGGAAGCCACATTTCCTTCGTGTCTCCGTCTACCGTTATGGATGTGAATACCATGTAGCCGAGCTTCTCATCGTATATGAACGGCTTACCGTCAAACATCTTCACTTCGTATTCTGCCGTCGGGCATACCTTAACGAACTCTGCCCATGCCCATGCCCATGACAGATATGTGAGACCGTTCTTGTTCTCGACCTTGTCTTGAACATTGATTTTGTATAATGTTTCAAACAGTTCCTTCTTCATTTTTTCTCCTTTACTGTGATGTGTTCTTTCACGAATACGTTCTTGCAGAAGAACTCATAGGCGTTCACTTCTTCCAGTTCGCCGGTCTCCGCATTGGGGATGTAGATCATCGTGTTTTTTATTCTCTCGGTGTCTACCCTCTTCTGTTTTCCATTTGGAATGAGTGAGAAGATGTAGTCATCCGCATCCCACTTCTTGATGTTGTATTTTTTCATCGCTGCCTTGAGGATGTATTTGAACGTGTCCATCCATTCGACTGCGGTCTTGTACTCTTCGATCTTGTCGAAGGTTTCTTTTGTTACAATTCCATTCTGTTCAAGGATATCTGTTATCTCGTTCACAACCAGTAACCCCAAATGAATGTAGATACGAACATCGCAACGAGCATCAAACTCAATACGATCAAGATATTTCTTGCGAGAATTTCTTTCTGTTTAACTGTCATTTTTTCCTTTCCGCATCTGCCCTAGTAGGAGACCACCACGTTGTATTTGATGCGAGAGGATACCTACTAATGAAAAGAATATTTTTAGCCAAATGTAAGGAGATTTTGTTTTATGGGTTTTTGCGATGGTCTCCTATTAAGGCAGATGCCGTGCTATAATTAAGCCGTAATAAATAAAAAAGCCACCCTTCCCTTGGGTGGCGATTTTTTCGTTTGTATCATACATTATGCGAAATAAGATTACTCTTCGTTTAACTTTTTGATACAGACGATATACAAATCGCCATCATGGGAAACTGTCAGATGCTCTTCGATGCCGTTCTGCTGCATGATCTCACTCATTCGTATCAGCTCCGGTAAGTTCCAAGGTGAGATGCCTTGTTCTTTGTTATAGAGCGATTGACGAGTGATGCCGATCATGGGTGCGAACTCATACGTTGAGACTTTTAGTTTTTCCCTTAATTCCTTTGTATTGATTTCATCACCCCTTTCCTCTTTATCTCCATCTTACTCCCATATTTTTATGAAGTCAAAAAAAATTTACTTTTTATGTTGACTTTCATACTATGTGCATAGTAGAATTATTTATGTAAAGAAAAGGAGAAAAAAACATGACAAAGACACAGAAAAATTTAGAATTATTCGTAAACAACACAATCAGAGGATTTGAACTCACATTAACAGTTGCCAAAGAAAACGATTGGAACGTAGTTACGTTAATGAACTCAATGGATGCAGATGCCGATTCCGTTCATGGAGCATTGATGTTTGCGAAGATATACGAAGAAAAGATTACGGATGACACAATGGATAAACTAATGAATAAAATCTACGAAGCAAAAACCGAAATAGTCAACAGATTCATTTACGGCTACGGCAAATAGAAAGGAGAACGCATGGATTACACAGAAGTTTGTAGGTATCGTAAAAAGATAGTTGTCTACTTGAGCAGATCAAGTGAAACTGTCGAATGGTTGACCCCACTTGTAAGACATGATGACCCAAACATCGAGCAGATGCTTGACAGATGGGAAAGACAGTTGATGAATGTCGCAAGGACAATCGACCACGATGCGATCTGTATCTCTACGGAAAAAGTTCCGTACAAAAATTAAAAAGCACCGACTATCTCGCAAATAGCCGATGCCGGAGATGAGAAAGATTTGCACCCCTTCTCATCTCCTATTCTAACAGAAAGGAGATTTCCATGTCACAAGAACAGATTTTTGACTACCTCTATAACATTAGTGCAGCCGATCTTGATGCGGTAAAAAAGATCATCGCAGAACGTGAAGCAGAACTCTACGATCAAAGATGGTGGACACATGAAAAGATTGATGACTATCTCTATTACGTTTACTACGAAGACGGCACAAGCTGGATGCATTGCATCGCAAAGTACGTTTACGATGAGTATATGAGAAACGATAGAGCGGTCACATTGAAACGGAAAACAAAGGATCTGTTCCCAACGTGGGAAACACTACTGGAAAAGGAAAGGAACGTAGCATGAGCAAAAAAGACTATGACATCAAGTATCAAAAGGAAAATGTAAGGCGGATCAGCTTCGCCCTAAACAAAGAAACGGATTCGGACATCATTGACTTACTGGAGCAACAAACCAACGTGAACGGCTTCCTAAAATGGCTTATACGGAAATATATTATATTCGTTGCCAAGCAAGGCGAAGGGATGCCGTACAAGGATTCCATCGAATTTGATGATGATGCATGGAAGAGCAAATAAAAAGTAGCGGATGCGGATCGCTACTTTTTTGATGTCCTGACCGGGGACACCGTGAAGTTTTGGCAATATTATTTTAAACCATAAAAAAAGAGGATGGTTGCCCATCCGCTTAAAACTGGCAAAAGGGGTTCGTCTCTACTCTTCCCCCTTTTACATTATTTTACTACTTTTCAAACCACAACGGCTTTTCCACATTATTGTCTTTAAGCCATTTTGAGAACAGAGAAGAATAAAACCAATCCCCTTTTAACTCCTTGAAGTAACGCTCTGCCAAGGTCATGATCTCTTCATGATTGTTTGGCATCATGTTCATCATCACTAATAACTGGGTGCGGAGATTGTCCTTCTCTGTTTTCTTTTGCTCTTCGAGGATCTTGTCTATTTTCTTCTCGATTGGGTTCGCTTTGTTGTTGTCATGCCTTGTGATAAGGAATTGGATCAGTCCGCTTCCCAATACTGCACCAATGACGGCGAGGATCGTTTCCTGACTCATTTAAAGCCACCTCTCTGCGATTTCCTTAATCTGCTTGTAATCTTCTCTCATATGCTTGTTCTCGCTTTCTAATGTGCTTATTTTTGCTTTGGTATCGTTCAGGAACGCTTCTAATTGCCGGACAAAATCGTTCTTGCTGCTTGGCAAATAATTGACAGTAATATTCGCACACCATCTGTCTTTTGCAATCTCATACCAAGTATATCCGTCATTCTCTGCTTGATCTAAAACATTGTAATACCCTAATGAAACATGACCAACTATTTCACCATTCAAACTCGGTTCAGTTCTTATCCTCAATGATTCGTCCGTTGTTTGGATCTGATTGACATTTTCGTTCCGTTCTACGGTATTTACCGGCTGGTACGGATAATGAAGAACACCCAACAGCTTACCACCGTAATCACCTATTTTTGCGATTCTAAACGAATTGGGATCTCCGTTTCTGTACTCTGCCGTCATGGTATCTGTTTCCATGAATATGACATGACCGTATTCACCGTCATAGACAAGGATATCACCTTGGACTGGCTTGTAGTTCGGATCTGTAATTGGCATCCAAGGTTCTCTGTATTCCTTCAGCCATTCTTTCGCATTGGTGTAAGATCCAGTTCTCGTTGCTCTGTCGAAGTAACACGGAGCGGACATCCCATGCCATAATGCTTCATAGTAGCAGAACCATGTGCATTGATAAACCGATTCAACACCCCATGCGAACGGCTGCTCTCCTTGTTTGACGGCTTGTGTTCTCGGTGTCCACATTATCCTATCCCCTCTTCCGTGTTTGGGTTTATTTGGATATCTTCATACTTAACGTATTTCAGTTCTTTAAGGGATTTTATTTTGTCGATGACATCCTTGGCATAGTCCAGTGCGAACGTGACAAGTATGACAAACACCTCAACGGTCGAAATCGCTTCTCCGCTTATTGTGATATCTTTCGTTAACTGCAGCGTTAAAGCAAACAGATTCAACGTATAGCAGAAAGCAAAAATACACAATCCGATCACGAACGCCTTTACGATTCCAAAAACAAACTTCTTCGGATCGAATCTGTCTTTGACTGTACCGATGATCGTTCCAAGTACGATATTGATTGCGGACAAGGATCCGACGACGATCAGCATCAGTATGATCGTCTCAAGGTTTTCTTGTACCGCTTCTGTTATGACTTTTATAACGTGTGACCAGTTCATTTCCTTAATTCCTCGATCCTTTCTCTCCATTTCTTTCTGTTGGCGATTGCTTCGGCATACTGCTTCGTATATTTGGCATTAAGCTTGATGACATCGGTGATCCATGTCAATGGATTGTTGAGACCAAGCAGCTCTTCCGTGAATCTTGCCATGATGTAGTCTGTTTCGTTCAGTTTCTGCTCAAGATCTTTGATTTCGGCTTCGTCTTGAGCCTTTTGGCGATCGTTTAGAATGTTTTGGTATTCTTGTTCGTCAAAGATTAACTTGTTCTTACCGAGCTTATACGCCCTTATACGACCGTTTGAGAAATCGTAGTCCTCAAGGTTAAGTTCTACGAAATCTCTCCCGGTTTGAGTTATAGAGGTAACATATCCCCTTGCATCAACATAGACCGTGTACTTCATGCAAAGCTCTTTCCTGATGCATATGCATAAACAGATGAATTGCCGTTCCATCTGTCGATGTTGTCACAGTTTCCGGTGTCGTTCAAATAGCAAGTTAAGATCCCGTTAGAAGCATCGTAAGTTTTGACGAATGACTCGACATTGTATCCGCTCCAAGACCCTACGGAAGACCTTGAATTGTTGCAGATCAAACCGAACGATCTGCCGTTTCCGTTCCAGTGTCTTATTGTTTGAACAACAAAGTTATCTGCCGTCATACTTTGGTATCTGTCCGGGAATCTTGTTTTGACATCAAAACTCGTTCCCAAACCGAGATATACAAGCTTCTCCGGTTTTGTAACCAATACCGCACATACATCCGATTTGTTTGAATTGTTGTAAAGATAGGCATTAAGAATACCAGTCGAAGGATCGTATGTTTTTGAAAGACCGCCATCGATCCGCAGATATTTCGTATCGCCAGTATAGGCAACATTTACGCTTGTCGATCCGGTTACGTTGTTTAATGACAAGAAGAAGAAATTATCCGCAGACAGTTCGCCATAGATGTTTGGGAATAGGTTTTGAATATTCCATGACTTCCCAAATCCAAGATTGACTATTTTGTTGTTCTCCCAAATTAAAGCTTCACCTAGCAGAACTCTTTGGATCTCTTTTTCTCCTATGTGGAGATTATCCAGTTCTTTATTATTCAGGTAGATCATGGTTATTCCTCGAATGTGTAGTAGATCGTGTTTACATCCTTTGTTGCAAGAGCATCATAGTCGGCTTCGGAAATGACTCTCCAGTTATAGCCGTTGATTGCCGTTCCATCTCCACGGATTACTCTTCTGTCCTCTACGTTCGTGACACCACTTGCTCCGGTCGTAATGACATACAGAAGTAGATCTCTTGTTGTTCCAGCACCATTAAGGTTGTCGCTCTGCATATTTGAAGCAGTTCTCTGAACGAAGCTTCCGGTAGATCCGTTCGGCTTCGATAGATCGATATTGCTGCACAAATAGATGACGGAGTTAGGCACAAGCGTGACGGCTTCCAATGACATCGTTCTAAAGAAAGCACCACCGATAACACATTGGGATCCAGCATTGAATTGAACCATAAGGGAATTCGAACTGTACTGAATAGCAAACTCATCCCCTATTCCCTGACATACACAATCGGATATTGCGGTGCCGTATGTACCGCCATCCATTTTTGGTGTGATTGGATATGTTTCCCCGGTGTCGTGTAATGTTTGAATTGCCATGTTGTTAGTCCTCCATTATTCTCTGATATACAAAGTTTTTCGATGTTCCGAACTCGTTTATGATCCGGTTCGGGCAGTGCATTCTGTTATTGAAATCTTGATGAAAAAAAATCATATCAAACCCGATATGATATTTCTTTTGCAATGAGTAAATAAGACTGATCGCTCTGTCTTCTGCTTGTTTGTAGACCTCATCGGAGAGAGAGGAACAGATTTCTATCGCAATAGTATGTCTGCATCCCCAATCTTTTGCTTTCCCGGTGTGGTAGACCGCCCAGTCGTCAGGCATGACTTGGACGGTCTTTTTTGCATCAACAATGTAATGGCACCCTTGAGATGTTTTGTTTTCCTCATCGAGAAAATCATGCAACTGTTGTGCATCCATTTTGTAGTTATTTGTTTCGTGGATCGTTATCCCTTGGATGTCGGCTTCTTCTCTAGGGAAGCCGTACTGATCCCATTTGTTTTCTCTTATCATATCGTTCCCCTTGTCAAAAGCTTCGTCAAAGCCGTTCGAACCTTTCCGCAAATGAAATGAGCAGACACGATATTTTGGTTCGATTCCTTCTTGATTTCATATCCGGTAAGAACGGAATCATAGTATTCGTCACCGTAGTAGATATCCAGTTCACCACCGAGATTGAAATCTCCGAACTCATAGATAAAGTTCTTAATGATAAGATCGTACTCCAGCTTGTGGTTGAACATCTGCGATGGAAGATTCGATGCTACAAGATCTTCGACCGGGTCATCAGAGAACACGATCTCCGTATTCGTTATATTGAATCTGTTCGCAGTAGTAGATGGATTCTCTACGATTTCGCTCTTTGTGGCAATATAAGTCGTTCTATAGGAATTGTCGGATCCGTAAATTACAAGCTTGTTTGTTTCCTCGATCTCCGTTATCGGAAGCATATTTTGGATCGCAAACATATTATTTCCTACTTTGATCTTCTCAAAATTCGGCACCCTTATATGAACGTAGTTCGTACCGGAGACATTGATCTCGAAATCAAACACGATTCCATACTTCTCATACAGTTCATAGATGAATTTCTCCATATCTATGATTTCGTATTTGTCCGAATCACTGTTCTCTTCCCATGTCGAAGGAAGAGAGACTGTTGTGGATCCGGTGTAGTCGATTGTTATACCGCCAAGTCTTGATGCGACCAACTGGTCAACATACGAACATCCTTTCAGTTTTCCATCTGCATAGTCTTGCAGCACCGTAGCTATCTCATGCTCAAGGAAATCTTGCGGTGATGTTGAATAGATCCAAGAGCCTTTATAGTAGCTTTGCATCTGTGAGCAACCGATCTTTTTATCTTCGATCGATGTGATGACACCGTTGTAAAGGAATTGTCCTTTTGGATCGTACAGAACAAGTACATCACCTTCTTCGATGTTTGTAGGCATCTCGATAACGGTTATAGTCGATGTAGCATTTGTTATTAGGTCGGTTCTTATATTGAACGTATCAACACGAAGGAATGATTTCGGCAAAGCTTCAAGATCCAACTGATCCTTAATATAGCATCTGTACTGATAGATCCCGTTCGTATCTCCGACCCTTTGGTAGATCGCAACGATGGAGATGTCACTGTTTTCTATCGTGATAGTTCTAGGATTCTCCGTCTCACCATCACTCCACCGGACAAAGTTATAGTCCGGGAACGGTCTCGCCCACAACGTAACAACATCACCAGTCTCCCCAATGTCTATCGACTGATAGACACTAGATACATTTGACGGTTCTGTCGAAACATTTACTCTAAACCTAAACTGTTCGAATACGGCTGTTATTTCATAGCCGTACCCGAACCTCGCAACAATATTCGTTGCCATTTTACTCACCTACTTCAAACGTATAGGTCGGAGATGTTGAAAGCGTATCTCCATTCTCGTCTTCGTATCGCAAGAATCTGTATAAATCATTCGGTGTTGCCACTAAAGTAACATCCTCATGGTATCTGTACTGTCCGCTTCCCGTAACTGTTCCGCTTCCCAAAGGATAGACATTCACGCTTACTGGAATTAAACCTCTGTAATAGATATCCCCATAGAACGGTGTTGTGAAGATTCTATATGTCAGTTTCACTCCCGACATTGCGGTCTTGAAAGCCGATGTAGAACCAAACTGATTATAGTTCGGGTCGTACACGACAATCTTTCCGTCCTCGTTCACGCTGATTCCCGTTGTGCCAGTATTGACTTCCAAATAGGAATAGGTCGTATATGCACTGCAAGATATATCCGCTTTGTTGAACATACTTGGGATGTCGATGCCGAACGGAACAGACCGTGAGGTCATTTCATAATCACCCCCCAATCCCGAACCTTCGGCAGTCCAATCCAAATCTCCCAAATCTACCGTGATATACGGATATAACTGTTCCGTTCCATCTTTATAGATGTTATAGGTTAAATCAAGTTCGGGTGATATGTCGGTTTCTGTTGGTGTAGCAAGTTCGTAATAAAGCATTACACTGCTCATGGCAGTTTTAAAGGTAGTAGCATCAGTATAGGCTGAATCTTTAATTCTTACAATATTTGAATTTGTAGGCAAAAAGATAGATTTACTTGATTGATTGAACTCCGTCCATCCATCAATTTTTTCATATCTTGCACATATACCATTTTGCGTTAATGCTCTTTGGAGAACTGCACCACTTGTGAATATTTGTGAATCTGCGGAATACGTCCAACTCAGACTTCCTAAATCTACTGCACCGATTCTAGTAATCGCCTTGCTCTCTGTTAATTCATCATACACACTACCTGCACTCTTCATACCACTAGGGAAGTAGGTTGAGATAGGTAATGATAAGACAGACTCTGTATAAGGAACGTATGAGGATGCAGAAGTGCCATATTCTACTTGTGCCTTTGGCTCTAAATCATTTGATTTTTTTGTCATTCTAAAACGAATGAACCTTACTCCATTAGGAACAGTAAAAGATGCTGATGTTGTATTAACACCTATTTTTGTTCTTCCAAATGTTCCATCATTGAAATAATAGTTCACCCATATCTCTTGTCTTGTTTCCTCACAAGAGAATGTATAGGTTTTTCCTTCTTCAAAAAAGAATGCACTAAAGCCAGAGGATGTTCTTATATCGCTTGCAGAAACAATATTATTTCCCGTTCCGCCAATTGAACCGCTTTCCCATTCAGCATTAAATAGGTTCTTCCCTACTGTCTTTATCCCATTACCCATAAAGGATAAGAGAGAACCAGTATCGTATTTATAGTAAGGAAGATTGAATAATGAGGTGAACTCTTCGACACTTGAAGGTTCGTTGCCCGACCCGAACATTTGGGTTAAGTCAAAAACTTGGACATTCTTTAGGTTAGCAGTAAATCCCGATGGAGCATTTGCTCCCGACATTCTTATCTGCAACCAAGTGATATCTTGTTCGAATGTTCCAAAATATGTGCAATGAGTCCATACATCTTTCGGCACATTTGACGGTGAAATAGCAAAACCAATAACGCCACCGCTCCATGCGGCAACTTGTGAATTACTGCCTACAACTCCATTAGGTTTGATATCATAAGCAATAAACACTTTATGATTCTTTGGAATACTAAACGTCGGTGTTCTTACTTCTGTTTGATAAAAAGGTACCGTTGATGAACCGTTTTGTGTATATGTCAGTATATTGTTACTTGCTGATATAGTACCGCCATATATAACCAACCATCCCCTTGTACTTCTAAAATCACCGTTTTCTACCAACTGATTCCAAACTAATGTACTTCCCTTTAGTGATTCTATCGTTCCCGTTCCATCATAATCGACTGGGTTCTGTCTGTATGTGAAGTATTGATTATCTAATCTACTCATAAAACCTCCTAGACCGTAGCATAACTGTTCTTGAAACGAATTTTCACAGTTCCGTCAAAGGTATCGATGTTACCGCAAGTGAATGCGAATTGACTTTGCCCGACCTTCAACTTCAACCATGTCAAATAAGAATATCCGTTGGCAACGGTGAAGTCTTGATACTGTTCGGGGTTGGTTACAACACTTCCGTTCTGTTCCAAGTAGATGCTCTCTGTTCTCTCCACGGAGTCAATGGAAACGAAGTCATACGTTCCGTTTATCTTGCAGACTCCATAGGTCTCACCGCCTTGCGAAAGACTGAACTGTGGGTTTTCTACTTCGCCAGTAATCTCTATTACAAAGCCGACATCGTCCGTTCCGTTGTTGTTGATGACGGAATTGGAGAGGTTTGTTCCTGCATAGTGGTAGTCGTAGATTAAGTCATGGAATTTGCCTTCGTCTAGTGGGTTGTTGTCGAAGAGGTAAACTTCGTCTTGGTCGGTAAGCCATTCGGTAAGTCTGTGGAAGTTCACCGGACATCTCATGAAACCGTCTTCGTCAACTTCGGTTTTGTCTATCTGTGTAAACAGAATGTCACAGTGATAGGAGACAAGGTTGTTTGGAGTCTGATAGTGAAACTCTAATGGTTTGAATTTCGCAAACTGGATAAACTTTTGATAGTTCTCATATTTGGATCCGTTTGTACTCTGCATGAATAAAAGTTCACCTTGTATATCCGTGAGTTTAAACTGTTGAGATGTTACAAGTTCACTGTTGCCTACAGAGATGGATTTGAATGATCTTTTGAAGCCTAAACCTTTAGGATTGTTCAGGAAAATGTCGATATTTTCTGTGAAGTCGTACCGGTTTCCCAATGAATTGATCAACCAAAATTTTCTATAGTCCATTACCGGATTCTCCTTCCAAGTTCGTTGTTTATATCATCTGCCAACCATGATGCCCAGTTCTGCACATCTGCTCTTGTCACGTTGTTTGCGGTGACATTAAAACTTGCATTCAATGAAATTCCGCCACTCGCAAAACCACCGGAATTCAAGGCACCATAACCACCCGACCATCCCGGAGTCCATGAATCGCCACCGGCACTCCAGTCTGTAGAGTTATAGTTTCCTAATGCCCAACTCAATAAACCTTCGCTTTTTATTTCTCTCAAGGCATCCCGGATCGCAATGACGAGATCCTTTACAAATTCGATGGCTTTTCCTAAAGCCCATATCGCCCCTTCAACTATTCCTAATTGTGAGAATATGTCTTTCAAGGCTTTTAAAGTCTCCCATAGATCCTTTACCATTTGTCCGATATCTTCGAACCACTGTTTCGCTTCATCGCTTGTGAGCCATGTAATGATGTCTTGCACGAACTGAACGAACTCGTCCTTATGTTCGTCTATCCATACAAGAACATTGTCTAGAAGCTCTTGTAATGTCGGCATAATGCCTTCTACGAACTGGATCTCCAATTGGGAGATCATTTCCCCGACCGATTCTTTTACATCATCGATGTATTGTGATGCTGCGAAGAGTTTGCCTTCATCGGTCTGTGCGAGTGCTTCGTTGATCCCACCGATTGAGGATTCTATTACATCGTTAAGAACGGCAACTCTTTCAAGCTCCGTTCCGTATTTCATTATTTTCTGTTGTGCTTCATCAAAGCCGTAGCCTAGTCGAGTAAGACCGGAATAGTCACCATTTGCAAGAGCCTTACCCAATGTGGTCGCAAGGTTTCTCACGGATTCGTCTGTGGCATCCACTCCATACTGTTGTGCTGCCATGTCCGTTAAAGCATCTGTAAGACCTTCAATCGCATCCGCACTCTCGACATAAGTGGCTAATTCCTGATAGGCAGATGTAATTGCTTTGGAAGAAACGACACCGCTTCTTTCCTTCTGCTTTGCCAGTCTCTTCAAGGAAGCGATCTGTTCGTCCGATGCACCAGCAGTATTCTTGAGGTTAGACTCGAACTGTTTCTCGTAGACTTGAATTTCTCTGTATGCATCCGCCCATTCGTGAAGTTCTCCGGGGATCTGCTTTAATTGATTGACAAGAAACTGAAGACCGGATTTGATTGCATCACTGATGAGATTCGCTGCAATGATCGTGCCGAGCGATACCGCTCCATGCGATGCTTCGACAAAGCCATCACTTAACTTTTTAGAAGAATTGGCAAGATCATCAAGACTACCGCCATCCATGTTGCTGATCTCTCTTTGAACGGCTTGCAGTTTCGTTTCTGCCTTGTTTACTTCCTTGGTAAGAGCAATCCACTTGTCTCCGCCAATATCTTCCTTGTCGAGTTTAGACAAGTCTGAACGAAGCATTTCGATCTGCTTGTTGATAAGAGCTTCTTCTTGTCTTAAAGCTTTGAATTTGCCTTGAAGTGCTTCGACATTGGAAGGATCGATCTTCAATTGTTTCTTGAAGTCATTCAGTTCAGCCCTAGTCGCTCTTAAACCTTTGTTGACATCATCCAGTGTATTCTCAAGCTCGATGCTTTTCCCATAGAACTCTATCGTTATACCTTTTGTTTCCGGCATGGCATCTCCTTTTTAGTCCTTAATGTATTTCTGCATAGATTTTGCAGATACCTTTTCTTTCTTCTTTGGTGTGTGCATTTTCTTGCATTCTCCTATGACTGCCAGCAATGTAGACCAGTATTGATCATCCGCCCATTGCAGATCTATTCCCAATGCACAGAGCAAAGCGACCATCTTCGCATAGGAGACTACTGTTTTTTTTCGTCAGTTTTTTTCTGTTTTTTGTTTATGTTGTTTGCATCCGTGATGCATTCCAAAGCCATTTGGATCAAGCCTTTGATGAATTCAACATCCTCTGTGGTTTTGGAATATACGGCACTCTTCCGGAACTCTTCTGCCGTAGATCTGTTATTGTGAAACTTATCCCCTTCGATCTTGATGTACGATGCACAAGCAAGATTCGAGATGAATTCTTTGGAGATCATCTTATCCAAAGAATCTTCAAAGTTCTCAAGTTCAAGTAATTTCGACATCAGTGGTTTCCCGGTAATGTCTTCATAAAGACCGAAGCCTTTATGCAGTAAAGTGAACGTACAGGTTTCTTCCGTGTAGCCGTTCTCTACAAGGTTTCCGTTTTCAATTGACAGTTTTGGAATTCTAAACGTATAAGTGAATATTTTCATTGCAAAAATTAGGGGAAGCATTGCACTTCCCCATTTCCTTTCGTTTTTTTATTACATTGACGTTGTCGGCAGCAAGACTGTGGTCTTGAATGTATCGTAGACCAGTTTGTTTTCTTCAGTTCTTGTAACGTAACCTACCTGGCAATAAGCTCCGGTGTCATCCACTACGAACTGCGAATCGGCAGCGGCATAATTGATTGTAATTTCTGCCGGTGTGACCTCTTCTTCGTCTGTAGTAGTTTCTCTTGTCGGTTCGGATCCGGTGACATTGTAGATGTACCACAAGGTCGTTGTGGCTTCTCCGGTGTCACAGTCTTCTTCTTCCGATTCAAAGAAAATGCAATGGTTAGGGAATGCACCAGTATCGGTGACCATACCATTCGCATTGACATGGAAGCCAAGGTATTCCGCATATGCTGAAGGAATATATCTCAACACTGCTTCAAGCGTTCTTGCTTTTGCACCCTTGACCATACAGTAGGTACGATCATCGGCATAGATCGTTGTGTCAGTTTGCTCGACTTCCATCGTACTCGACACCATGCCCGGAAGCATCACCGGTGTGCCGAACGAGAAAGTGTTGCCTGATACGTTGATCGGTGCATAGCCGAAGTTCTTATTACCATGAACGATTCTTCCCATGCTTCATCCTTTCATTCGATATCGATCTCAACTTCTGCTCTTTCCATTTGACTGATGAATCCTTGTTTAACACTATCTAAAGCTTTTTGGATGTGAGGTTTTGCACTTGCCCAACCGACACCGCCCTTCTTGTTGACGATCAGATGACCGTTCTCCAACAGATGAGTCAATTGCCAGTTCGTTTCGTTCCAAACCTCGACATAATACTGATCCCGGTCTTTTCTTCCTTTAAGAAGAGTCCAACCGTCTTTGTATTTCTTGTTTGTTCTTTTTCCATCCGGGGAGAAAGACTTCACTCTTTGTCTGCATTTTTCGGCATTTTCATCAATGATCTTGTTGAATTTTACCTCTGCAGAGATCTTGAGATTTTTGCTTCCATCCCATGTGACATTTTTAGCCACTGATTATCACCCCAATGGTGAACTGTGCCTGATAGTATTCGAATTCTTCGCTCTTTGAATAGGTTGGAGCAGATAAAAATTCTTCTTTGATGTAATTGACCAATGTTTTGCGATCTTCAAAATCTTTTGTTAATACGGATATTTGGATCAAGGTCTGATAATCTGCATTGTTGTCTCTCAACATTGCGACATCGTTCATATAGTCGAGGAAGATATAATCTTTCCCGTTCATATCTTCGAGATCGCCAATGTGAACATCGATATTGAGAGGATTTGCGACTAGATAGTCATAGATCTCTTTCTGTGTGTATGATCTCTTCATCACTCCACCTCTTGGATATCGAGGATCATCCGTTGCCTAGTATTGCGGACTTTGAGGATATTGCGGACTTTGTATTTTCTTTTATCGAAATTGCAGTACATAAGTTCGTACCGTTTGCCGTCCTGAATAATATCCTTGGTGAGATATGTTGGTACAATAAGGTTCCGTGATAATCTCATGTTCCTTTGCTGATCGTTGTAATAGTTTGTGGAGAATGTCTCCATCTCATCACACCGAACAGTTTGAGAGACATAAAGAGCAAGGGGAGAGCCGTTCTCGGCTTTCCCCTGCCCTTCATAAATCAATTCGACTACTGACTTAACGTACATCTTAACGTGTTGGCTCTTGTTATGTATTGAGCCTTCAGTCTTTCGATGTCGATGTCCAGATCCATATCACTAGCGACCTGATACCGGACACAAGTTATGTAATCATAGTATGCCGGTGTTTGATAATCAAACGAGTTTGGCACACCTTCCATTTCTAACTTATGCACCGCACCGTTGACAACGACCAAGAGATCATTGTCGTACAGTTCGGTATCGTAAATCGGCAAAACATTTTTTACATCAGCAATAATTTGGTCTATTGTAGCTACTGCCATTGTAGACCCCCTTTATTTTTTTCTTTTTCTTGTTTCTTTTTTAGGTGTTTCGGTATCTTCTGCCTTGTCCATTGGAACAAGAACATTCCTTGCTGCTTCAAACTGTCTTTCATCGACTTCGACAATAGACCCGGACTCTACAACAAGAGAACACTTACTGATAACCTTGCACTTCATTAAGCTGCCTTCTTGAGAACGGCGATGGAGTTAGGTCTGACAACATCACCGGCAGCAAGTAACTTGCCGACATACTTGTTCAGATCATGCTCTGCATCGGTATATGGATCGTACAGAACGGTAGGGATTCTGCCATCCGGTAAGTTCAGGCGATATGCTTTCATATCACCGACAACTGCCCAAGCTTCACCAGCAGATGCATTGTCGTAAGCCTTCAAGCCGTTGTTGAACAGAACTCTTACACCATTGACGAAGTACTGCGGTTTGCCAGCGTTGTCGGCAGCGATCTGATAGATCGGTCTCTGCTGCAGATCGGTTAATCCCATGATGTTGGAGAAGAAGGTCTTTCTGTTGACGATGACAACCGGGTCGATTGCTTCGATCAGGTTTGCAAGACCTACGTTCATGGAATTGAAATCCAGTGCATCGGTAACGGAAACTGCAAGAGCGGAATTGATAATACCCTTGACACCCTTTGAAGCATTGGAGCTTACGATTGCGGTTTCAAGGAAGAGGTTGATCTGATAGATGATCTCATCCGCAATGTAGTTCATGAACTCGGTATCAGAGAGGCTTTCAACTTCATCCGATACACGGATCCATTTTTTGATCATTGCCGGCTGCAGTAAAGTCTGTCCAATCGTCAGTACTTCTTCTGCCGGAGCGGTCTCATCGCCTTCTGTGTGGATCGCTGCACCAGTCACAGAAGCTTCATACGGAACCGCAAGGATGCCCTTGAAGTTCGTGATAGAAACTTCATTCAATAATGACAGTCTTTCCCATGTTGCTTCGACTCTGCCCTGCAGATAGGTAGGAACCGGAGCGGTGCCTTCGTTCATAGTGGTCAGTAAAGACCTCATGTCCTTTTCATCGCCTTCTTCAACTGCTTTTCTCCAAGCCTTGACGAATTCAGGAGTGCTTCTTACATCAACATTTTCCATCTGTGTTTTCCTTTCCTCGATTTTTACTTTTGAGAGATTTGCGGAGAGAGACATTCTCTCTTCTTGTGCCTTGAATGTGTTTCTCTGTTCTTCAAGGTCTTTTGCTTCGTTATCAAGATCTTCTGCTTCCTTCGTTAAAGCTTCGACATCGTTGAGAAGTTCATCTCTCTTTTCGGTATCTGCTTCTTCGAATTCTGCTTTCTTGGAATCGATCTCATCAACGATGGCATTTCTTCTTTCTGCAATTTCGGTCATTCTCTCTTCGACCATTGCAGAATTAAGCATTTTTTCCATTTAAGATCCTTTCCATCCTTTCGGATTGCTCTTTTCTTCTTCTGTGTTCTTCAGCCAACTCGTCAGTTACTGAACGAACGGAAGTCGTAGCATATGCCGGATACGTTACAAGCGAGAAATCAAAGACCTTTTCGATTTTTGTGATTAAACGGAAGTCTTTGCCATTTCTCTCCGACCATGACTCACCGCCGTCAGCAATAGTGAAAGCAAATGACTGTTTGTTAATTAAGCCTTTTTTGACCAATTTCAACCAGTCTTCACCAACACTTGTGTCAACGATGGACGATCTTTGATAGATGCCGTTCTCGTTTATATCCCAACTCAAACTGTTGTTTGAGGTTCCGGCTAGTACGATGTTTTCATCGTGATTGCCCAATAAGTAAACATTGGACATATCTGCTTCATCGAAAGCGTGTGGGTCGATCTCTTCAACAAACCATCCCAAATCTGTAGGTTGGTTGAATACGACCGCATATCCTTCGACTTGTCTGTTGTCTTGTTCTGATGCTCTGAATTCAACATCATAGACTCGTTCAATTTTGTTCATTCTGTGTCTCCTTATCCACTGTGACCACTTCGCCTTCTTGCAGATCCATCGCCAACGGTTCGAAGTTCTTGTTCGTCATCAGCGTGTCACCGCCTTCGATCGGCGGAAGCTTGTAGATCATTCTTCGTCTCTCGTTCGTAGTCGTGTCCATTGCTCCCTTGTAGGCGATATCGATTGCCTTCTCGGTTGAGACATACTCGAATGGATTCCTGAAATATTCGATTCTGTGTCCTTGAGTGATTGATGTCTTATTGAAGATTTTGTAGTTCAATTCGCTCACGAACTGTTCGTTTCTCGGTATTACGGTTTTGTTGTAAAAGACTTCCATCTCTTCCCCGGTTGCCGTGCCGTCAACGACTTTCTTGTTGATTCCGTTGAACTGGAGCAGCATCGAGATATAGCGGTCGATGTCTTCGCTGGATGTGGTAGAGAACGGAGACGATAGACTCTGCCATTCTTCTCCGGCATCAAGCACAAGAATTCCGCCCTTGGTTGCCTTGATACGATCGATGATCTCTTTCTGCTTGGATGTCTTGGCATCACTGTTCACCAGTGTAGCGTTGGCGAATCCTTGTGCTGATCTGCCGATGGTTACGACTCCACGAACGGAGCCGTTGTCCTGCAATTCCCGGATCGCAGATCCCAAGGATGCATCAATAAGATCCGTGATCGCCTTTGCGAACGAAACACCGGAGAATATGTCTCCGTAGAATATGTTGTTTGGATTTAAACGTAAATGAATGAGGTTTCTGTAATCGACCAGTTCGATGCGGTTGTCTTTGATGTTTTTAAACTTGAAAAGGATCATGTCCTCTTCGATTTGGTAACCGCCACCGAATTCATAATCCGGTGCATTGATCGGGTCGATTGAGATGGCTCTTCCTTTTGAATCTCTGTTGATGAATGCAATGGCATTGCCGTATTTCAAAAGCTGATACATCATTGTGAATTTGAAATCGTATGCCGTTTGGAATGCATTCGGTCTTTCCGACAGAAGATAATTGAGGTTATCGTTAACTCTTCTGTATTCGTTTTCCTTGCTGATCACATGAACCAAGTCGATCTTTGCGAATTCGTTCGCAATGGTCGAGTAGACTTCTTCCATGATCGGTGTGGTCGGTGTAAAAATGGAATTCCCCAACCATTCGGTGAAGCCGACAAGCTGACCGGAAGGATTCACGAAGTTCATACCTCTTTTCGTGATGCCGACTTCATAATTTGTAAATGGGATCTTGAATCTCACCTTGACTCCTTTCGTTTTGAGTAATCTATATCAAGTTCTTTATTGACTATGGACGGCTTGGAAAACCTTCCATGATGCTGATCGTGACAGTCGGCATGACACTCGACAAGATTGTCCAAATTAAAAGCGATCTTTGGATCGCTATAGTTCTGTTCGTTTATTTCGATAATGTGGTGAATCGTTCTTCTTTTGAGTATGAGCTTACCGCAGAAGTAACAGATGTCTCTGTCACGCTTTATTACGGCTTTTCTGCACTCGATCCATCTCGGATCCTTATACACTGCTGCCTGATAGTATTTCATTCAAGCGGTCTTCGTTTTCTTTCCACCACATTTTCAACCGTTCAAGATTCTCTGTTCCGGTGTCCTTGTTCGTTGTATATACGTTGTAGGATGACCGGGCAGAGAATTCCGCAATGATTCCATCCTTCCTTGAATACATCGGGTTTGTGAAGGTTACATTCCCATACTGGTCGGTTCTTGCGATTGCCGAAGCAAAGTGCAGCTCGGTCAGTTTGTTGTTGTTGTAGACCTTGCCTTGTTTCCTTATGTCTTTTGTTGAAAGGATGATAGGATTGGAATTCTTGTGGTCTTCCATCCTGAAGGATATGACCGGGTTCTTTCCGTCCGTCGAAGGAATGTTGCTCTCGGCAAAGGCTTTAAGCTTGAAGGCTTTGTTCGGATCCAATCCAAACTTGCATATCGTCCAATGGTATTTCAGTTCCAAATGGGCAATGTAGAACCTCACAAAGTCTTCTGTGATTCCGGTAGTATCGCATCTTGCTTGTTCACCGAACTCATTGACAAGTTTCTCGATCAGATCTTCGTCTACAATTACCACATCACCTCTATCTGCATACATTTTGTATCCATAGGCGTTCTGTTTCGGGTTATAGAGGATATTTGTGTCGCATTTCGACTTGGCGATCACCATGTCGTTCATTCGAATTACGACCTGATCGTTTTCCTTGTATTCTTCTTCCCACCATTTCGGTATGAAGTAGATATCCTTGGAATACTCTTCGTTCGTAAAGGGATTCACCATCAGCATCTTCAAAGCCGTCAAGTCATTGGATGGGTTTCTTGTGTATGCCATATCCAGTCCAAGAAAGACCGGAGCATTGTAGAAGATGTCCTCGTTGAACAGTTTGGTTCTGCATTCCGTTTCCGAGAAGAATGATGTCACCGGATTCTGCGGAATGTTGAAGTTCTTGGTCAATGTTATGACCTTCTGTTTGGGATCGTTCATCATCCCTTTCACTTTGTCTTTCAGTTCCTCGACACTTACGGAAATTCCTAATCCGGGATTGGATTTTCTCCATAATCCTATGTCGTTTCTGTAGGCATCGAAGACCTCTTTTTCACTGTCTTGTTCGTAGATGGCAAAGAATTTTCTGTAGTCTTTTTCCTCTGCCGTATCATCGAGAAGATTCTTTGCCAAATCTTTTCTCTCGTCTAAATAACCACCTCGGCAAGTTCCTTCCGTTGTGATCTCAAATATCAGCTTGTCGCTCCGCTTCGTTGACTTTCTCAAATTATCAGCGTAGGTCGATGTCTGCATTGCATGAATTTCATCTATGACCAACAAAGCCGGTATGATGCCTTCATAGTTATCCCCATCAGAGGACATGGCATTCACCTTTGCATTTGTTTCGTCTATTTCTATTTCACCGATGCTTTGTCTTATCTTGGCGTGTTTGCTTAATTCGGGATTCCGTTCGATGATCTTCCTTATCGTGTCAAAACACACCTTGCTCTGTCTGTATGCATTGGATCCGATATAGACCTTCGGTGATGGCAAGACTTTCCGGTGAAAGACAACGTAGAGAATGATAAAAGCCAGTAATGTCGTTTTACTGTTCCCGGATGCGACAACGATCAGAGAATCGTTTACGATCCGAACGTATTTGTTGACGATGCCCAAATAGTTTCCGTCTTCGTCAAAGTCTTCTACATCCAAATTCCCATAGAAGCAGAAAATGGAATAGATGATCCATTTGTGCCAAAGCATCAGTTTAACTCTTTGACCTGCATTCTCTCCTTCGGTTAAGTAGCAGTATTTCTCGATCCAGTCACAAGCCTTCTTTCCTTCTTCTTCGTTAAAGTCGTAGATCTTCAGCATCTCCCTTTGGAGTTTTACTTGCTTTACGATCCACTTGGAATACCTTAACGGGTTTTTCTCTACATCCTCGATGTATTGAAAAAACGGACTAATCATCGATAGCACTTTCTTGAGAAGGAACAGACATCTTCAAGGCTTGTTCAAGATCGGAGATGGTCTTCTGCAAGGCATTCTGCTGCTTCAACAGTTCGCACTTTGTTTTAACCGCTGGATTCGAAGAGATCGCACCATTATTGTTCAAAATAATGGTTCCCTTCTTGTCGATAGCCATTTGGCAGTCTGCCAATGACTTTGTGATGTGATTGAATTCGTTTTTTGCGATATAAAGCCTTTTCTCAAGAGTGGATTCACTTTGAAGGCTTATCATATCGGTTTCATCGACTTTTGCACCGCTTATGAACTCTTGTGCTTCTGTTTTCCTTGCTATGGTTTTTGAACAAGCTTCGATCAGTCTTTCTTTTTCATCTTCTGTGATTTTGGATGTATCTATGCCCAATAATTTAGCGTGTTTGTAGATAACTTTGTCAGAAACACCGATCTCTGCCGAAATTTCAGCGACAGAAAAGTAATCTTGCATTGCTTTTTGGTTTCCTTTCGTTCTCGAATATCCTATATGTGCGAGATGGTCACGGATTATTT
>OCTX012289443.1_pt1 | contig 27665 bp, 20 predicted proteins | sample 1539691 | NCBI WGS metagenome assembly OCTX01 (sample SAMN02144231, study PRJEB22623) | gut metagenome | biome: sheep rumen | host: Ovis aries | place: New Zealand
ATTTATAATTCATAATTGACAGTAAACCGTAAACGATATACGCCTGTTGGTTAGTTTGCCGATAGGCGTATTTTGCTTTGGGAGAAAATAGGGGGGCACGTGCCAAAACACCGTTTGGCACGTGCTAAAACATGTTTTGCTACGTGCCCCCCGTCTTTTTGGCACGAGCCGATTGATCGATTGGCTCGTGCCATTTGATCGTTTGGCTCGAGCCAAACGGCAAAATGGCTCTATAGGAAAATAGGATTCAAGGACCTACGAACATAGGTTACTTGGTTATTCTATTCCTGATTATCCCTACACCTTTCCTTCACTCTATCCAGACCCTACCCATACTCTACCCATACTCTATCCAAACTGCACACAGGTTCTACCCAAGGTGATGATAGCCTTTTGACCTTGGCTACACCTTGGGTATACCTTGGCTACACCTTGGGTATACCTTGGCTACACCTTGGGTAGAGTATAGGAAGGGTGATGCATCACCGATGTCATGGAATGGATTATTTACTCTGCTAAACGGTGGTTTTTAATTTTATTAATTTTTGATAATCAAAAGTTAAAATGACATGAGGATGATTTTCGTTATGGGAATATTTAGTAAATTTGCATGGATTTTTTAACAACAACACTATGAAAAAGATTGTTTTGGCCATTGCTGCTTTGGCAATGATAAACAGCGTGAATGTACAGGCTCAGGATATCCTGGGTACGTTGAAGAATGCAGCGGCTACTGCTGCGAGCAAGAGTGATAACAGCACAGTTGCTGCAATAGGTAACCTGCTGGGGACTAGCAGTGTTTCTGCTGCTGATCTGGTAGGAACATGGAACTACAGCCAGCCTGCCGTTGCTTTCGAAAGCAAGAACGTGCTGACAAACGTAGGTACTGCGGCTGCAAGCAGCGCTATAGAGAAGAAACTGGCTACTTACCTGACAAAGGCGGGCTTTACAAAGGGCAAGGTTCAGCTTATCCTGAACGAGGACAAGAAGAACGGCTATGTTGTCTACAACAACAAAAAGATTCCTGTAAACTGGAGCGTGAACGGTTCTGACTTGACGTTGAAAGTAGGTACGTCTGCAATTAACGAAAAGTTGAGCAGCACATCGAAACTGACCAACCTGACAAAGTACAACTCGTTCAAGATGAATGTGAAGAAGAGCGGCTCGGAGCTTCAGGTTGCGATGAAGGCTGACAAGCTGATGAGTCTGCTGCAGGGCATCATAAGTGCTGCTGGCAAATCGGACACATCGTCACTGAGTTCTATTGCCAGTCTGACAAAGAGTATCGACGGCATGTACCTGGGCTTGAAGTTTACAAAATAAACTGATTTAGACAAAAACATTGAAAACATCCTCTGCTGATGTCTAAGCTCTCCCGAGCTTACGTTCTGCTGTCATAGCTGTGTGCTTAAGAACAATTTCTTGCCCCTGCTATGACAGCAGTTCTTGTTACTTCGCAACTATAGACATCATCCAAGGAAAAACCCGCTTACGCTAAAAAACAGAGATTGTTTTGGTTTTCACATCATAATAATACTTTTCACACTGGTCCTTGACCGGTGCAAAATTGTACAGTATACCGATAGGGGTATTGCTCAGCCGCATATAATTCCACAATTGCTGGCGTTGCTCAGTTCCCAAAGAGGATATAGCCTTACATTCTATTGCAACGTTTCCCTTACACAAGAAATCCATATAGTGCTTGTGTGACTTTTCAATTTTCCTTGATGAGACAGAATCCTGAAAGGATAACGCCGTCAGTAATAAGGCTGTCTGAGAGCTTGCTCACAAGCAGGATTATTATTGACGGTGTTTATGCCCTGACAAGAGCATCTGGCTCAGAAAGGGATTTTTAAGGTTTTTGTTACATGCACCTGATTCCCTACTCTTTCATAAGGTTTTCGAAGAAGGTGTTTAGGTCGTCGTCGAGGCCTTCGAGGAGGGTACCGCTGAGGATCATGGTTTCCTGATCGTCAACGAGGTAGAGATCCGAGAGGGTTTCACCGTCCTCGTCCTGCAGGACAAAGCTGTAGGGACGCAACAAGGACATGTTGTCGATGACCTCCTGACGTACGCCCGAGATTGCCTCCTGCAGTATAGGAGTAACCTTCTGATAGAAATCCTCGTCACGCGAACCTTTTATCCACTCGGGTATCACGATGCGCATGAGTTCGTTCTCCTCGTCGTCAAAGAAGCGTACCTCGCCGCTGTGTGGATACACACGCAGCGAGATATCTGTAAGGACAGGCTCCTGTTCCTTTGGGAAACGGGTTGCCACATGGCGCAAAGCGCGCTGAATCTGTTGCAAGGGTGTTATCATTATGTTGGTATAATTAAGGTTTCGTTGCTATCAGACGATTCCGCGTCCGTGACATTGCTTGAACTTCTTGCCTGAGCCGCATGGACAGGGTTCGTTACGTCCCGGCAACTTGTCAACGCGTATTGGTTGTGTAGGCTGCTGCTGGCGTGTATCACGGCCTGCTGCCTGACGCATTCCCTCGTCGGTCATGTCTCCGTGGCTCTCCTGCAGGCGCTGGCGTGGCTGGCGCCGCTCTGGTGCTGCCTCTCGAATCTGCAGTTCGGGAACCTGGGCACGCATCAGCACGCTGACGGTGCGGTCGTTAATCTTGTTGACCATGTCGTCAAAATACTTGACGCTCTCGAGCTTGTAGACCAACAGCGGGTCTTTTTGCTCGTAGCTGGCATTGCGTACGCTGTGCTTGAGCTCGTCCAGGAGACGCAAGTTTTCCTTCCATGCATCGTCGATTGTATGCAGGATAAGGCTCTTGTGGAAAGCTGTAACGATAGCCTGACTCTTGGTCTCGTAGGCTTCCTTGATATTGCAGCTGACCTGATATACGCGACGTCCGTCGACAACTGGTACCATGATATTCTCGTATTGGGGCATAGTGTCGGGATTCTCGACAATGTGTGCAACGGCCTTCTGTGCGTTGGTGGATATAATCTGGCACTTCTGCTTGAAGCGTTCCATGACCTTCTGGTATACTTCCTCAGCCAGTTCGTCAATATTGCCATTCTCGTAACGGTCCTGTGTCAGTGGGAACTCCATGGCAAGTATCTCGAGGAAGCGTGAGCGGCACTCCTCGAAATTGTGTGTCTCCATAATGACGCAGACGCGATCCCATATCATGTCGGAGATATCCATTCCCAGACGCTCGCCAATGAGGGCATGGCGGCGCTTCTCGTAGATTACGGTACGCTGCTTATTCATGACGTCGTCGTATTCGAGCAGGCGCTTACGTACACCGAAATGGTTTTCCTCGACCTTCTTCTGTGCCTTCTCGATAGAGCGTGTAATCATGGAGTGCTCAATCATCTCGCCCTCCTGGAAACCGAGACGGTCCATAACCTTTGCAATACGGTCGCTGGCAAAGAGGCGCATTAGCTTGTCCTCGAGTGATACGAAGAATACTGACGAACCAGGGTCACCCTGACGTCCGCTACGTCCGCGCAACTGGCGGTCTACGCGGCGGCTCTCGTGGCGCTCGGTGCCAATGATTGCAAGACCGCCTGCAGCCTTGACCTCGGGGGTAAGCTTGATATCGGTACCACGGCCTGCCATGTTGGTGGCGATGGTGACCGTACCGAGTCCTTCGTTGCTGCGTCCGGCTTCCTTGACAATGTCGGCTTCCTTCTGGTGCAGCTTGGCATTAAGTACCTGGTGAGGTATCTTGCGCATCTGGAGCATACGCGAGAGCAACTCGCTTATCTCGACGCTGGTAGTACCTACCAGTACGGGACGCCCGCTGTTGCGCATCTTTTCGATTTCCTCGATAACGGCTACGTATTTCTCACGCTGTGTGCGGTAGATGCGGTCGTTAAGGTCCTTGCGGATTACGACGCGGTTGGTGGGTACCTCTACAACATCCAACTTGTAGATATCCCAGAATTCACCTGCCTCGGTAACGGCAGTACCTGTCATACCGCTGAGTTTGTGGTAAAGACGGAAATAGTTCTGCAGGGTGATGGTGGCGTATGTCTGTGTGGCCGCCTGCACCTTGACATGTTCCTTTGCCTCAACTGCCTGATGCAGTCCGTCGCTCCAGCGGCGGCCTTCCATGATACGGCCTGTCTGTTCGTCTACAATCTTGACCTCGCCGTCCTGAATGACGTATTCGTCGTTGATGTTGAACATGGTGTATGCCTTGAGCAGCTGCTGCAGGGTGTGCACGCGCTCACTCTTGAGGGCATAGTCGGTGTATATCTCGTCCTTCTTCTGGATACGGGTCTCGTCGTCCAGTGTCTTGTCAGCCTCGATCTGGGACATCATGCCTGCGATATCGGGCAGGACGAAAAGGGCCTCGTCCTTGACCTGCGAGGCGAGCCATTCGTTACCCTTATCGGTCAGGTCGACGCTGTTCATCTTCTCGTCAACAACGAAATAGAGGGGCTCTACTGCCTCGGGCATACGACGGTTGTTGTTCTCCATGTAGATGTCCTCGGTACTGAGGAGTCCTGCCTTGATGCCTGGCTCGGAGAGGTATTTGATGAGGGCCTTGTTCTTAGGCAATGCCTTGAAACTGCGGAAGAGGGAGAGAAAACCCTCGGCAGTCAGGTTCTTGTCGTTCTTCTCAGTACCCTCGCTTATCAGTTTCTTGGCCTCAGCAAGATACTGTGTGGCAAGTGTGCGCTGGACGCCTACAAGGCGCTCTACCAGCGGCTGGTATTCCTCGAACATCTGGTCATCGCCCTTGGGAACGGGACCTGAGATAATCAACGGGGTACGTGCATCGTCAATAAGCACTGAGTCAACCTCATCGACAATGGCGTAGTTGTGGCCTCGCTGTACCAGGTCACGGGGATCCTGTGCCATATTGTCGCGCAGATAGTCGAAACCGAACTCGTTGTTGGTACCGAAGGTGATATCTGCGAGATATGCCTGACGACGTGCCTCGCTATTTGGTTCGTGCTTGTCGATACAGTCTACACTGAGGCCGTGGAACATGTAGATGGGGCCCATCCACTCGGAGTCACGCTTGGCAAGGTAGTCGTTGACGGTAACTACGTGTACGCCATTTCCTGTCAGGGCATTGAGGAATACGGGCAACGTGGCTGTCAGTGTCTTACCCTCACCGGTGAACATCTCAGCTATCTTGCCCTGATGCAGTACGGTACCGCCAAAGAGCTGTACGTCGAAATGCACCATTGCCCATACGGTTTCGTTACCACCTGCAATCCAGTGGTTATGATATACTGCGGTATCGCCGTCTATATCTACAAAATCGTGCTTAGCTGCCAGGTCACGGTCGAACTGTGTGGCCTTGACACGCACCTCCTCGCTCTCGGTGAAGCGGCGTGCGGTGCTCTTGACTATAGCAAACACCTCGGGACGAACCTCGTCCAGTTCTTTCTCAAGTATTTCCAGTACGTCCTTCTCCAGTTTATCTATCTCGTGAAAGAGAGGAGCACGATCCTGTATCTCGGTCTGTGGGATGCGTGACTTGATTTCTGCAATCTGTGCACGCAGGTCTGCTGCCTTTTCAGCAATCTGTGCACGGATTTCCTGCACTCGTGCACGCAGCTCGTCATGGCTCAGTGCATCAATGGCGGGATATTTCTCCAGCACAGCATCTACCAATGGCTTGTAAGCCTTGAGGTCTCGGGACTTCTTGTCACCGAAGAGCCTTACCAATATTTTTCCTATATCCATAATCGTAATTTTCGTTTTCAGTTTATTAGCGGGTTTCCCATGGTCAGAACAGCGGTCTCTGGGCACAGCCGTTAGGGGCACGTATCCTGAGAGCCTGTGTGACTGTAGGCGCAACGCGGTCTATTGTTACGGGAGTCTCGACCTTCTCGCTCCTGATATTAGTCCCCAGGAAGAACAGGGGGAAACCCATGTAGGTCTCGCGGGAAACACGTTCCTCGTGTGTGGAACTGTTAAGCAGTACCCATCCGGGATTGACCTGTATGATAATGTCACCTGAGCAATGCGGATTGTAGCCGTTGCGCAGGCGGGTTGCCTCGATAGTGGAGCTCCCGAGGGACAGGCGCTTGCTGGTATAGACGTCCTTGACGCCTGCCATCTGGATTAGGAACGATGCACTGCGGTCAAGAGCCTCGCTGTGATTGACGTTCCTCTGCTCCATGAGCTTGAGGTTAAGATAGATCTCGTCATTGAGAGTCGTCTCTACCCACTGGCCCTGACCGTAAACTGCTATCAGGTACATGTTGAGCAGCATCTGGGCCTTGGTCATGTCAAAGGTACCGGTAGGAATACGGTATCTGGCAAGATCGGTGCTCTTAGGTGCATCGCTGTAGCCTGTGCTTGTCACGACGAACAGTGCCCTGCCCTTTCCTACGAGGCTCTCTACTGCATCCATCATTTCGCCAAGGGCCTTGTCCAGACGGACATAGGTATCCTGCAACTCCATCGGACATTCCTGTGCCGAGGCGTGGTCAAAGTTGCCGGCATAGTATGTGAGCATAAGCATGTCGGTGACATGGTCTACGCCCATTCCGGTCATCTGCATGCTCTGCAATGCAAAGCGGTTGACCTCCTCGTTGATGAAGGGACTCGCCTTCATCTGGCGGTATGCCCTGTCGCCCTTGAAATGGTGAGAGAAGGGCTTGTTCAAACTGCCGCCTATGAAATAGTTGAAATTGCCTACCAGGTCGTTAGAAGGTACCCAGACCTTCTGACTGAGATAGCGTGCAGGTGACAATGTGTTATTGTATGCCAGCGCCCACTGCGGGAATGTGCCGTAGTAACTGCTGGAGCACCACTGTCCCGTAAGGTCGTTGAGCCAGAAGCAGGCATCTGCAGCATGTCCTGCCTGCAGGACGGCAGCATCGCGCTGCGGTGCGACGCTGAGGACGATAGCCTTGCCCTCGGTTGCAACCTTGAGCTCGTCACCCATTGTCGAAACGGTCATGCGCTCGGCCGAGGATGCCTCGGCAGTAAGATTGCCGCTGTAGCGGCTGTCGTCCACGCAATATATGGGTCGCAAGGTCTGACGGTCCAGCCAGCGCTGAGACGGAATACCGTTGTCATATGGCGAGGTTCCGCTTACAAAGCACGCAACGGCACTGGCACGGTCGGGACTTGCAAAGGGATATTCGACCTGACTGTACGAGCGTCCTTCGCTCATGAGACGTCGGAAGCCGCGTGTACCGTACAGAGACGAGAATGCCTCCATATAGTCCGTACGCAGCTGGTCTATCATTATGTTAACTACAACACGCGGCAGCTCGGGGGCTGTCTGAGCCTCGGCACTGCACATGGCAGCCAGCATGGCTATGGTGGTAAGCAACCTGTATGTCGGTATTCTGTTATTCATTACGGCCATATCGTATGATGTAGGACACGGGCCTTGTAGCCAAAGCCAGTGCCAACGGTATCGTTATTGCAGAGTATTTCTGGGGAATCCATGGTGTAAACACCAGGAAAGAGAGTATCATTGCTGCCAGGACATAGTGCCAGATACAGCATTGGCGCTTCCATGCGGCCCTTACAACGAATGGCATTGCTATCAGCGGCAACGGATTGAGCAGCCATACCTGCCAGTTGGTATCCAATGTGGGATGCAGCGAGAAAAGGAACACGAAGAGCAGTATTGCTCCTGCCGCTCCATGTGCTGTAAGCAGGACAAAATCCAATGGCCACAGCATATATCGTGTCCTGTACTCGACAAGAGCTATAAGAATCAATACTGCGAACATTCCCCATACTGCTATCTGCGGTGAGACGGGGAAGGACTCCTGCCCTCCGGCAACGTCTGACGCAGGACCGGCAGCTTCGAGCAATGTCTCTGTACGACGGACCATGGGACGTGTATCGGCAACCAGGTCGCGTATCAGTGCACCGCTCAATGCGCTGCTGTAAAAGTCGGGGATAAAGCACTTGGCACGTGGTGACAGGATTGTATCCACGTCACAGCCAAGCAGGATGTCGTTGCCCACCTGTGCCCAGGGCGAGCCGTTGGTATAGCTGTGTATTATATCCCGGTATGTAAGCCTGTCGGAATCCCACGAGTACACTATGCGTCCCCTGACGACACGCTCCACGCAGTCCATGACTCGCAGCGTACAGTTGTCGGTCAGGTAATTGTAACGGTATATGCAGTTATCAGGCTGAAGGTTCCATTCCAGATAACGGACGAGGGAATCCGTCTCCTCTGCGGTCAGGTTCAGCACCTGTGCCTTTACCGAACTGCCACGGTGGCGGTATTCCGAGATGAAGATCTCCCAGGGAACCGCCATACACATATAGTCGGTCTCGCCCAGGACAAACTTCCAGGCAAAGTGGTCTGTATTGAAATCGAACACGCCGTAATTGACTGCAATGTCAAGCCCGCGTGCCTCGTCCCTGAGGCGTATGGCAGTATGCCCATAGAGAGAATAGACCTCGTCTCCGGGACTGCAGGTAATGACGCTGACCTCGGTATGGGACGGACTCTGGGCAACTGCCAGAAGCACGCTTACGGACATCAGCAAAAATAATACTATACGCTTCATCGGGCGCAAAGGTAGGAAAAAAAGACGGGAAAATGTATACACACGTTAAAAATATATATAAAATAAGGTACAGGACTATTTTTCAGCAACACTGTTTTTGGGGAATTACAACAAATATTGTACCTTTGCACACGCAATAAAACTATTCTGGCAAATTGGCACGCAAGTTATACATGCAGAAAATAACGGCTTTCCTGGCTATTGCCATCATGCTCATGAATGCAGGACAGGCATCGGCACAGTCCGGAGGAAGCAACTCTTCGTATTCACAGGTGGGCATGGGCCTGCTGAACGATGACTCGCAGGGATGGAGCCGCGCAATGGGCGGTGTGGGCGTTGCCCTGCCCTCGGGAAACCGTCTGAACACGATAAACCCTGCTTCGTACGCATATATTGATTCGCTGTCCTTCATCCTGGACGTAGGCATGAGCGGCAGCTTCGGACGCATGAGCAACGAGACGGCAAGCAAGAATATACGCAATGCCAGTTTCGACTACATTGTTGCCGGTTTCAGACTGCGCAAGAACCTGGGCATATCGTTCGGCTTCAAGCCTTATACATCTGTAGGATATAACTTTACCACGACTGACGGTAACGTATACAGGGACCTGATTACGGGAGAAATTGTCACCAGCACATCCACCCACTCGGGTGAGGGAGGTATGCGCAAGGCCTTTGCAGGCTTAGGATGGAAACCTTTTGCCGGTTTGAGCATAGGCATGCACGTCAACATACTGTGGGGCAGCTATACCCACTACCTGATCCACGGATTCTCGATGAGCGACAGCAACGGCTTCAACTATATCTCGACTGCCAGCGCAACCACATACCAGCTGGACTTTGGCGCACAGTACGCCCTGCGCCTGTCACGCAGGGACTGGCTGACCATAGGTGCAACGGTTGCACTGGGGCACTCGTATGGCGGTGAGGGCATGCTGTTACGCTACATGGACAGCGGAGACACGCTGACAGTGGACATAGACAAGAATGCCTTTGACCTGCCAATGAAATACTCGGGAGGTCTGGCATGGCAGCACAAGAACAACTTGCTGGTCTCTGCCGACTACTCGTTCACTGGATGGGGCAGCTGCCGCGTACCGACGATGATTGCCACCACCGAAGGTGTCACATATCACAGCATAAAAGGCTCGTACCGAAACAGCAGCCAGATAAAGGCGGGACTGGAATGGACTCCCAACCCAATGGCCATGCGCGGATATTTCAACCACGTAAAATACCGTATGGGTGTATCATACACTACTCCATACCTGGCATTCGGCCAAAACAACGGGCCGAGCGAAACGAGTGTAAGCATAGGTGCAGGATTACCGATAAACAACTCTATCAACCGCCGTGCCGGCATACACCCGACAATCAACCTCGGTCTGCAGTGGCTGCGCCGTGCTCCTGCAGACAAGTCTCTGATTACAGAGAACTATTTTGTTATCAATCTGGGCGTTACATTCAACGAACGCTGGTTCATGAAATATAAAATCCAGTAATTTCCACCGAGACTCCATTCAATGGACCCCGACAGTTTTAAACGCATCTGCCATACTATCATACTTCGCCATCTGGCTCTGGCGCTTGCTGCATTGTGCACAGTACCTGTTTTCTGGTCATGTACGCATACTGTAGAGCATACTGCCGAGGCTGTAGACGACAAGGATTCCGTTCCCTTTATGCACTCGACAGGTATCAGCACGCTGATATCCGACTCGGGACTGATACGCTACCACATGGTGGCCGAGGAATGGGACATCTACATGAGTGACGGCAAGCAGCCTACGTGGAAATTCTGCAAGGGTCTGCTGATGCTGCGCCTGGACAACAAATTCCACGTTGACCTGTATGTCCAGGCGGATACTGCCTACCTGCATGAGCAGAGACTGTGGGAACTGCGAGGACGTGTGCGTGTGCGCAATATAGAAGGCACGGTCTTCAATACTGAAATGCTTTATTGGGACTTGAGGGAACACGAGATGTGGAACCACTGTCCCATGGAAATAATCACACCGGACCGCACTCTGTACGGAACGGAATTCCGCAGTAACGAGGAGATGACACGATATAATGTCCGGAACTCGGTGGGAGACTTCCCTGCATCAGATGCCGAAGGCACCGGCGAGGAGCCTGCACCTGCACAGGAAGATACCACGGCACAGGTGCAGGAGCAGAGATCACGGCTGCTGCCACCCGCCCCCGAGAAACAGAAAATAATGAACATGAAATGACAATACCATTTGACCATACATTAGTGGCAGGCATTATTGCAGCCCTGTTTTTCTCTGCCTTTTTCTCAGGTCTGGAGATAGCCTTTGTATCGAGCAACAAGATGCTGTTCGAGATAGAACGCGAGGAGCGCGGATTCACCTCGCGCATAATAGACATATTCTACCGCCATCAGAGCAATTTCCTGTCCACACTACTGGTGGGCAATAACATTGCCCTGGTAGTATACGGTATAATGATGGCGCATATCGTACACGGTCTGATATTGCAGACGCTGATAGGCACAGCCATCGTTCTGTTCGTGGGTGAGTTCCTGCCCAAGACGCTGTTCCGCATCAACCCGAACGGAATGTTGCGTGTATGCGCTGTCCCTGCCCTGCTGTTCTACATCATATTGTGGCCGATCAGCCGCCTGACCAGCGGTCTGTCATCTGCTATACTCTACATGATGGGCACACGTGTCAAGAGCGATGTAAGACCTGCAAATTTTGGCAAGGCTGACCTGGATCACCTGATACAGAGCAATATAGATAACATACAGGACGAGGACGACATCGAGGAAGAGGTCAAGATGTTCCAGAATGCCCTTGCATTCCGTGACATCAAAGTGCGTGAATGTATCGTTCCGCGCACGGAAATAGTAGCAGTGGGGCTGGATGCCCAGCTCCCCGAGATACGAAGCCTGTTTACGGACAATGGTATATCCAAGCTGATAATCTATCGCGAGGACATAGATGACATTGTGGGTTTCCTGCACTCGAGCGAGATGTTCCGCCTGAAACCCGGTGACGACTGGACGCGATGCATACGTCCCGTGCCCATCGTTCCCGAAACGATGACGGCGCAGAAGCTGCTTACGACCTTCATGAGCGAGAAGAAATCACTGGCTGTTGTCGTGGACGAGTTCGGAGGTACAAGCGGCATAGTGACACTGGAGGACCTGGTGGAAGAGATATTCGGTGACATACAGGATGAGCACGACACCACAAACTACATTGCACGCCGCCTTCCTACAGGAGAATGCCATCTGTCAGGCCGTATGGAAATAGAGAAGGCAAACGAGCTTCTTGACCTGGATCTACCCGAGAGCGACGAGTATCTTACGGTAAGCGGATTCATACTGCACGAATACCAGAGCTTCCCGAAACTGAACGAAGTCATAGACCTGGGTAAATGGACAGTGAAGGTCACCAAGATGACTGCGACCAAGATAGAAGAAGTGCTTCTGACCGAAAAATCAGGTCATTAGATCACTTTTTACAATTTTAGATAAGGTATATTTGCGAATTTTTATTACCTTTGTACGCTGTTTGTGCATTATGCACCGGCGCAAAAGACGAGAAAATAACAAACAAATAAATACAAAAGCACTATGGCAGCTTTACAGAAAGTACGTAATTGGAGCAAGTTCCTCATCGCAGTTGTAGGTCTTGCCCTGTTTGCCTTCATTGCCGAGGAACTGGTACGCTCTATCTCCTATCGTGAGACAGAGACCCGCCAGCGCATAGGCAGTGTCTACGGCGAGAACATCAGTCTCCAGGAGTTCAACGACCTGGTAGACGAGTATCAGGAGGTCCTGAAGGTTACAAACCCGACAATGGGCAACCTGTCGGACGAGCAGATGCATCAGGTACGCGAGCAGGTCTGGAACACATACGTTCAGAATCAGATTATCGCTCACGAGGCTGAGAAGCTGGGACTGCAGGTTACCGACAAGGAACTGCAGCAGATAATCCAGTCAGGCAGCCACCAGCGTCTGGCACAGACCCTGTTCGTAAACGACAAGGGACAGTTTGACTATCAGCAGCTGAAGCAGTTCCTGTCTCAGTACAGCGAGGTAATGAACAATGCCGAGATTCCTGCCGAGCAGAAGGAGCAGTTTGCAACAATCTACAAGTACTGGAAGTTTATCGAGAAGAGCATCCGTCAGGAGCTTCTCTCCGAGAAATACTCGACACTGCTTGCAACAAGCATGATAAGCAACCAGATTATTGCAAAGCAGAACTTCGAGGCACGCACGGCAAGTTCGGACGTAGCCCTGGCAGCCGTTCCATATACAAGTATCAAGGACGGGGACGTAAAGGTCAGCGATGACGACTTGAAAGCCAAATACGACGAGTTGAAGGAACTGTTTGTAAACCCTCAGGAACTGCGCGAAATCAAGTATATCGATGTTGCTATCAAGGCCAGCAAGGAAGACATCAAGAACCTGGAAGGCGAGATGGACGGCTATGCCGCCCAGTTGGCAGAAGGAGTTGCTCCTGCATCCGTAGTTCGTGACTCGAAGAGCACCGTAGCATACTGCACGCTGCCAGTAAGCAAGCGCGCACTGCCCAACGACATTGCTGCAGAACTGGACAGCCTGAGCGAGGGTACACAGAAGGGCCCTTACTACTATGCAGCTGACAACACACTCAACATCATACGCCTGATTTCCAAGGTGAGCCGTCCCGACAGTGTCGAGATACAGCAGATTGTTGTTCCGGGTACCGATCAGGCTGCTGCTGAGAAGAGCGCAGACTCTATCATGACGGCCCTGAACGGCGGCGCAGTAATAGACTCCATTGCAGTCAAGTATGGCAACCCAAGTCCTAAGATGTGGGTTACATCTGCCGAGTACGAAGGCCGCCCGATGGATGATAACATCAAGGACCTGTACAAGCTCATCACAACTGCAGCCGTAGGTTCTGTACACAAGATTGCGCAGGAGGGTCAGCCAATCCGCATCATCAAGATATGTGACAACCGCAACATCGAAACCAAGTACGACGTTGCAGTAATCAAGACTCCCCGCAGCTTCTCTAAAGACACATACAACAAGGCCTTCAACGATTTCTCTTCATTCCTGGCCGGTAAGAACGCTGCTGACATCGAAGCAAGTGCTGTAAAGGCAGGTTATATGGTTGAGAAAGAGGTTCTGGCCTCTACAAGCTACAAGGTTGCAAACGTTGGCAGCACACGCGAGACTTTGCGCTGGATATTCAACGAGGATACCAAGATAGGTGACGTAAGCCCATTGTACGAATGCGGCGACAATGACAACCTGCTGTGCGTCATGCTCACAAATATCACAAAGAAGGGCTACTACCCATGGGATGACGAGCAGGTAAAGCGCTACTTGACGGACGCTGTACTGCGTGACAAGAAGGCCGAAAAGATAATGGCACAGATGAACGGTGTCAAGGATCTGGCTGCAGCAGGCAAGATTGCAGGTGCAGTATCCGACACACTGCACAACGTATCATTCTCACAGTCAGCCTACATCAACAAGTTCTCTGCTCCGGAGCCAGCCCTTACAGGTAGCATCACAGCACAGAAAAAGGGTGCATTCAAGGCAGGCATCAAGGGTAATGCAGCAGTGTATGCTTACCAGGTACTTGCCGTAAACAAGCAGAAGGACGCTGAGTTCAACAAGAAGACAGAAGAGACACAGCTCGAGCAGATGGCATCATACAACATCTTCCAGAGCGGCATTCTGATACAGGATCTCATGAAGAAGGCAGACGTCAAGGACAACCGCTACCTCTTCTACTAAACAAGTCACATAATACAAATTAAGCCCGGCCATAAGGTCGGGCTTAATTATTTCCTGAACTGAACCGAGTTTAGTTATTCTCGGGACGCAGCTGACGTACTGTCTCAGCAGTGCGCCACATCTCGCTCTCACGCAGGGCTGCCAGTTCCTTCTCAAGACCTACGCGGTAGTCGGGCTTCGAGTTGGCGTCGATGCTGATCTGAGCCTCGTTGCCGCACTTAACACTTGCATAGAGCTGCTGCATAACGGGCTTGATGGCATCGTGGAAACGTGGGAACCAATCCAAAGCACCGCGCTGTGCCGTTGTAGAGCAGTTTGCATACATCCAGTCCATACCCTTCTGGGCAAACAGCGGCATCAGCGACTGTGTGAGCTCCTCGACTGTCTCGTTGAATGCCTCGGACGGTGTGTGACCGTTCTCGCGCAGAACCTCGTACTGAGCCAGCAGCAGGCCCTGGATGGCACCCATCAGTGAGCCGCGCTCGCCTGTGAGGTCGGATGTTGCCTCGCGCTGGAAGGTGGTCTCGAACAAATAGCCGGAACCGATACCGATACCAAGAGCAAGTGTGCGATCCAGCGCACGGCCTGTAGCATCGTTGTAAACAGCATACGAGCTGTTCAGTCCACGACCCTCGAGGAACATTGTACGCAGCGATGTACCGCTACCCTTCGGTGCAACCATGATAACATCGATATCCTTGGAAGGAACACAGCCTGTACGGTCGCTCCATGTAATAGCGAAGCCATGGCTGAAATACAAAGCCTTGCCCGGTGTCAGATACTTCTGCAGAGTAGGCCATACGCTCATTACCGCAGCATCACTCAGCAGACACATTATGATGCTTGCCTTCTCTGCAGCCTCCTCGATAGAGAACAGGGTCTCGCCTGGAACCCATCCGTCGGCAATTGCCTTCTCGAAAGTCTTACCCTGACGCTGACCAACGATAACGTTGAAGCCATTGTCGCGCAGGTTACATGCCTGGCCGGGACCCTGAACACCATAGCCGATAACAGCAATCTGCTCGTCCTTCAGAATCTCACGGGCCTTCTCCAATGGGAATTCCTCACGTGTCATTACCTCCTCGATAACGCCACCAAAATTCATTTTTGCCATTTTGTTTCTGTTTTTAGTTAATTATCGTGTAAAATTTATTTATTGAATATCACTCGCGCCTGGCATACAACGTCACCGGCGCTCCCATCTGTTACATTCTTGCGGATCTCGACATCCGTGCCACCTGCAGCCTCGTTCTCCTGAACAAAGAAACTGAGGCGGTCTCCCATGTAGCTCTCGGCCTTGTAGGCAATTTCGAAGCGTCTGATACCACGTTCGAAATCCTCGCGTGGGAACAGGTCAAGTACATGCTCTATATACTTTATACTGTTGATATGACCGTTGATATCCACATCGCTGTAATAGGTATCTATGGTACGTACAAGCATTGCATTGCGGAAGCTGAAACGTCCATGTCCCTCTATCGGGCAGACGTTATCCTCCTCGGGCACCACATAATTCAGAATATCCCCGTCGTACAACGACAACAGGTCACACGGGCGACGGGTATCAAGGTCTATCATAGCCCACACACTGCGGGCATATCCCATTGGCTGTCCCTCGCTGTCCAGTATTGCAAAATTTCGGTTCGTGAACAGCCTCATAACACTCTCGACCCACGTCTTGACGGTGCAATGCTGAAACTGTTCGGGCATGCGCGTCATCTCGACCGACAGGCGGCTCAGCACCCAAGTATGACTTGTCTCGTTCAGCGCACCTATACCCCACCCTCGCTTCTGCGAATGGTTGCCGGCAGCATTCAGCAGGTGATTTCCCAGCACGCCCATGAATATTCGTCCTGTGAAATCAACGTGAAACGGCTCTACAAATATAGCATAACTGTCTATCTTTTCCATAATTGCGAATTAAGCATTGTGGTCTTCCTCACGTCTTGCGATATACTGGTCCAGACGCTCCACGCTGGATTTGGTCACTGCTATGCGGCCGGTACGTACGAACTGCAACACACATCCTATCTGATCCAATTGGCGGAACAACTCCAGCACATCCTCTGTGATTCCCGTCTTCTCCACTATGGTATATGTAGGGTTCACCTCTACGAAACGGGCATCGAAACGACGCACGATACGAGATATGTCCTTGTCAGCCAATACCATAGGCGAAGACAGCTTCATCAGCGAAGTCTCCAATATAAATATCTCGTCGTCCAGGAAACAGTTGGCCTGAAGCACATCAATGCGCTTCTCAATTTGCTTAGTAAGCATCTCGGCCATCTCCTGCTTGCAGTAGCATGTAATCGTGTACTTGTGCACACCAGGTGTAGAGCTTGCACATACGTTCAGCGATTCGATATTGACCTGACGCCGGGTAAATACTGCAGTAATCTGGTTCAGGATACCTGCAAAGTTCTCGCTGTATATAATCAGCGTGTACAGTGTCAGCCCGTCATGGCGGCTCACAATAGCCCCCTCATGTGCTGGTGCCGAAGGACGTACTACCGCATTGCGCTTGAACGTCTCAAGCTGATTGCCCTGCGCCATATCCCGGCTCAGCGTGCTGCTTCTCTGGCGGCGCAGGCTCTTCTCGTACGAGTCACGGTCCACTGCCGCAGCCCTGCGCACAGCCTCGTCAAAGCCCTGCATCTCAGGCTCTATGGCATCACAAGATTTCTTATCTGATTTCATAATTTTATTATGAATTGTGAATTACGAATTATCAATTAACCTCAAGCAGCATTTCGTCCACATTTGCACCCGGAGGTGTCATAGGCAGGACATTGTCCTCCTCCTTCACGGCGCACTGCAGCAGGAAAGGACCGTCGGTCGTCAGCATCTGCCTGATTGCATCATCCAAATCCTTTCTGTCCACCACCGTACGGCACGGGATATTATAACCCTCGGCAATCTTCTCGTAATCCGGATTAAGCATAGGAGTAAACGAATAGCGCTTGTTAAAGAACATATACTGCCACTGGCGTACGTTGCCCAGGAAATTGTTGTTGAGCAGAATCATCTTTACCGGAATCCTGTTCTCCATGATGGTTCCCAGTTCCTGAATAGTCATCTGGAATCCGCCGTCACCGCATAGCATGCACACCGTACGCCCGGGAGCACCGTAGCATGCACCCATGGCAGCAGGAATAGCGAATCCCATCGTACCGCAACCGCCACTGGTAACTACGCTGTGCGGATGTGTGAACTTGAAATAACGGCAGCCGAACATCTGATTCTGACCTACATCGGTAACCATGATAGCCTCGTTGTTGGCTGCCTCGCTTACCTTACGAACGACCTCGCCCATCAGCAGCGGTCCCTCCTTCGGATGCAGCGCAGCATCAATAACCTTCTCGTACTCCTTCTCGGCATAAGGTCTGAAACCTTCAATCCATGCCTTGTGCTCGGCCTGCTGGACAAGGCGTGTAACCTCGGGCAATGTAACCTTGCAGTCACCCAGTACACTCAGTGCAGGACGCACGTTCTTGCCCAACTCGCTCGGGTCAATCTCGAAGTGTATAATCTTCGCCTGCTTGGCGTATGCCTTGAGGTTACCCGTTACGCGGTCGTCAAAGCGCATACCCACTGCAATCAGCAGGTCGCACTGGTTTGTCATCACGTTCGGGCCCAGGTTGCCGTGCATTCCCAGCATGCCCATGTTCAATGGATGATCCGTAGGAGCTGCACTAAGTCCCAGCAAAGTCTGTCCGAATGGAATCTGAGCCTTTTCGGCCAAAGCAAGCAGCTCCTCATGGGCATTTGCCAGTTCGACCCCCTGACCTACCAGCATGAAAGGTTTTCTGCTGTTGTTTATCATATCCGCAGCCTTTACGATAACCTGCCTCTCGGTTGCAGGATACGGGTCGTAGCTGCGTATGAAATCCACTGTCTGTGGAACATATTCGATCAGTGCAGTCTGCGCATTCTTGGCAAAATCCAGGACTACAGGACCGGGACGGCCACTACGGGCAATGTAGAATGCCCGCGCCACTGCCCACGGAATGTCCTCGGCACGCCTTATCTGGTAGTTCCACTTGCTTATGGGCTGCGTAACACCTACGACATCAACCTCCTGAAAGGCATCCGTACCCAGCATGGCAGCACCTACCTGGCCACAGATAACCACTATCGGTGTCGAGTCAATCATTGCATCTGCAATACCCGTAATAGTGTTCATCGCACCCGGACCGCTCGTAACAATGGCACAGCCTACACGTCCGCTTACACGGGCATAGCCCTGGGCAGCATGTACGGCAGCCTGCTCGTGGCGAACCAGTATATGATGCAATGTCTCCTTGTGATCATACAGTGCATCGTATGTGGGCATGATGGCACCTCCCGGATAACCGAAGAGGATATCCACCCCCTCGTTCTCCAGCGAACGCATCAAAGCCTCAGCACCGGTTATTTTGTTTGAATTCATAATTCACAATACTTAATTCATAATTCTTAAATACAAAGGAACCAACCGCTAACCACTAGTCCTCCGGTAGCAACCTGACACCGCCTTTGTCGGCAGAAGCGACGCTTTGAGCGTATGCCCTCAAAGCCTTGCTTACCACGCGGTTACGTTTAAGCGGCTGCTGAGGACGCGCCTCCAGTTCCTCGTCGCTAAGCTTTACGTTAATCGAGCGGCTGGGGATATCAATTACTATGATGTCACCGTCCTTGATCTTGCCTATGGCACCGCCACTTGCTGCCTCGGGGCTGATATGACCGATGCTCAATCCGCTGGTTCCGCCGCTGAAACGGCCGTCTGTAATCAGCGCACATTCCTTGCCCATGTGCATGCTCTTGATATAGGATGTCGGGTACAGCATCTCCTGCATGCCCGGACCTCCCTTGGGACCCTCGTGCGTGATGACGACACAGTCACCTTTCTGTACCTTGCCGCCCAGGATACCCTCGCAGGCATCCTCCTGCGAATCAAACACGACAGCAGGACCTTCGAAATGCCACAGCTCGGGCGCAACGCCTGCGGTCTTCACGACACAGCCATCCTTGGCAATGTTACCAAACAGCACAGCCATGCCGCCATCGCGGGTATAGGCATGCTCTATGTCGCGAATACAACCGTTGGCGCGGTCTGTATCCAATGTCTCCCATTTAGTATCCTGAGAGCCCATCCTGGTGCTGAACCTGCCACCGGGAGCACTGCTGTAGATACGCAGAGCCTCGGGATCTATCTTGTCACCAGTGATGCTATACCTGGCTATATCCTCGCCCAGCGTTGCACCGTTCACACGCTTGGCAGTCAGGTCCAGCAGGCCGCCTTTGGCCAGCTCTCCCAGGATACCCAGTATACCGCCGGCGCGGTTTTCTTCCTGGATACTGTATTTCTGCCAGTTGGGAGCCAGCTTGCACAGGAATGGCACCTTGCGGCTGAGGGCATCGATATCCTTCATTGTAAAGTCAACGTCCGCCTCCTGGGCGACTGCCAGCAGATGCAGAACCGTATTGGTGCTTGCACCCATGGCAATGTCCAGTGTCATTGCATTCAGGAAAGCCTGGCGTGTAGCGATGGACCTGGGCAGTACGCTGTCGTCTCCGTCGCGATAATACTTCCATGCATTTTCCACCAGGATACGCGCTGCATCCTTGAAAAGCCGGATGCGGTTGACATGTGTTGCCAGGATACTGCCGTTACCAGGCAGGGACAGGCCTATGGCCTCGGTAAGCGAGTTCATGCTGTTTGCCGTGAACATACCGCTGCAGGCACCGCAGCCCGGGCATGCACAGCCCTCGATTTCCGCCAGTTCCTCGTCACTTACGGTCTTGTCGCCGCCCTTTATCATGGCAGTGATCAAGTCCGCATTCTCGCCCTTGTACTTACCGGCCTCCATCGGACCTCCGCTAACGAATATCGCGGGAATGTTAAGGCGCATGCTCGCCATCAGCATACCTGGAGTAACCTTGTCACAGTTGCTTATGCAAATCATAGCATCTGCCTTGTGTGCATTGACCATATACTCCACACTGTCTGCTATTATGTCACGGCTCGGCAGACTGTACAGCATACCGTCATGGCCCATGGCTATACCGTCGTCCACGGCAATTGTATTGAACTCCGCTGCATAGCATCCCATATTCTCGATCTCAGCCTTTACAATCTGGCCGATCTCATGCAGATGAGTGTGTCCCGGTACAAACTGGGTGAAACTGTTTACGATAGCAATAATCGGCTTGCCAAACTGTTCCCTCTTCATTCCAGTGGCAACCCACAGCGCACGTGCACCTGCCATACGGCGACCCTCGGTGCACACAGCACTCCTTAACTGATGTTTCATTATATAAAATCCTAATTTGATGTCCTTAAGACATACTAATACCTATTCGGGCGACAAAGTTACCACTTTTTTCCCGTTTGACAAAACTAATCCATTAATTAATGTGCGCACGAAGAACGTAGCACGCTTATATTTGTCAATATTTATTGTCAACTAACCGCCTTTTTACACATTGATAAGCTACACTCAACCCATTCTGCAAACACTGTAGAACGCATTAACAAACATCTTTAATCCTAAGCTAATCCCTTCTTTGTTCATGTTTAATTCCATTATATCTCCAATTTATATATTTAGAGTTGAATTGGAATTAAATTGGAGTTGAATTGGAATTAAATTGGAGTTGTAGTAGAGATGTAGTAGAGAAAATGCGAATTCGACATGATTTCGGTTAGGCGTTAAGAGGTTGAGCGGAGGCATCAATCGTTGTCAACATTTTTCTATGCTTACCTCTGTGCTGCCAAAAATATTTTCCATTCCTTCTCAAAAAAATCCCACACGCGCACATACATATATGAAAAATTTTACTTAACTTTGTACGCGATTGTGATAATATAAACACGCATGTATTCCGAATCCATTGCACAATACGAACAGCTCAGGAGCAAATATCAAGACCAGATTATTGCCCCCATGAGTCGGCAGGAATATTTCGATTACAGCGAAATTCTCTTCTCGACACACAGTTGTGCAATAGAGGGCAACAGTTTTTCCGTAAATGATACACGCGAGCTTAAGGAAAAGGGGCTCGGCATGATTCCACGCGACAAAAGCCTGTTGGAAGCATTCGAGATCTTGGACCATTTCTGTGCATTCGAATACATGATGCAGCAAGCGGAAAAGGGTACCGTTTTGGATGAAAAACTGCTAAAGGAAATCAACCGTCTGTGTACCCTGCATACGCTCAGCTACCACGCAGCAGATGCCGTTCCCGGCGAATACACAACATGCGATATGGTTGCCGGTGATACCTTGTTCGGCAATCACCAAGTGCTGATTGCGCGTGTTCCAGACCTGCTCAGCAGTACCGAAAAGGCCATGCAGAACACAGATACAGCCGACCAGCACCCAATGGTTATTGCAGCACGGTTCCACGGCTTTTACGAATACCTGCACCCGTTTCGTGACGGGAACGGGCGTACCGGCCGCCTGGTCAGTAACTACATACTGTTGCGTGCAGGCCATCCATTGGTCGTCATCCCCAAAGAGCGCAAGGAGGAATACATCACAGCCCTGCGCAAGATACGGCAAGAAGGTACCGACGAGCACCTCGTCCATTTCTTTATGGACTGTGCCATCCAGGGGATGCAACAAGCACTAACGCAGAAAACAGCAAACACCAGACGCTTCAAATCATTCCTATTCTGAAGATAAATAAAACAAACATACCTAATTAACAAACATTATTCTATTAACTAATTTAACTTACAAACCAAACAAAATGAAGAAATTTACTCTTCTTTTCGCAATGCTGACGGGTATGGTCGGCAGTGTGTGGGCAGCAGACGTAGATGTGCCCACGTCCAAAGTTTCCACACTTGGTGGAAAATCATACCAAATTTATTATGTCTTTAGCAATGCTGTGCTTCCCGTAGTTCTTGACGGGAATAATGTCATATGCTCCAGTTCCGAAACCGCGACACCTGCAATTTTCAGATTCTCGGAAGCAGACGCCAACAACGAATACACCATCAGCTGTGATGTATCAGGGACAACCAAATATTGGCAGTACGACCTAACATCCGGCCTGTCCACAACAGCCAGCAAGGTTCAGGTATATGCCAGCACAAATACATCTGACAATTATTGGTTGGTAATGTACAGCGGCACAAACTATCGTGCGATTTTAGGTAATGGAAATAATGCAAGCCTTAACTACAACACAAGAACCAACAAAATCTCTGTCGGCCAAGCTGCCAAAGGCTCATGGAATTCCGAGATACGACTGGTTGAAGTTATCGAGTCCGAAATCAAGGTTTCTCAACTGACTGACAAGACACAGGCAACCCTGTCCGCAGGCCAGACACTGATTGTTGACGAGGACGCAGCATTGTCCACATTATCCGGAACCGGTTCAGTCTCACTGACCGAAGCACATACTCTGACTATCAGCGATGCCACCGGCTTTGACGGAAACATTACTGTGAATAACAGTTCCGCAGATGCCACAGTAGCAGGAAACCTGACCAACATTACTCTGGAATGTATTGCCGGCACATTGAAATACTCAGGCACAAATATCAGCAACTGCTATCTGGATGGAGTCATATTGACAGGAAACAACTACATTACAGTTTCCAACACCAACACAATTAAGAATCTTGCCGGAAATGACCTGACCAGCGGAGGCTCATACAACTATGCATTCATCGGTTCCGGAACCCTTAACTTTGCAGGCACATGCGATTTAACAAAGACGTCTACTGGTGCAGATCAGAACGTAGCAAACAAGATTGGCATGGGCAGTGGCAACTCTATTGTTATAAAGAGCGGTGGCAACTTGACTGCGAACTATATCATGAACACAACAACATCCAACAATAACGCATCTATTACTGTCGAGGACAATGCTACTCTTACTGCGCAGGATGTACAGACAACCACACTGACTTGTTCCGGTAACGTAACATTCAATGGTACAACTAAGTTCTGGACAGCCTTGTATTCAAAAAAAGGCACAATCAATCTGAATGGTATTAACAATACCGCTGCACGCTTAGAATTGAGTGATAGTAACAATGCGGCAACAACCACATTGAATATCAATCAAGGATCTACCCTTACCATAACAGGAAATTCTGATGTATCCAGCTACAAGAACGCAAGTATCATCCTTGGCGAATGGAATGCAAAAACTATAGTTAATGCCAATGGTTGGCTGGTTGCCGAAAGCGCCTCTATCCAGCCTGGCGACACCGGTTTCGACCTGAATATCGGTGCAAATGGCGGTATAAATGTCAAGGGTATCGGTATAGTTGCCACAGCCAAAAGTGGCAAGACACAGGCCATGGCAATCAATCTGACGGAAGGCGGCGAGCTCAAGCTTGGCTCAACAGGCATGGTATTCTCTGACGCCAAGCCCATTGCCTACACTACAACGATTACCCGTTCTACCGAGGCTAACAAGTACGGCACAATATGTGTTCCTGCCAATGCTACCGTAACGGGTGCCACCATCCTGGCATGTGCCGGCAAGTCCAATAACGGAGCCGTATTCGAATACGCAACTGGAGAGACAGACGAGGAAAGTAACAGCCTTGTTGCTGGCGTTCCCTATTTATATCGTGCAACAGCAGGTTCACAGACATTCATGGTCAATGGCAATTATGCAAATGTCGCTGATGCTCAGGGCGGAGCATTCACAGGCTCGTACGTTGAGCAGGAACTGACAGACGGTAACTGCATTTTGTATCAGGATGAGTTCCGCACAGTATCAGGTGACGGAATATTTGTTGGCGCAAACAAGGCATACATCACTGCATGGGACGCATTGAATGAATACGAACCGGCAGATGGCCGCAAGACATTCGTGTTGGGAGTGACTGACAACGGGGCAACGGGTATTGCCACTATCGACACAACAACTGCCACAATGAACAATGGCAAATTTGTTGAGGACGGCCGAATCGTTATCGTAAAAAATGGTCAGAAATATAACACCGCCGGCCAGTTTATTAAATAATAAAATAATTGAAGGAAATGAAAAAGATATTTTTGGCTCCAACAGCCCAGATGGTTGAAACAGAAGCAGAAGTCATCATTGCAACCAGTACAATTTCACAAGGTGGAACAATCACTAAGGAAGAAGGCGGTGGCAAGGTTGTAGGCGATGCTCGTCAGAACGATGCTACGTCTATCAAAATACATGACATCAGCGCATACGAGCTGAAGTAAGAGACTGCAAAAACTAAGTAAGATTAGGGGACGAAGCATTTTTTTGCTCCGTCCCCTGTTTTTTTACCTTACAGTTGCAATAGTACCAAGCCCAATAATCAATAAAAAAACGTTTCTGAACAAAAAAATATCGAACGAGCATACATATAACAAAAAAAATACCTAACTTTGTTCGCGGTTGTAGATTATTGTATAATCAACAAATAAATATAAAAATTACTAACTAATTAACAAACCAAAAATTTAACAAAATGAAGAAATTTACTCTTCTTTTCGCAATGCTGATAGGAATCTTCAGCAGTACATGGGCGAATGACACCTATTACATCAAGGGTGCCAAAGTCACGACTACAGACCTAGAAGATGGCAAGAATTACATCATCGAGGGTAAGTGGAAGGGTCAGGGGCCAGCTCTTCTATGGTATAGTGCCAGAGGTACTGCCGGTGCTATGAATGAACGCGCTAACTTACGTATGCATACTGTTTCTGGTTCAGTAAGCGCAGACCATGTATGGAAGGCCCAAAAGGACGGCGATTGGTACAAATTCCAAAACCTAAAAGAGACTTCTTACTACATTCCAAAGTCACAACAACAGACATGGAATAACGAGGCAGGACAGTTCCAATTGCAGACAATCGTGAATGACAAGGGCAGTTTTGCAATGAAAAACTCTCTTGGTATGGTTATGCACGCCGATTCAGGCGAGGGCATAAACTTTGCTCCCGGCGGTATTGCTATATCATGGTGGGGTCCTGCCGACGACGACTCCAAATACGGTACAGGGTCAAACTCTCATATCGCAATTGAGATATACGAGGCAGAAGAGTATGAGTACGGAATTGACCGCTCAAGTTGGAAGGTAACTGCCTATGCAGGTACGACAAACGGAGAAGGCCCCATGGCAGCTCTGGCAGATGGCAATAGGACTACTTTCTTCCACTCTGACTGGCAGGGCAACTCTGTGATATCTGGCCAGAGCGGAAACAAGGGCAAGCAGGCATTCATGATTGAGATGGCAAAAGAGGAAATGATTTCAAGTATCGCATTCTATCCACGCTATAACTCAAACTCAGGTGGCGTAGTTGGTTTGCCTACAAGTTTCCGTATCTATGTAAGTAATACTCCTATTGTTGACTTCTCTGAAATGACGGACGACAATCACAATGCAAAACTTTCTGTGGAAACACTTGGCGAGGCAGCTTTTACCGGTACATGGTCAACTTCATACAAGATAAAGACTGCTGAATTTACAACACCTCAGACAGGCAAGTATATCCTGCTGGTATCTGACAACGAGAACAATTATCTTATGTGCTCTGAGTTCTATGCAAAGACACAGAATGTCATCCAGACTGCAGAAATCACCTATCAGATTAAAGACGGCGAGAATGTATTATGGGAGAAAAACTTTGAATGTGAAATAGGAAATCCATATCCCGAATGTCAGGTTAACCCATGGGTTTCTGTTGTTGCCCCAGAGGGAACTGTTTCTGTATCAGAGACCAAGGTTGTTGATTACGTTTCATCTATCAAGACATTTGACAATGTTGCTGATGTTGATCAATGGTATACTTTGGATCTCCATGGTAACGAAAGCAATTATCAGGTATATAACAATGAAGGCAACATTCGCGTTGTCAACAACGGTTCGTCAACCTCTTATCGCAGTGGCGAAGTAAACGCAAAGTATGCTTGGGCATTTATTGGTAATCCTGTCACAGGCGTAAGGGTTTACAACAACGAAGCCGAGAAATTCGTAGTACAGCCAAGCGATGGTGATGTTGAGATTGTATTTGGCGACGAGGGTTCGTTGTTCCAGATTTGCTCTACAACATCGGGTATTGCAAATTCGTTTGCACTGAAGGTTGATGGCCGTTCGTACTATATCAACCATCGTCAGCCAAAGATTCAGGGATGGACCGCTGCTGATGCAGGTTCTTCATTCCGAGCTTGGGCTGTTGATTTAGCACAATATGCAGACCTTACTGCAATGAATGCAGCAATAGACAAACTGAACAGCAAGACCATCGGTATAGCATTGGGTGAATACCATGAAACTGCAGAGGGAGCTATCGCTGCTGCACTTCAGACTGCCGCACAGTTTGGTGAGACCACTCCTGCTTCGGAACAGGCTGCTGTTGACGCTGCTGCAGAAGCTCTGAACAATGCAGCAGTAATCAACATGCCAACAGCAGGTTCATACATCCGTTTCAAGGGGTATTCTGGTAACTACATCGACGGAGCAACAACTGGTCAGGCTAAAATGGTTGCTCTTGAAGGCAACGAGAATACAACAATATTCCTCTTGAATACAGAGAGTCAGATTATTTCAGTTACAACTGGCACAGGCTTCGAGAATACTCACACAATTATTGCAGAGAGCGAGAATACTCCTCATGTATTCACAATAACAGAAGGCTCTGTTATCGGAACTTATCAGATTCGATCCAATTATTCAGGAAGCCAGATTTGGTTTGACAACACTGCCAATGGTAAGATACTGGATCGCAACGGTAGCCCAGCGACTCAGACAAACTGGACGATCGAAGCTGCACCCGTTGCAAAAATGAGGATTACCTCTGCTCAGTGGGCTACATTCTGTGCTCCATTTGCAGTTGCCATCCCAGAGGGTGTCAAGGCTTACACTGGAGAGATGCAGGACGGCTGGATCCGTATGAACGAGTTGTCCAATGGCATTATCCCTGCCAATACTGGCGTTGTTATCAATGCTGAGGCTGAAGTTGAAACTCTCCTAGCCGAGATTCCTGATAATAATGAGACTGTTGAGAACAACTGCTACAAATGCAACCTTACAGGCCGTAACATGACTGTTGAGGTTGGTGACTATCTGCTGCAGAAGAACTTCGACGATGAAAAGAAGGAGGATGTTGTTGGCTGGTACAAGGTTGCTGGCGAGGGCTTCACACTGGCTCCAAACCGTTGCTACCTGAGCAAGGATGATGTTCCTGCACCAAATCAGTCTCGTACATTCTTCGGCTTTGCTCCTGACGATGCAACTGGTATCAGCAGCATTGCTACCGAGGCCAAGACAAAAGCAGACGGCAAGTACATGGTTAATGGCCAGATCGTTGTTGTCAAGGCTGGTAAGGCTTACAACATGAGCGGTGCAGAGGTAAAGTAAATAGCCCCTTTCCCCCGACCCCTTTCCCCATCAGGGGAAGGGGAGAGGAATGGGATAAAAGCCATATAAAATAAAAACGAGATAAAA
>OCTX012291130.1_pt1 | contig 27632 bp, 21 predicted proteins | sample 1539691 | NCBI WGS metagenome assembly OCTX01 (sample SAMN02144231, study PRJEB22623) | gut metagenome | biome: sheep rumen | host: Ovis aries | place: New Zealand
AAATGCGGTTGTTAGCTGTCAGATTTATCTTGTTCGGCAGACTATCATACTGCATAATCGTTGCAAACATACAAAAAATTTATTATTTAACCATCAATTCAGTAAAAAAAGTGTAATTTTTAACTAAAAAAGCCATTATTGACATACAAGATGTTACATAAAATGAAATTTTCTTATCTAAAAATTGCACATTTTAAAATATATAACTATCTTTGCCAACGATGAAACAACATCAACTTATGAACATTACTTTACATTTTATCTAACAAACTTTCAATATTTATCTAAAACCTAACAAAATGAAAAAGATTCTACTCTTAGTAATGGGTGCAATGTTGGCATTTCCTTCATTTGCCCAAGAAGGCGAAGACGTAACACATCTCATCGCCAATCCAGGTTTTGATGAAGACCTCACGTTCCAGGTAGATGGTTCGATGAAGGAAATCGTCTCAACCAACAGTTCGCTCAGTGACCGTAGCTGGGCATACATTGCCGTAGACAGCAGTGTATATGCCAAGCCAAAGACCACCAGTGGCCAAAGTCGTCCCGACGGAAGAAAACTGGAAGCTACAAACGGTTTCATCGGCCGTATCAAAGGATGGACCATTGAAACCAACCAAACATTCCCCAAATGTGAGTGGGTTTACTTTGGTTCCGTTCCTTACGACCTGAAAGCACAAGCAATCCCCATCGCTGATGATGGTACTACGTATCTGGAAGTACCCCAGCGTCCAGGAGCCGTAGAAGGCGAGAATGTGGGATTTGCCTACCTTCGTGCTGGATGGGGTGGTAAAGCCACTTACAAACAAGTGGTAAGTCTGCCATGTGCCAAGTACATCCTTACGTATTGGGCCATCAACTTGAACAAGAGTGCTACCAATGGTACAAACCTCTCTAAGGTAACATGCCGTAAAGACGTGTTTAAGGATGAGACTGGTTTCAATGATACCGAATGGACAATGCACACCATTGAGTTCACCCCGACCACTGACTTCACCATGGAGTTTGGTTTCGAGTCATCAGGTGGCTCTGGTTCCAATCCATTCCTTTGCATCGACGGTATCAAGTTGTTCAAGGTGGGTGAAGCCGACGTTGAAGAGCTGTTGAAATCCGACATCTTTGATTACACGCGCGAAGTTCAAGACTCAGCTTTCACTTTAACGGGCGAGGTTGCTACTTATTTCTTGGATGCAGCGTTGGAATTGGAAGACATGTGTGACGGTGCAAGTCCAGAGGAATTGCAACAATTGTTGGTTGATGCCAAGAACCTGAAAGAAAAGTTGTTGCAAGCACAGAAGGACATGGCATCTTTGATGGGAATGATTGACGAGGCCAACAAGATTATCGAAACCACCAATTATCCTGGTCTTTACGAATTCAGAGAGGCTATCAACAAGTACACCATGTTGTTGGAAGAAGGTGGTCCAGATGAAATCGCACAAGCCTTGGTTGATTTCCAGAAAGACATCACCAATTATTACATGAGCCAAGAGGCAACTATCGACAATCCCGCTAACTTCACTCACTTGGTACAAAATCCTTGGTTCGTAAACAAGGAAGCTGAGCCAACGGTATCTGAAGACGGTAGCGTATTCTACCCATTGGCAGAGGAGCACAGCTATGTTAACGGTAGCAACCCATCTGACGCAAACTCTACTGGTTGGACTATCGGCAACAGCGGTGGTGACCAACGTACCAACTTCGTACAGCAACTTTCTTGCTGGAACGCATGGCAGAATTCTGGTATCGACTTGAGCATTAGCCAAGAAATCACAGACCTTCCCAATGGTTTCTACAAAGTATCTGCACAGATGATTACCCAACCTGGTTGTGTTACCGACCAGCACGTATTCGCAAAGAGTTCTTTGCAATCAGCTAAGTCAAACACATTGGCAGAAGGCCTTTGGATTGACAGCGACCCATACAACGGAACATGGGAAACACTGACAACCACTGACGCAGTTATCGTAGTTGACGGCAAGTTGACGATTGGTGCAGCAGGTAGTGGCGACAAGGAACTCACTCCTATGGACTTCGGCGGTAGCCTGACCGACTTACGTCGTGGATGGTTCTGCGTTACCGACTTCAAGTTGCTCTATTGCGGTCCTGCAAACGAGGAACAAATTGCCGCAGCACTCGCTGGTCGCGTAGCTGAAGCCAACGAAATGATTAACGGAATGCACTTCGCAGCCGATAAGGCAAGTGCCCAAGAAATCATGGCTAAATATAGTGAAGATGCAAATATCGAGACTCTGAGCGAAGCTATCGCATTGGCAGAGACTTCTGAGGGTAAGTACAACGAAATCATGGAAGCTGGCAAGACCATTCCTACCGTTACCGATTCTTTGGCAACTTCTCCAGAAGCATACGGAGCAGCTCGCAATATCGTGGAATACGCTCTTAACTTCGCTAACACTTGGATTGCATCAAGCGAAGCTAACTATACCGACGTAGACGGTATCATCAACCAGATTAAGAACTACATCAACACGTATGCTCCCGTTTACAACCAAGCCAGCGAATTGGCAGCTACTTCTGGCGAAGACGTGAAGAGCTACCTGAACAACTTGTTGGTACCACAAGCAAGCACATTGACTTCAGCTATGCAAGAAGGAGCTGTCATCGATGAATACGTGGAAGCTCTGAACCAAGCTATCATGGAGGCTGAGAAGCAAAACGCTTATGCCCAGAACCCAGATGCTACCGATTATACTGGCTTTATCAGAAATCCAAAGGCTGAAGCTGAAGCTGGTTGGAAATTGGAAAGAGGTACTGGTGACAAGAACTCTACAAGCGGACAATATTACAACACGAACGAAAGCGGTCATCGCTACTTCGACTCTTACAACAGCACACCTGGCGCATTGAACTACTATGGCGAGCAAGTTGTAGTTGGTATTCCTAATGGTACATATACCATTGGCGTAGATGTTCGTACCGCTGGTCATGGTGCATTCATCTTCGGTGCAAACGGTGGCGCAGAGAAGAAAGACACGACATTCTTGGAAATTCCTCTGCAAACCTATAGCTATATTGACGATGCTACGGGCAACGACACAACCGTTTACGCTACAGACCACTATGGTACTATTTGGCAAGAAGCATGCGACAAGTTCGCTAACATGCCTGACAGCGACCCAACATACTTCGATACCCAAGCTATCGTTAACGCTAATGGCGGTAACGGATTCGGATGGGAGCACATCGATCTTCCTGGAATCGTTGTAGACAATCACGTTATCGTGATAGGTATGACAACCGACAGCTTGCGTACTGGTGTTCCATTCACAGGAACATGGTTCTCTGCAACCAACTGGACATTGACATTGACCCAGAAGGGTGACAACTCAGGTTGGGATGGTCCATTGTCTACAGGCATTAAGGAAACTATCATCGAGGCTCAAAAGCCTAACGACGGTATCTACACCATCAACGGTGTGAAAGTAAATGCCATCAACGACAAGGGCATGTACATCATCATCCGCAATGGCAATGCCAAGAAAGTTTTGATGAAGTAAATGATTGCAATATTCTAAATGGAGGGGGGCCTCGAAAAGCCCTCCTCTAATTTTTTATAAAAGACTTTAAGGACCTTAAAGACCTTAACCCCAAAAACCAAACAATAATGAAAAAAAGACAATTACTAACCCTTACACTGCTCTTCCTATCCACTTGGATAATGGCACAAGACAACAAGATAACTAACGAAGGCGCTTGGTGCTGGTTTGCTGACCCAAGAGCAACACATTACGAAAACCAAACAGGTACCATCAACGCCAGCTACATTGGCTATATCGACATTCACGGAAACATCAAGGCTACGCAAGTAGACTTTATACACAACAAGAAAGAAGAAGTATTGGTACGCAGTTGCTTCCAACCCGACGACCACAACAACCCGACATTCCTGGTGTTGCCCGATGAGCGCGTCATGATATTCTATACCCGCCATACAGACGAACCGAAAATATGGTATAGAATCTCTACGAAGCCAGGAGACATCACGCAATTAGGCGAGGAAAAATACATCACCGTAGCCAACAACACCACATACCCATCGCCATTTATCATGGCAGACGACCCACACCATATTTATATATGTTGGAGAGGCATCAACTGGCACCCCACCATTGCCCGTATCACCATGCCCGATAGCGACGACAACGTAAAGGTAGACTTTGGTCCCAAGCAAATCGTCCAAAGTACGGGTGCTCGTCCATACGCGAAATACCAAAGCAATGGCAAAGACAAGATATACGTGAGCTATACCACTGGCCATCCCGATAACGAAATGCCAAACTGGCTATACTTTAACGTGATAGACATCAACAACGGAAACGGTCCCATTCTCAAGGACGTGAAAGGAAACACGCTGAAAGATATTGCAAGCGGCGTGTTTAACGTATCAAAAACAGACTCATATAAAAACAATTATCCATATACCATAGTAGACAATAGTGCCAGCATACGCAACTGGGTTTGGCAGATAACCGTTGACAAGGAAGACCATCCCGTAATTGCTTATACGCACATCGACGATGCAAAAACTTCACACGTATATTGGTATGGCAGATGGACAGGAACAGAATGGCGTCGTACATGGGTACAATATGCTGGACACGCCTTTCACCAGAACTGGAATTCTACCGAACGATGCTATTCTGGCGGAGCTGCCGTAGACCCCGAAAACATCAACGACCTGTATCTGAGCATTCCCACTACCAACGGACAATATAATCGCGATGGAATCTATGAAATTTGGAAGTTCGTGATAGATGATGACGGAAAGGTGGCTGGCTCCGAACAACTCACAAAAAACTCACAAAAGAACAATGCCCGTCCTTATATTTTGCCCAATTCATCGACATCTCCACTTAGATTGACATGGATGAACGGTGACTACTATTACTGGATGGTCAACAAGAACTACCCCAAAGGCTATCCTACAGGTATTATGTGCGACTACAACTTACCAAAGGCAAGCATCAACCTGCAACAAGGCTTAGTTGGAGAGGCTAAAGACAACAAGACTCTAAGCATTGAGGGGAAAGATTGCCAACAATTCTCCATCCTCATATCAGCTTCGCTCAACCCCAATTGTTATCAAGGATGCACGTTCTTGAATGGAGTAGACAAAGCGACACGTGCTGCCATTCTATTGACTCTTGATGCAGAAGGATTCTTGTGTCTGAAAGTAGGCGACAAGACCTATCGTAGCACGTGTAAGTTCTATAACTCCGACAATTGGGCAACCAATTCTACTGGAACATCGGGTGATTCATGGCCTACGAAATACAATGAGATAAACCTCGCCTTGACATACGACGGACAACAGATGACCGTCTATAGAAATGGCGTTATCGAGATTAGGGCAGACGTTCCCAACCAAACTCTCAACAAACTATCCATCGGTGGATGGGATGGCAAGATGAAACTGGGACGATTCTACGACCGCTCCTTGCCTCAAGACGAAATCAATGCGAATGGCGATGCCATGGCATTGAGCAGCATCAACATTCCCGAGAAAGTATATACAGACATCGTACTCCCTGCCGAAGCTAACGGCAAGAGCATAACATGGACATCTAACCAAACCCGTATCATCAGCAATACGGGTTTGGTAAACAATCCAGATGCTCCCACCGCCGTTACGCTCACCGCCACAACAGAAAGTGGAAGCGTAAACTTTGACGTGACCGTCTATCCCCGACAAATACAAAACAACTTGTTATTGCAATACGAATTTGAGAACGATGACCTATATACTTCTTCCAATGGAAAGAAATACGTGAAAGACTTGAGCGGAAACGAGCGAGACATGCAAGTGATGGGCACAGCCAAAATAGACGGAACGCTGAACCTCATGGGCAATGCTCCTACAAGTTTTTCCACCAATGGTTACGGTTTGGCACCTGCAGGTATATTGAAAAACTTGCGTAGCTATACCTTTACATTCGATGCACTGGCACACAATCGCACCAAGTTACCTCGTTTCTATGATTTCGGTTCAGGCAATGGCAATAGCGTATTCCTTAGATTGACTAACAACTACATGTATTCGGCTGGCTCTAAATACAATGGCGGTTCCACCTTGATGGTTGAGGCAAAACAACAAATGCCACAAGACAAGATGCAACACATAGCCGTAACGTTTGACGCAGCGTCGAAGAAAACAACCATTTACGTAAATGGTACAGCCATCATCAACGGAACTAACGTAACATACGAACCTTATCAATTGGCAAACGGTGACAACGACGCTCGCAACTACATAGGCAGAACACAATGGTGGGACAACAACACCGACAATGGCGACTTAGTGGGGCAAATAGACCATTTTCGCCTTTACGACATCGCACTGACACAAGAGGAAATCCAGGCTTTAAACGACATCATCGATGGCATACAGACCATCAGGAATCATTCTACCGTATCTTCATATTATAACTTAACTGGACAACGAATTTCGCAACCTCAAAAGGGCTTTTACATCAAGGACAACAAGAAATACTATCAAAAATAAGCATTTGCCTATCGTGAGTAAAAATCTTATCTACTCATGAATTTATCACGAGAAATTACAAAAAGAAACAAATTCTTTTTGTTCTGCTCCCAATTTGCATTATCTTTGCAGATGCAAACAACAATTAACGCGAATGGCAGAAGATTTTAATATCAGGGAAGAACGCCTTAGCAAAGCCGAGAAAGACTTTGAGAATGCCTTGCGACCACTTCGTTTCGATGACTTCAGCGGTCAGAAGAAGGTGGTGGAGAATCTCGAAGTGTTCGTGGAAGCAGCCAAATACCGAGGCGAACCACTTGACCACACCTTGTTGCATGGTCCTCCGGGATTGGGAAAGACCACGTTGAGCAATATCATTGCCAACGAATTGGGCGTAGGATTCAAGATTACCAGCGGTCCTGTATTGGACAAACCTGGTGATTTGGCTGGTATATTGACCTCATTAGAGACCAATGACGTACTCTTTATCGACGAGATTCACCGATTGTCGCCCGTGGTAGAAGAATATTTGTATTCCGCCATGGAAGACTATCGCATTGACATCATGATAGACAAAGGTCCTTCGGCACGTTCCATCCAAATAGACCTTAACCCATTCACGTTGGTAGGTGCAACGACACGTAGCGGTTTGCTCACCGCTCCCCTTCGCGCTCGCTTTGGAATCAACCTCCACTTAGAGTATTACGAACCCCAAACGCTAATGCGCATTGTCAAGCGTAGTGCAAGTATCTTAAACGTTCCCATCAGCGATGACGCAGCAGCAGAAATAGCAGGTCGCTCACGCGGAACGCCCCGTATCGCCAATGCATTATTGAGAAGAGTACGCGACTTCGCACAAGTGAAAGGTAGCGGAAGCATAGACCACGAGATTGCCAAATATGCGTTGAAATCGCTGAATATTGACCAATACGGTTTGGATGAGATAGACAACAAGATATTGACTACCATCATCGACAAATTCAAGGGTGGTCCTGTGGGCTTGTCAACGATAGCCACAGCCATCGGTGAAGACACTGGCACCGTGGAGGAAGTTTATGAACCATTCTTAATCATGGAAGGATTTATCAAGCGTACTCCTCGTGGTCGCATGGCAACCCAATTGGCTTACGAGCATTTGGGCAGAAATCCCTATCAAAGTAATATCATGGAGCCAGAGTTATTCTGAAAACTCAGAATACTCAGAATATTCAGAAAATTCAGAGAATAATTAAAACAATGAGAACAGCAATCTTCGTTGGGAGCTTTGACCCCTATACCATCGGCCATCATTCAGTGGTAAAACGCATACTACCATTGTTTGACAAACTGGTGATTGGCGTAGGAATCAACGACAAGAAGCAATATTCATGCAGCGGTGAGGAGCGCGTGAAAAGAATCGCAGCCATCTATGCCCAAGAACAGCACATCGAAGTAAGGGCTTATCACGACCTTACCATCGACTTCGCCAAACGCGAAGGTGCCCAATTCATCGTCAAGGGCGTGCGCAACGTTGCTGACTTTGAATACGAACGAGCACAAGCCGACATCAATAGGAAATTGTCGGGTATTGAAACCATCTTATTGCCAGCAGAACCAGGATTGGATATCATATCATCCTCAATGGTAAGAGAACTGGTACGATTTGGGAAAGACACTACAGAATTTACTACGATAATATGATAACATACAATACAGATGGCGTGAAAATGCCAAACATCAGAAAGCGCGATACCAATGCCTGGATTAAAGCCGTGGCAGCCACTTATGGAAAGAAAGTGGGTGAAATTGGGTATCTTTTCGTAAACGACGAGAAGATACTGGAGGTAAATCGCGAGTATTTAGGGCATGATTATTACACAGATATCATCACCTTTGATTATGACGAAGGCAACATCATCAATGGCGACTTGGTGATTTCGCTCGATACCGTGCGTACCAATGCAGAACTATTCGGAAAGGAATACGATGAGGAATTGCATCGGGTCATCATTCACGGCATTCTACACCTTTGCGGCTTAAACGACAAAGGTCCCGGTGAACGGGAAACCATGGAAGAAGCAGAAAATAAGGCTCTTGCCATGATTTAACTCTAAGGACCTTAAGGTTTTTAAAGGCCTTAAGGTCCTTAGAGTTTTTAATTGCTATTCTTTTTCGATTATTTCCAAAGCCTTATTCACGATATCACTGCCCTCGTTGATGATGGCGAAATATTCGCTCATATCCCATAAGTCACGAGCTATGAGTGCTTTCAGTTGTAACTTCAAACGAGGGATAGTCAATCGTAATTCTTCATCATCCTTGGGCTTTACTTTCTCTTTTTCAGCCTCAGCGACAATATCATCAACCAACTTCTGTGGAACGACAAAACCATTTCTGAATGACTCAAACGTTGGATATTGTTTCCGTAATTGTTTGCGATGATTGTCCACATAACGCAAATTAGCATTGATAATGACACTCTTTGCAGCCAATTGACGATGGAACTTGGTATATTGAGTTGTATCGAGCGGAACGAAATAATCAGGCATGATACCTCCACCGCCATATACCGTCCTATGCTTACGTAATGTATAGCATTTCAAGGAGTCTTCAAAATGAATACTATCTGCACTATATAGTTCACCATGTTTAAATCTCTTCTCAATGTCTTCAGCATATTCCTTGCCCTCACCCTTTACGTATGGTTTCTGAATGCATCGACCAGAAGGCGTATAATAATGCGCGATTGTCAGACGAATCATACTACCATCTGGAAAATCAATAGGACGCTGAACGAGTCCTTTTCCAAACGTTCTCCTACCTACAACCGTACCTCTATCCTGGTCTTGAAGAGCACCCGTAACGATTTCGGAAGCAGAAGCAGAATACTCGTTTACCAAGGCGTAAATCTTACCATCCAACAAGCGACCATTTCCTTGCGCCCTGAATTCCTGACGTGGAGTGCGCCTTCCTTCGGTATAGACAATCAAGTCGTTTCTCTCCAAAAACTCATTAGCTATCATGATGGCAGCCTGCATCAATCCACCGCCATTCTCTTGCAAGTCGATGATAAGGTCTTTCATTCCCGCTTTCTTCAAGGAATCCACACCCGTCATAAACTCATCGTAAGTAGTGGCACCAAAGCTACCGATACGGATATAACCAACTGTTGGGCGAATCATATATACGGCATCTATGGTCTTCACGGGAATCTTATCGCGCGTAACGACAAACTTCAACTTACCCGAAATGCCACGACGGACAATCCCCAAATTCACTTTCGTACCTTTCTTTCCACGTAATCGGCGCATGATTTCCTCTTTCGACATCTTCACGCCAGCAATGGCAGTATCGTTTACGGTTATAATGCGGTCGCCAGCGATGATTCCAACCTTTTCTGATGGTCCATTCGTAACGGGTTGGATAACCAACAACGTATCTTCCACCATATTAAATTGTACGCCAATACCCTCAAAAGAACCTTGCAACGATTCCGTCATCTCCTTGGTTTGCTTTGCCGTAGAATAGGCAGAGTGCGGATCCAGTTTCTCCAACATTCCCCGAATACCATCTTCCACGAGTTTTTGCTCATCCACGGAATCTACATACAAACTCTTAATTGCCATTTCGGCAATATGCAGTTTCCTGATAGCACTATCGTCATTAGGTTTTAGGATTTGCGCAAACACCATGGTAGGCAATAATACAAGGCATATAATATGAATGATTTTTTTCATAAAGAAATATGTGTTTGTTTATTCTTATTAAAAGATTAGGAATGATAAACTATACTTATTCTATAACTTGTGATTCTTCTGGTATATCCTCTTCAATGACAAGATTATCGATGATAAAGTTCTGACGCTCCATCGTATTCTTGCCCATATAGTATTCCAAAAGCTTTGCCACTTGGTCGGTCTTGTGCAACGTGACTTGTTCCAATCGCATGTCAGGACCGATGAAATGAACGAATTCATCGGGTGAAATCTCACCTAATCCCTTGAATCGAGTGATTTCCGGGTCTGGTCCCAACTCTTTGATAGCACGTAAACGCTCTTCGTCACTATAACAATAATGCGTGATGAAATCTGTCTTACGTTCCTTGCGGTCTAACTTCGCATCAGCAGCCTCTATCACTTTCTTGTTCTTGATGCGAGTACGTTTGTTTCGAACGCGGAACAATGGTGTTTGCAATACGTAAACGTGCCCTTTCTTAATCAATTCTGGGAAGAATTGCAAGAAGAACGTAATGATAAGCAAGCGAATATGCATACCATCCACATCGGCATCAGTTGCAACAATTACCTTATTGTATCGTAAAGTATCCAATCCATCTTCTATATCAAGGGCAGCTTGCAACAAGTTGAACTCCTCATTCTCATACACGACCTTCTTAGTCAGTCCATACGAGTTCAAGGGTTTGCCTCGCAACGAGAATACGGCTTGCGTATTTACGTCTCGACTCTTCGTAATACTTCCGCTGGCAGAATCTCCCTCAGTAATGAAGATACTACTTTCTTCCTTGCGTTCATTCTTTACGTCACTATAATGAATGCGACAATCACGCAATTTCCTGTTATGGAGATTGGCTTTTTTGGCACGTTCTCTCGCCAACTTCGTTACACCTGCAATGGCCTTACGCTCGCGCTCGCTTTCGATAATCTTGTTTTGAATCACTTCCGCCACGTCAGGATGCATGTGCAAGTAGTTGTCTACTTGTTGTTTGATGAAATCCCCAACATATTTATTTACCGAATCACCATTAGGCGACATGGTCGTAGAGCCCAACTTAATTTTCGTCTGGCTTTCAAATACGGGTTCTTCCACGTTGATGGCAATAGCAGCAACCAATCCATTACGGATGTCGCCATATTCATAGTTCTTTCCAAAGAAATCCTTAATCGTCTTCGCAATATGTTCCTTGAAAGCACTTTGATGCGTTCCACCTTGAGTAGTATGCTGTCCGTTAACAAAAGAATGGTATTCCTCGCCATATTGGTTAGCATGCGTAAAGGCAATTTCAATGTCCTCACCCTTCATGTGAATGATGGGATAGAGTCCGTCGTTGGTCATATTGTCGTTCAATAAGTCTTTCAAACCGTTTCGACTTAAAATACGACGACCATTATACATAATCGTAAGACCCGAATTCAGATACGTGTAGTTGCGAAGCATCGTTTCCACGATGTCATCATGAAAATGATAATTGAGGAACAAGGTCGCATCGGGTTCAAAATAGATATATGTACCGTTTTCATCGGTAGTATCTTTCGTTTCATCTGTTTGAAGCAATCCACGTTCAAACGTCAAGTGGCGCACCACTCCATCACGATACGAACCAACTTCAAACTTCGAACTTAATGCGTTAACGGCCTTCACGCCCACTCCATTCAATCCCACGCTTTTCTTGAAAGCCTTGGAATCATATTTACCACCAGTATTCAACACGCTAACAGCTTCTACGAGCTTACCTTGTGGAATACCGCGACCATAGTCGCGTATACTGACGCGAAGATTATCCTCCACATCAATCTCTATGCGTTTCCCCGCATTCATCTTAAACTCGTCAATGGAGTTGTCGATGACTTCTTTCAAGAGCACATAAATACCATCTTCTGGCAAAGAACCATCGCCTAATCGCCCGATATACATACCAGGACGAGTGCGCACGTGTTCCATATCAGAAAGATGGCGTATATTATCGTCAGTATACTCCACTTGCGGTTGGAGTTCTTGTTCGTTGATATTATCGTTTGACATGTAATCCTAATCTATTATCCTTATATTTTCTTGACATAACATCTACGGCGCTTGTGTAATTCGTAATCGAAATACTGCCATTGACTTTGTACGTTTTCGTTGGTTTCCATTTCTACTTGACTCTCACCCCACTCTATTCCATACTTATTGTACCACGGTATCAAATCATAGAACATGAGTGCATTGACACCTTTGGTACGATATTCGGGCAATACGCCTATCATCATCAAGTCTACGATTTTGGTCTTATGGAATTTCAACGCACGAATCACATGCCACCATCCGAATGGAAGCAACCGTCCACGATGACATTTCTGCAATGCCTTGGAAAGTGAGGGAATGGTAATGCCTACGCCAACCAACTTGTGCTCATCCGTACTCCAATCCTCTATGATAGGAATCAAGTTCAAGTCTACCATCGGGAAATACATGTTCACGTATTGGTCGATTTGCTTATCTGATAATTCAGAGTAGCCATACAAGTCCTTGAACGTTTCATTGATTAAATAGAACAACTTATGTCCGAGCCCTTCCTCAAAAACTTCCTTCTTGGTAGGTTTCCTTACATGCAAGTTATAACGCTTCATAATCAACTCGGAAATCTTCACCATCTTATCGGGTACCTTATCAGGCACGTGAATCTTAAACTCGACGTAGTCGTTATCCTTCTCATAACCACCCCATTTCTCCACATGTTCGGGATAATATGGATAGTTGTATATCGTAGCCATTGTTCCCAATTGGTCAAAGCCAAATGTGAGCATTCCTTCTGGATCGAAATCCGTAAAGCCCAACGGTCCGACCACTTCCGTCATTCCCTTGCTCTTTCCGTATTCTTCCACGGCCTTCATCAAGGCAGAACTAACCTCCAAGTCGTCAATAAAGTCTATCCATCCAAAGCGAACACTCTGGCGATTCCATTTCTTATTGGCACGATGGTTAATGATGGCGGCAACCCTACCGACAACACGTCCATCCTTACGAGCGATGAAACATTCTGCTTCACAAAATTCAAACGCGGCATTCTTATCCTTGCTCAACGTACTCATATCATCACTGAAGAGATTGGGTACGTCGTATTCGTTGCCTTTATATAAATCGTAATGGAAGTTGATGAAATTTTTCAAATCATTCTTCGACTCCACTTTTGTGACTACAACTGATGACATTCTTAACCAATTACTAATTAACGTGCAAATATACGCATTTTTATTAAAAAACACCCCATATCATGCCATTTTATGAACTAAAAACCACTTTCTGAAAGTATTTTTATCAAAAAAAGACAAATTTAATTGGATTTATGATTTATTTTGCTTTTCTTTGCAAAATAAAACAATAACACGTATAAGAAAAATGATATTTATGAAAACCAAAAGACTACTAACAGCCATTGTCATGATGATGATGGTTAGTGCCGTTTCGGCCCAAGAGATCTTGAAGTCCTACTCTTTTATTGAAGCGCAAGGCGGTGTTCAACTCACTTCTACAAATGCGCCAATGGACAAACTCATTACACCAACAGCTGCCCTTTCATTCGGTCACTACTTCTTTCCTGCCGTAGGATTACGTCTTCACGTGAATGCTTGGCAATCTAAGAGTGGTTTTAAAGACCTCGGTCAGTATTACAAATGGAAATACGTGACAACAGATGCAGATTTATTGGTGAATTTGACTAACTTGTTCAGCAAGAATCACAATTATTCTCATCCGCTGAACGTTATCTTGCTTGGTGGTTTCGGTTTAACCAACGCATGGGACAACGACGAACTAAAGGCTTTACTGGCTGCCAATAAAAACTTAAACATGCCTTTGGTATGGAACAAGAATCGTCTTAGCCACAATATCCGCGCTGGTTTGAGATTGGAAACCAATGTTACAAAGCCATTAGGTGTTTCTCTCGAAGTAAACGCTAATAGCTTAACAGACCGTTTCAATTCGAAACTCAACAATAGCGACGACTGGATGTTTACCGCTATGCTTGGTGTGAGTTTCCGCTTCGGTCATAAGTATAAGACATGTTGCAAGAAACCAGAACCTGTAGTAGCTCCAGAACCAGTGGTAGAGCCTGCTCCTGTGGTTGTAGAAGAACCAAAGCCAGAGCCAAAACCAGAGCCAAAGCCTGTTACGGTTAATGAATCATTGCATGAGGAAATCTTCTACGTGATTTGCAAGCACGATCCAGTAGGAACAGAAGCACAACTCCAGCGCATCAAGAAGTTTATGGAGCGCAATCCCGATGCTAAGTTGCAAGTTATCGGTTACGCAGACAAGGGTACAGGTAATCCTAAGATTAACATGATGTACTCACAACGTCGTGCAGACAATTGCAAGAAGACGCTCGTAGAGAAATTTGGTATTGACGAATCACGCATCTCTGCAACCGCTATGGGTGATACCGTTCAACCATTCGACGAGAACGACAAGAACCGTTGCGTAATTATCGACGGTAAGGGTTCTCACCAAGAAATGAAATAAAACCTGAAGTTTTTATATCTACAATATAATAACTCTCCTGTTTTTGAATCCCCTTTTCTAATCAGTTAGGAAAGGGGATTTTATCATGTCGTAAGGAGGAATTACGAAGGAGGAATTATGAAGTATTCGCCTATCGGCGAGTTAGAAGGTTAGAAGGAAGAAGTACGGCTAATATCAAACTTCTTAACAAATTTATGTTTGGATTCTCTTGCAATCTAGAGTTAGAGAGGTGGGAAAATAGGTTGAAATGGATGAAATAATACGTTTTTTCAAAAGATATAATGAGTTTTCAATGATAAAGTAATGCTTTATCACACGTAAATATATGCTTTACGAGTGATAAAACTATGCTTTACGAATGCCAAAATTATGCTTTTTTCGGTGAAACAGATGGTTTTCACTCGCTATTTTACAAGTCACAAAAACACAAACAATTGATAGTCAACCAAATAACATAACAGCGCTATTTTTCAATATTTCCAACCACATCTAAAAAGTTTTGAAAAAACGGCTAGAATTTGGGCCTAAATTGCGAATTTGCATGACAAACGATGAGCGTTTATGATTGACAAATCAGCAAACGATGGTCGCCATTGCCGATAGTTGTCGCAAATATATAAGTATTACCACCATCTCGAAGTTTCAGTCTTTTTCTCAAATCTTGCACGGATAAGGGGAAATTCCGAGTCGTGATATTTGCATTGGCTATTCCTTGTAGATGGTTTTTCAAGTCTTTCTTGTTTAAAGAAGAAATGGCTATTATTCTAAATTTTCGACCAGGGAAATCATCTATCAAACGCGATGAAACAAAAAGATGAGAATTAACGCCAATAGATTCTACACCATATTTCTGGCAAAGCAAACCAAAACACCGCGTTTTCATGAGCGAAGCGTTGGGTTCATAGAGATACAAGCCTTCATTTACTTGTTGTGTTACGGATAATGGAGTATTATCTTGAAAAGGACAAGAGAAGGTAAACGCATCGTTCACGCAATGGATTTGCAGAGATTCACCTTGTTTTTTTGACAACACAACCAATAATTCCTTGCATTCATTGGCAACGGAAACCACATGTATAGAACGAACATTGTCTATTCCGAGAGCCTCAACCGTGGCATGAATGTCTAACATGGGAGATAGTTTCAATATTACGAAGTCGGATTTCTCCATCAATTCGCACTGAATGGAAAGTACATCTGGTGTACAATCAGAAATCGCAAAAGTTCTACCACCATGAATATCTCTACGAGCAGGGTCGAGAAATACCACACAAGCATGATTCAATCCATGTAAATACCCCACTCCATCGCCACAAATCACTTCCGTTTGGTTGATTTTCATGATAGATAGATTATGTCTCAGGATGTTGCATAGGTTCTCTTGTCGCTCTACGCAAACCATCTTTTCATCAGACGACAAGCCATCTTCAGACAATGCTTTTGCCATCATCGTGAAATCCACGCCAAAACCAGCCGTTAAGTCAACCAACAACAAAGTATCAATTGGTAAGGAATTCTTTCTATAACGAACCAAATCCCTTACCAATTGCGCCTTATAATTAGCCGTAAATTCCGAAGAACATTGTTCCATGGATAAATGTGGAGGATAGACAACTCCATCTATCGTTGCCCACGACGGCAACTTATGCCTTGCCATTTGCCTACCAGCAATTTGGTCAAGCGCATAATTCATGTCTACGTCGGGATATTTCGCCTTTTGCAAAGCCAAACTCCTCACATCGTCGTTTGCATGTTGAAAGATAAAGGTCTCTGTGTCCATCACATTCTCTTAAAGGCTGATAATTCGCCTACAAAGATAATGTTTTTTTGTGAAAACCAACCATCTTTCTCAACCTATCGTCTCATTCCTCCCACACATTGACATTCCACGTTGTTTCTTCTTCACCTTCTTCGAGAAAGCCCCCTTTAGATAATTGCTCGTCGCTACTATACCTGTTATACTTGGAAAGACAAATCATACGACTACATTTCATCTCTAAAAACTTGATGGAGGGGCTGACGTAACTTTTCATTATTCCCACGTTAGCGAACAACCATTTTCTTTCCGTTGACAACATAAACGCCCTTAGAAAGATTTGCCTGATTGACACGTTGACCACCTAACGTGTAAACATCTTGTTTCTTTGTTTCGGAAGAAGAATGAAGTGCGTTGATTGCATTCGTTGTATCAAAGGCAAAACCTCTTGCCGTTACGTAAGATGGAGCCACCAAATATGCCCTATGTGCCTTGTTGACAAATGCTTCACCATTTTCCGCACCCCAATAAAAACCAATGTTCTTTCCCTCAAAGGTAGATAGTTTAAAGAAAAGTCCATCACCAACTGTAAGTGCTTCTTCATCAGAACCGGCCAACATATTATTCTCGTCTCCTTCACCTGACATTTCCGTTACTTCCAACACATAATTGCCTTGGTCTCCCTTGAAGACAACACCCGTAGAAGCAGGAATCACGTCGCCCGAACGATAAGTCTTGCTAACTACTAACGCATCATCAGTTACCTTATATGTATTTGCCGTCAATTGTGAAGGAACTATCAAGGCCTTATCGCTATAATACAAAGACGCATAACCAATCTCTCTAATAACCAAATCAACCGTTTCAGCTGGTTCTTCAGAACTAACAACCTTACGATACAATTGTATTTGCCTGTCTGGTGAAGATGCATTGTTGTAATAACAAGAGAAACGCTGAGTACCTCCATAATATTGCAAATAACTATTGTATGTACCGCCACCTTGGAACTTAATGGTTGCATTCCCATTTTGTATGGCTATGCTTGCCTTAGAAAAATTCCCTTGTTTGCTCGTACTTGTTTTCACGTAATTAGAAGTCTTTTGGTCAGCATAGAGATAACCCGTAGGAGTGAGAAGATACCATAAGTTGTTCGTACTTTCCAATGTCACTTCCTCCACTTGTTCAGAAGGATTCAACACCTTATCTCCAGAGATGGTTACATTCACCTCATTGCGATAATTGCCTGCATCTTTTCCCATTGCCATAGAAGCCGTCTCGTTGACAACGATTACCACATCACCATCTTTTAACGTAGAAACATCGGTTACCTTCACGTAATCATATCGTGTGACTTCCGTTGAAACGGTATAAGTGGCTTCTGCAACATCGCTCGAAACACCAAACATCACGGCAATTGCACGAATGGTCATATCCTTGTCAATGACAACACTATTTCCCTTTGTACTTGATGTGGTTGGTGCCGTTCCATCCGTGGTGTAATAAATGCTTGCGCCACCATCATCAGAGGTAATGTCTACTTGAGTTCCAACTGTTACTTCTCCTTCTGGAATACTGAAAACTGGAGGAGCAGGCTTGTCAAAAGTAACGGATTCATCGTAAGTAACTTCAATGTACGAAAACTTGCGCAACGTACTCCTTACTTGTTCCACGTCTAAAGTATAGTAATTAACGCCATTGCAAGACCAAGTCAAGGCTGTTGATGTAGTCGTGCGCACTCCTACGGTAAAACAATCAACGGAAAGTCTTGTATCCGAATTAGGACTTTTAAACACCACTTGCTTTATAGGGTGTCCTGATGCCGTGATGTTCAACGTATTTCCTTTGTAGAAATAAGCATAATTACCGTCTGTCCTTGGTTTGTTTTTTCCACTTGCCTCATTAAACAACAACTTAACTTCACCAGACTCCACCAAAGTCATGTTGGTCATAACGTCCATTTCACTAAAGGTAAATCTCACTACTGTATCTGCCCATACAGACACACTTCCTGCTATTGACAAGAATAGCAACAATAATCGTAATCTTATTGCTTTCATAGTATTAATAAATTAAAAATGAATATGTTAACGTTTCAAAATTAGATAATTGCCGTTATTCACACTTGATTTATGTCAAAGAAACTCACAATCAAAACCGTTTTCTTGACTTAAATCAATTACAATGGAGTGGTTAGAGAATCAAATAGGTACATTTCGCACATTCGTTCGTTATTATTAAAACAAACTCTAATCCATTAAGACAAAACCATGAAGAAATCATTATTGATTATCACCATGCTATTGGTGAACATGTTCGTTGGATATGCAAACAATCATGTTGACAACGTGAAATACGACTTTGTTGTTGCTATTGATGGCACGGGAAATTACACAACCGTACAAGCAGCTATCAATGCCATTCCCGACTTTAGAAAGGCTGGCCCAACACGTATCTTCATCAAGCGAGGAATATATAAAGAGAAAATCGTCATTCCAGAAACTAAACAAGGAGTTCAGCTATTTGGAGAAGAGGGTACCATTATCACTTACGACGATTTTGCGAATAAACTCAATATCTTTGGCGAGAATAAAGGAACGAGCGGTTCATCCACGATTTACGTCTTTTGTCCCGATTTCTTGGCAGAGAACATTACCTTTGAGAACTCATCTGGTCCTGTAGGACAAGCCGTAGCTGTACAAATAGGTGGCGACCGAGCTATTTTCCGCCATTGTAGATTCCTTGGTTTCCAAGATACACTCTACACATTCGGGGAAAACACTCGCGAATACTTCGAGGATTGTTATATAGAAGGAACCGTTGATTTCATCTTCGGAAAGGCAACGGCCGTTTTCGTGCGTTGCCATGTGCATAGTAAGTCAGCAGGATATGTTACCGCACCAGCTACTCCACAAGGAGTAGCCTACGGATACGTGTTTTACGATTGCAAATTAACGGCTGACAAAAACGTGAAAGATTCTTCCGTATATCTATCACGCCCTTGGCGACCCTACGGACAAACCGTTTATATCCGTTGCCACATGGATTCACACATCATGCCCGAAGGCTGGAACAACTGGGACAATCCAGCCAATGAGCAAACGGCATTCTACGCAGAATACCAAAGCACTGGAGATGGTGCAAATCCCAACCAACGAGTTAGTTGGTCGCACCAACTCACAGACATCAGTAAATACGACATTCAACAAGTGCTTGCAGGAGAAGATGGCTGGTCGCCACTAAGATGAAGCAATGGTCAAATAAAGCAATCACTTGAATAGCTTTGGCAAGAATTGATTCAAGTATTTGCGCCAATTGCGCCATTCATGGCCACCATCGGTTTCTACGTATTCATACTTATAACCTGCTTGATCAAGCCTTTGGCGATACTTCACGTTATCTTGATAGAGGAAATCCGTCTTGCCAATAGCTATATAATAATAAGGTGGTTTGGCAAATTGGCGAGCCAACTTATTATCTAATTGCTGATAGATATGAGCATATTCACCTTGTGGATTCTGACGATTGATAGCTGCGGAGAATAATCCCACATAACCGAAACAATCGGGATTGTTGGCAGAGATATACAATGAATGGAAACCACCCATGGAAAGACCAGCCACGGCACGATGTTTCTTGTCTGCCAAAGTACGATAATGGCTATCTACATATTTCACCACATCTGGCACGAAAGCAGCCTCTATTGCTCCATCCATCATACGTGGACTCATGAACGATGGCTTATACATAGAATTGGGATATTCACCAGGAACGGCTTGTTGACCTCCATTGCCATTAGGCATTACTACAATCATCGGTTCTGCCTTTCCTTGTGCGATGAGATTATCGAGTATCTGCGTCGCACGTCCCAATTCACTCCATGCATTCTCATCGCCACCAGCACCATGCAACAAGTAAAGCACAGGGTATTTCTTACCCATTTGTTCATCATATCCAGCAGGTGTATATACCGTCATTCGACGACGCTCATATCCCAATGTAGGACTTGGATACCATACTTTTGAGACTGTTCCATGTGGAACTTCACGAACGAAATAGTTAGCTGACAACTCACCATCAATCAAGAAATAATTCTGATACGTAGCAATATCTCGCAACATATACACATTGTTTGGATCAGTAATATGCAAACCATCAACCACGAAAGTATACGTATGCAATTCTGACCACAATTTCTCAGAGGTATACGACCACAAACCATTTCCGTCGTTCTGCATTTCCACTCCTCGTTGCGACAAGAAACTACCTTGCAACTTCACTTCTTGCGCTTTGGGTGCATACAAACGGAAAGTAACCGTACCGTCGTTATTCACTTCGGGCGACTTGATGTTGCCCGTATTCCTCATCACCGTTTCTTGTGCCACCATCGACATTGCGAAGAAGCACAAGAACATTACCATCATAAAATACTTTTTCATCATCTTTATTTGGTTTATAGTTATTTGGCCATCATCCACATTTTTCGTTCGTCTTCGTTCATTTGTTCAATGGCGTATCGTAATGCCGTTCGAGGCATTTCATGAGCGTGTTGGGCAAGGAAATCGCGTAATAAGTCCATACTTACCCGTTTTCCCATCTCTCGCAACATCCACCCCACTGCTTTATGCATCAAGTCGTGGGGATGATGAAGATGCTTTTCAGCATAACGAAGGCAATACGAAGGGTCTCCTTGTTGCGATGTTTTCCATGAACAAACGATACTCATTCGTTGCAACCAAAGACAAGAACTATCCGCCAATTCATCGAGAACCTTCAACTTATAATCTTGATGCAATCCCGCCTCATTTCCACCAAGGAACGTGGGCAACAACAACCAATGCCCGATAATCTTATGCACGGATAAATCCACCAAATCCCAATTGTTCGCCCTTTCAGCATACTTCAGATACATCTCAACGATTTCATCGCGTCGACGAATGGCGTTCATGTCATTTTCCAATCGTTTCTTTGCTTGCGACTCAAATTTATCGACAAGTATCAAGAAACCACATAACCGCACTTCATGCCAACGATTCATCAATAACGCAGAAACCTCATTGAGCGGAGTGTCTTTAGCGGCAGCCTTTACCACTTCACGTGTTTGCGGAACTTTCAATCCAAAAAATTCATCGCCGTATCCATATTCACCAGGTGCCGTCTTGAAAAATCGCATCAAAATTTCGCGCTGTTGTTCATCGTGTTGCGACTCCATCAATTGTATGATTTCTGTTGCTGTTACCATGTAAAATAACGTTTATGAGAGATTATGTGCAAATATAGTAATAGTTTTGGACATTTTCTTTGTCATGCTTAAAAATGTTTGTATTTTTGCCATATATTACAAAAATACAAACACCATGAAAAGATTATTATTCATTACCGCATGGATGATTGTGGCTTTGACCATGAATGCTCAAACCACATTACCAAAAGAAACTCCACAACTGGAATTTGCTTTACAACTGAACGTAACACTCGGTCAACCTTACACCGTCGGAAGTACTCCTCATGGCAAACGAACGGTTATACCCATTACGGGAGGTACGTTTGAAGGACCATTATTAAAAGGTACGATTATCAATGGTGGCGCAGATTATCAATTGGCTAACCCAGAGGGAAACCGCACGGAATTGGAAGCCATCTACTCCATTAAGACCGATGATGGCGTATACATCCACGTTCACAATCGTGGTATTATCTATTCTGGTCCTGACGAAAACGGACAACAATCTTTCTATTTCAAGGCTGCACCGCAATTCGAAGCACCCAACGACAGCAAATATGCATGGCTCAACAATGCCATCTATGTTTGCGCGCCAGCTCCCGGTAAACCTGGTAGCATTACCTTGAATGTCTGGAAAGTGAAATAAACACTATTGCTTATTTTTTGCAAAACTGGATGTATTCATCGCATCTCGATACGTAATCACTAATGCCTTGTGCATTTTGCTTCTCAAACTCACGTAGAGCGGTAAGAGCTTGGTATTGCTGTGATTGAGGTTTTATTCTCTTAACGTAATCAAGGGCCTGGTCATCCCAATCCAAAACGTTCCAATGATTTGCCTCGGGATAAAGATTGACGTACGACAAACCGAAAAGCGCACGTTCTTTCAATTGTACATTATCGCTTTGACTTGCTTCGCGTAACAGACTTACGGCTTTAGCTCCCAAATCTATTTCATTCACACGTACCGTATCGCTTATACTCTTACCATCTCTCATCAAGAACCAGCAATCGCCCGTAACACATGCTTGTGCATAACGTACGGCAAGGTCGTAGCAACATTGTTGACGATTCTGTCCTGTCAACAATGCCAATTTATTCTCCATGTCCAACATTTCTTGGGCAAATACAATCTTGGGGTTCGATTGCAAATTCACCTGCTTTTCACCATAAGTTTGCTCCCACGTCAACCATTGACGCTTCAACCACGGTTCAATCGTCCATTTACGATATACGGCGTATGGTTGATAACCCCTCTTATTGACATACGAAAGCGGAACTTTCGCCAGCCATTTTATTCCTTCTCCCCATTGGCAAAGACGTAAGTATTTCGTACCAATCAAGTCATTCATCGCATGGGAATCTATTTGTAGATGCGACTTTAAATAACGGTCAAGCGCCGTCGTTGAAGGAGATTTGACATACTCCATGAATTGAAGCAAGTGTTCTACAGCCATCGTATCTGTAAAAACATCGTATTCGTAGGCATGATCCATATTGTATAGAACCATCGCCACTTCTGGGCGATTTGCCTGTAGATATTTATCGGCAAGTACTTGATGAATGGTACGATCTAATGCATGACCATAATGGTCGTCGGTCTTTTGCATCGTTTCCAACCACGATAATTCACCAGCCAAATAGTCGTTAAATGTATTGCTTATCGGAGAGGCAGCAGAAGTGATATAGAATGTCAATACACGGGCATTGTCGCGCATTCGTGGGGTTCCTTCCAACATTGCAAAGGTTTTGATGTCATTCTGGGCTTGTTGCTTGTTTCCGAAAAGATATTCCAACCACGCCTTTGCACTCTGCCACATCAGCGGATTTCTGCTTTTTCCCTCGTTTACCACCTGTGTTGCCAATTGACACATCTGTCGCGCCTCGCTTTTTTGAATATTACGAACAAACAATTTGCCTTCCATGTTTCCCTCAACCATACCGTCTATTGCCTCTTGTGCATTGTTCACGAAATCTTGCAAGAGGAAGGGTAATACCGCCGAATTTGCATCGCGTAAGTATTCAGCACGAATAGCATCGTAAGAGCGTTTCTTGTAATATTGTGTCATCAAACTCGACCAATCGCCCATTTCTGCAAACATGGCTCCTGCTTGGTCGTCGTGACCCGTTTTCAACAAGGCTCCAGCATAGATGTTTTTCATCATGTCCTTATAAACGGTCTCAATGTATTTGCTGCTCGTTTGTTCCCAAAACGTCACGTTTTCCGCATGGCGACCCAACATCATGTTGCAACGCATGAACAATAACGCATGTTGACTTCGCAAACGACTTTTCAATTTGCCTTGTGCATAGAGACGTACCGATTGCAACACGTTTTTGCGATGGGCAAGTTGCTTTTTCGTGGGATAATCCCAACTCTCCCATTGTGCCTCTTTAGCGCATTGTAGGTATTGCTGGAGTTGCTTCACATAACTCACCATTAATGCATCGCCTTTCTTTTGGGCAGCATCGATGACAACATCCGCATCAAAGAAAGGAAAATCCACGCCTGTTCCGAGATAGTCTCTCCAATTGTTCATGGTTACTTCATTGACACGCCTGCTAAACTCATTGCTATCGTAGATGCTGAAAAGATAATAGTTGTGAGAGTCTTGCCAAGCACAAGCAAAGAGGTTGACAGACATGCTAAACAACACACTAATGACGGTAAATCGCTTCATATTCTTTCGTATTGTATTGGTTGATGTTTTCATTGTCGAGATAATAGGTAATAATGGTATGACGAAGTTCTGGGCGCTTCTGCTCCACCGCTTGTTTTACGCGCAATATCTCTGAGGCCTCAACGGTATGCTCAATGTGTACGCCATAAATGGTACGTTGCCAACAGAAGACAGGATAAGCAGCTGCTAACGACAAGGGATAATCAGATAGATAACGCAGATAGGGTTGCACGTCACGAATATCGAGTATAGGATTTCGCTCTTGGAATTTTTGTGGGTCACCAGTATTGTAGAGCATCAGCACCCCGTAATCAGCAGGTGGTTGTGGCATAGAGAGTTGGTGCAAGCGAATGGTGGTAGAGAGGCGCAAACCGTGTTTCTTTGCCTCTGCTCGCACTTCAGATAGGAAATCATAATACACTTTCCTACTTCGTGCGGTATAGTCGCAATCTATTTGTATCTCTTTCACCCCACTCACGTCGTTGGTTTGGTTGATTTGAAGGATGCGTTCTACCATACGCCGAGCCAATCCGTCATGATGATGGTGCATACAATTTTCCGTGATGTAAATGGTGGGGATGATTTCCAAATCTTGCGGCACTTGGTCAGCAAATCGGATGGTGGCATTTGGCATAGGAACGGAATCTCTCATCACTACGTCAAAATACCGACAATACACCTTATCAATATGATATTGTGATAGGAAGGATGTTTCTACGGAATCTAATCGCCATTCCGTGCGCCAATAATAAGTTGAGTTTTCATCGGGTAGACTTTCTCGCTTATCACATCCTATTATGAACAGACACAACGACAATAGCAACCACGCACAACGTCTATTTGCTTCTATGGGGTAATCTATCAACATATCCGAACAAGGTAATAATCTCATCGCTATTTCAAGAATTCTATCTGCGTTCCGTCTTCGTTTACTGACAAATGCACACGACATCCCTCTACCATGGGATAATTATAGCCGCTATGATGACCAATGGGGAAATCATAACATACAGGAATGGGATAATGTTGCAAATACTCGTGAAGCATCTCGTACATATCCGCAAAACCATTCTCAGGACTTTTATATTTGGAGAAATGCCCCACGATGATGCCTTTCAACTGCGACAAGATGCCTCGTATTTCTAAAAGGTGCAACATGCGGTCTACCTTACTCATCGATTCTTGCGTGTCTTCGATAAACAAGATAAGCCCCTCTTCTGCCCGATTGAGGAAATCGTATTCCGAACCTGCCAAACCACAAAAGACCGACATATTTCCGCCTACCAATATACCTTTGGCTTCTCCCATTTGGTTGAGTGGATGAGGAGAAACATGGTAACAAGGCAACTTTCCTTGTAATAATTGGCGCATGACGACTATCACGGAATCGTTAACTCCACGGGTAGCAATACCATCACACATGGTGCCGTGAATGCTCATGACACCAGCCGAAACCTGTGCGCTATGCAATGCAGTAATGTCGCTGAAACCAATGAGCCATTTAGGGTGTTTCACAAACTCATCAAGGGGAATATTACGAAGAATCTGTACGGCTCCATCCCCTCCCCTACTACACATGATGGCTCGTATCGTGGAGTCTCGTAAAGCCCAAAGCAAATCACTCGTACGCTCGTCTGCCGTTCCCGCAAAACCATGATACTGATGTAGGGCATTCTTCCCCACTACTGGAACATATCCCCATTCACGCAATGCCGTACACCCTTTCTCCACCGTAGTCTCATCGGGCGCACTGGATGGCGAAATAACAGCAATTGTATCACCGTATTTCAAGCTTGGAGGCATCGTTATCTGTCGTTGTGCTACGGCAAACAAGCTACATGCCGACAATAAGAAAGTGATTATTATTTTGCGCATTGTTCAATCATGGATTTGGTGAGAAGGGAAAGTTCTTTGATAAGCAAGTCGTTCAGCTCCATCAAGTAGGTAGATAATGCCACAATAACGGAAGCCGTATTTCGGCAATACATTGCGCATAATGACGTTTTGCCGATGCGTATCTATGCGGATATTGGTTGTTCTGGTAAAGCAATAGTCAAACACCGCTTTCATAATACCATGAGTATTGGGAGCACTTGCCAAACGATGAATCACGTAATATTCGCCCATTTCATCGAGCCAACAACCTTCATAAATATGTTCGTATGTAATATCGGGACCTTCAACGAATGCGAATGTAGCCACGGCAATCCCATCGTCCTCTACAAGATAACTGTTACCGTCCTCTATATCTTGTAGCAATATGTCACGTGTAGGGTTCCCGTTGTTCCATTGCTCAATATTACCAACGGCACGCATTTTCTGCCTCCCGTATTCTATCAGTTCCAGAATACGAGGCAAATCATCCTCATTGGCTTGTCTGATGGTTCTTTGCACCTTGCTCATTCTTACATGATTCTAATACAGATGCAAAATTACGAATAATTTCACAAACTCGTTCTATAATTGAGTATGTCTTTTACTTGCGATTACTGTTTCACTAACATTATATACTTACTCGTAACTACTCATTCTACAAGCATAACTAAATATGTTACGAGCATAACTAATTACGTTACGGAACTAACGAGACAATTGAACAAAAAAACAGATTTCCCCAGTTATTTTATCATCAAAAAATAGCGGCAATCTTACGAATCTTATCGAGACGTTTCATGAAGGATTGATCTTGCTTCATGCATTGCATGTTGTAATCTGCTTGTAACCCAAGCCAAATATTGGCACTTATACCAAGTGCTGCCTCAAGAAGTAAGGCATACTCTGTTGTAACGGGTCGCTTTCCGTTCAGTATCTCATTAAACACCGTATATGAAACCCCCATTTGTTTAGCTAATTCCTTCTGCGTCAATCCACGAGCCATTACCTCATCCTTAATCATCTCTCCAGGGTGAATTAACTCCGACGAAATCATATTGTTTGCAATCCTTTCCGTTTTCATATTAATATTGTATATAAATACTTTTCTTTTACTTATAATGATTAGACAATTCCATTATATTGCAGATAGTCACGATTGGTTGCTCTTTTGTTTCTTCAACCGTAAACTCTACGCGATATTGGTCATTAGCTTTCACAGAGAAACGTCCCTCCTTATTACCATGTAAAGCCTCAAAATGAAGCGACTTGAATGGAAACAAGTCTTCTATTTGCCTTGCCTGTACCAGAATCTTCACCTGACTTCGTCGATGCGTCACCCAAATTGATTCAGTAGTTTCTTAAGGTCGAAGAGTGGCTTGA
>OCTX012291226.1_pt1 | contig 27617 bp, 31 predicted proteins | sample 1539691 | NCBI WGS metagenome assembly OCTX01 (sample SAMN02144231, study PRJEB22623) | gut metagenome | biome: sheep rumen | host: Ovis aries | place: New Zealand
CGTGCATTCCCAGAAAAAGTACGTGAGCGGATGCGCCTTGATTTCGTTGTGGCGGTAAAGGCGGTAAGCTTCGAGAGCGAGTTTCTTTTTAAGAGAGAGTTGCATAAAAATGTGAGGTGCGTAATGTGAAATGTGAAGTTTAGTGGATGCGCTCACTTTCGACGTAGTATTTTGACTTGAATTCGTCTTCGGTGTAGACAGTCTTGTTGTCCTTTTCATCGCGACAGTCGAAAGTTTTCGTTTCGTCGTCGGTCGATTGGAAACAGGTGACGTCGTCTTCACAATAGTACGTGTCCGTGCACGCGGGGTACGACATGGTGCAATTCTCGAAGTTCCCGGCAATCGCATCTTCCTCGTTTTCGCAATCGTAGAAAATACCATATTCGGGGCACATCTGTTCCAACTCGCAGGCAATCAGTTCCTTGCTATCGCTAGACGAATCGTCACTGCAGCCGCTCCAGAGCATGGAGCAGAGGCTCAATAGAATTTTTTTCCAATGCTTCTTAATCATAGTTATTCGTCAGTCTCGTCAGCCTCGCCAGAAAGACACTTGTTAATCCGTTCCTGGATTTCCTTCATCTTGTCTTCGTAGACCTTCTTGAGTTCTTCGTCCAGAGCGGGCTTGTTCGCCTCCCATTCCTCCTGCATCTTCAGGAACTTGGCGTATTCTTCGCTGGGCCTGATGGTGCCGTCGCTGCAGAATTCTACCGCGTTATTGATGATGGTCGGGGCGCCGTAAAGGGCCACGAACCTGTCTAGTTCCATGCGCAAATGTTCGAGGCACACGGGTGTTTTCGCCAAAGTCGGCGCGATGGAGTCTATCTTGTCTACGGCATCGTGCTTGGCCGCTTCCTCTTTCCAGAATTTGGCATTGTCTGCACTGTAATCGTTGGGGAAATACGATACACTGGAATCCATGGGTACACACGTGAAGTCTACTTCTACGCCGTAGGCGGGCATGATTTTTTCGAACACGCTGCTGGAACTTTCGGGCTTGGCTGCCTCGCTGGAACTGGAAACCGGGTTCTCGGCAGGGCTACTGTAATTGGGGTCGGGACCATAAAGGCATACGGCCGATGAGGCCGAGTCTTCGCAACCAGCCCAGAACAGGGCGGTCAGCGCAAGTGCAAATTTTTTCCAATGCTTGTAAAGCATAAGGCCTCCTTTTTATATCTCATATAAGTATAAGTAAAAAAAGAGCCTTCGTAACAGTTGTGTAAAAAAAAGTGATGTAGTTTGCAGGAAAACGCTTGTGTTATTTTGTTTTTACAGAGTTTCCTGGAATTCGTGGAACTTGGCGAGAAGTTCGTTGTACGTGTGGGTGGCCTCTAACTGGGGGAACTGCGCCACAATGGAGTCTGGGGCCCTAAAGAAGACGCCCTTGTCGGCCTGCTTGAGCATGCCCGTGTCGTTGAAGGAATCGCCGCTGGCAAACACCTTGAAGTTGAGCTGCTGCAAATGCTTGACCACGGTGGTCTTTTGGTCGCTTAGACGCAGGTGGTAACCACGGATGCGGTCATTTTCGACTTCCAGGTTGTGGCAGAAAATGGTGGGGAATCCGAGGTTCTTCATGATGGGGTAGGCAAATTCCTGGAACGTGTCCGAGAGAATGATCACTTGCGCTTCGTCGCGGAGTTTGTCTGTAAAGTCGCGAGCCCCCTCGAGCAAGCCGAGGTTTGCGATGACGTTCTGGATGTCGCTGAGCTTGATGCCTTCGCGGTCAAGAATCTTGATGCGCCCCCTCATGAGCACGTCGTAGTCGGGGATGTCGCGCGTGGTGAGGCGGAGGTCCGCGATGCCCGTTTTTTCGGCGACGGCAATCCAGATTTCGGGGGCGAGAACGCCTTCCAGGTCCAGTGTGACAACGCATTGCTTAGTGAACATAATTCAATTCCCGGTGTTGAATGTGTTTTACTTGGAGCGGCTTTTGATTATCTCTCTTAGGTCGTCGATTGTAATCTTGTATTTGCGACGGCAAAAATCGCAGGTGACGTCGAGGTCCTCTCCGTCCTTTTCAAGTTCTTTTAGATCGTTGAGCGGGAGGGCGGCAACGGAGGCTTCCATGTGCTCTTGGTTGCAGGGACAGTAGGCCTTGGGCGTGATTTCGCGGACGATGTCTATTTCGTAAGGGCCGCGAAGCTGGTCCAAAAGTTCGTCGAGGTCAAAACCCTCGGCTTTGTACAGCTCGTGGAACTTGGGGAGGTTCAGCACGATTTGCTCGAGGAGCATGATGTCCTTTTCTTCGAGGTCGGGGAACGCTTCGATGTAAAAACCGGCGGCATAGTCGAGCTTGCTCGGGTCTGCCTTGCTGAACTGCGCCTCGATGCCCACGGCGGAGCGCACCTGCTCGGACTGCAGCAAGTAGGTGGCGAGGTTCTGCCCCATGGAGATGCCCGGTGCCTCGATGATGCTCTCGTGGACGCGTTTGCCGTTCTCGTCAATCTTGATGACGTTGATGGTCTGCGGGACAATGGCGGGTTCATTCGCCCCGACGGTCTGCAGTTCCTCTTGCGGGATCATTGCTCTCATGAGGCCCATCGGCGTGGAGTCCGACTGGATGCAGCTGATTTCGCCGCTAAACTTAGTGGTGAACGTGACGGTTCCGGCGTACTTGAGCCCGGCGCTCAAAAAGAGGCTTGCGATGGTGTTCTCGGCGAGCAGCTTGAGGGAGTAGCCCTTGGCGTTGTGCATGGCGCCGATTTCGTTCATGGTGGCGGTCAAGTCGACCACGATCAGGCGGAAGGGCGCCTTTTTACCCGTGGCACGAATAATTCTATCCTTGAAATTCATGCGCGCAAATATAGCATTTATTTATATTTAAGGCACAAGGAGGCTTTATGCAAGTACTATTCCTCATGGCGGACGGGTTCGAAGAAACGGAGTTTGTCACCCCGTTTGATTACTTCCAGCGGGCGGGAATCCAAGTGGCCCTGGCTTCGGTCTCGGGGGCGTCGCAGGTGTGCGGGGCTCACGGGCTCAAGATTGAGGCCGATTTTGCCCTCAAGGGAGCCGACATCAGGCCTTTTGACGCGGTTTGCCTCCCAGGCGGAGGCCCCGGCGTGCAGAACCTCAAGGCAAGCGATGCGGTCGAGGCCGTGGTCCGCCAGTTCTACGGCGAAAAAAAGTGGGTCTTTGCGATATGTGCGGCTCCGCTCGTGCTGAGCAAGGCCGGGATATTGGGCGACCGAAGGGCTACGTGCTTCCCCGGTTGCGAGGGTGAACTTGTTTGCAAGGAGTTCTCGGAGGACCGCGTCGTGGTTGACGCCAATGTGGTCACGAGCCGTGGTGCAGGGACTGCCGAGGAATTCGCGTTCGAGTGCATTGCCCAGCTGGGCGGGCGGGATCTTGCCGAGAAAATCCGGCATCAGGTCGTCGCCCGGTAGTCCGTTTTTGTATATTGGGCTTAAAAGAAATCACCAAATAGCGTTTTTAAACTAGGAGAACATATGAAAATAGCCTATGCATTAATGTTCAGCGCGATGCTTGCTTTTGTCGCCTGTGGCGACGATTCCTCTTCGTCCTCGGTTCCGGAGTCTTCGGATTCCTCCAAGCCAGCTTCCTCGAACGATAATGCCAACTTCGACTGCACGACCGACAGCGTGAAGGTCGTCGCTCCGGCAAAGGGTGACGAATTCAAGGTTGGCGATACCATCGTGGTGGTGTTCGGCAGCAGTCTGGACTTTGGCGGATTCGGCATTGAATACCGCTTTGACGGCGGCGAAAAGAAGATCGGCCTTTTGGAAGAAGCTGTGGATGGCGAAACTGATGGCAAGACCTGCAACGAAGTCAAGGTCGTTTTGAGTGTGGAATGCGAAGAGGATGAAGAATGCCCAAGTATTGCCGCCGATGACGCCTACATTCGCGTTTACCCCTACAGCAAGCAGGCAAAGGGCTCCAATTCCGGAACCATCAAGGTTACGGAATAATGAACCTAAGGTTTGACGACCGTAGCATCACCGTGGCCGTGGTCGGCTGCGGTGGTTTTATTGGTAGTCATTTGCTTCAGGCCATTTTGTGCCGCACTCAGTGGCGCGTTTTTGGCGTAGACCTGGACTTTTACAGGATCCAGGACAAGTTGAACGACGAACGTTGCGAATTTTTGTGCGGCGACCTTGCCGATGTGGCGGTTGTGGAGCGCATAGCGCAGTTCCCTGTAGTGGTGAACCTTGCCGCCATCTGCACGCCGAGCCGTTACATGGCTGAGTCGGCGACGGTCATCCGCAGCAATTACGACCATCCGGCGGCACTTGCTGATGCCTGTGCCAAGTCGGGTTCGTGGCTTGTCCATTTTTCAACATCCGAGGTGTATGGCCGCACGGCAGCTGATTCGGGACTGCTCGAAGAGGATTCGACCCCGGTGACGTTTGGGCCTGTGACGGCGAGTCGCTGGAGTTATGCGACGGCGAAACTCTTGACGGAGCGCTATATTGCTGGGCTTTCCGGGCTCCGCTGGACGGTTGTCCGCCCGTTCAATTTTGTGGGACCGTACATGGACTTTATGCCGGGTGTGGACGGCGAGGGAATCCCGCGCGTGCTGGCGAACTTCTCCAGTGCTTTGGTGCGTGGCGAGGCTCTCAAGCTTGTGAACGGCGGTAAGGCACGCAGGTGCTTTACCAGCGTGTTCGATGCCATTGACTTTATATTCGCGCTTTTCCAGGTTGCGGGTTCCGCTGGTGACGAGGCGCCCGCTCTTGGCGAGGTTCCTGCGGTCTATTCGCAGGCTTTTAACGTGGGTAACCCTGACAACGAGCTGACCATCGCCGAACTGGCGCAAAAGATGCGTGAGATTTATGCCGAAATCCGTGGTGTCGGTGTCGAAAGCCTGCCCGCACCGGTTGCCGTATCGGGCGAGGAATACTACGGCGAAGGTTACGACGACTCCTTGCGCCGCTTGCCCAGCGTGGCGAAGGCGGAACGCTTGCTCGGATTCCGCGCCAAAACGCCCATAGACGTGTGCCTGCGCGATTCGCTCTCGTGGTTCGCGGAGCACTATGCCTAGGGACGTCTTTATTTTTTTGCCGGCGTATAACGTCGGCAAAACTCTCCATGAAGTCCTTTCGAAGGTGTCGCCTGCGATGTATGCGCGTTCGCAGGTGCTTGTGATTGACGACGGCTCCAAGGAGCCGGTAGCGCTGGAACCGTTTGATGGTGAGGGGGCTTGGCAAATTTTATGCCACCGGTTCGAAAACAACCAAGGGTACGGGGCTGTTGTTAAGTTCGGCCTTGCCGCAGGGCTTGCCGCGGGTGCCAAGTATATTGCGTGCCTGCACGGGGATGGGCAATACCCTGCCGAAAAACTGGACGAATTCATTGCCGAGATGGAACGTAGGGATTGTTCTGCCCGTGGACTTGCGTTGTTGCAGGGCTCTCGGCATGCGGTAGCCGGCGGTGCGCGCCGCGGCGGGATGCCTTTGTACAAGCGCCTGGGCGGGGCGTTTCTCACCGCGCTCGAGAATGTCGCCTTCAAGCAAAAACTGACGGACCGCCACAGCGGTTACATCGTCTATAACGCGGAATTCCTAAAAACGCTCGACCTCGAAAAACTGAGCCCGAGTTTCGACATCGACCTGGAAATCATTTCCATCGCCGACGCCCGCGGGTGGCGACTGGCCGAACTCCCGATACCTACGCGTTATGCCGGCGAAAAATCCAACTTGAATGTAGTGACCTACGGCCTGCGCGTCTTGCGGCAGGTCGTGCGCAGGTTCTTTCGTTAGCAATTAGGCGTTGCCGTGGTGCTTGTCGTGGTTGGGGCAGCCGCAGCCACCCTGACCGTCGCAGTTTTCCTTGTGGCCTTCGCCGCCGCATTCGCACTCGTGCTCGGTCCCTGAGCATGTCGAAGGGTCGCCACACTTGCATTCGCCGTCGCCGTTGCCGCCACAGCAGCAGTGGCCCTGCGGGTTGAGTTCCTCTTCGGTAGCCTCGCGTACGCTCACCACCTCGATGGCGAAGTTCAGGTTTTTGCCGGCGAGCTCGTGGTTGGCGTCGATCACCGCCTTGTCGCCAGAGACGCTCTTGATGCGGATGGGCATGGGGCCTGCTGGCGTTTGCGCGTAGAACTGCATGCCGACTTCGACCTTTTCCACTCCCTGGAACACGTTCAGCGGGACTTCCTGAGTCATGCGCTCGTCGTAAATGCCGTAGCCTTCGGCCGGGATGACCTTCACGTCGAACTTGTCGCCGACCTCGTGGCCTTCCATGGCCTTTTCGAGCCCGACCACGATCATGTGGGCGCCCTGGATGTACTGGAGCGGTTCGCGACCTTCGGAGGAATCGATGACGGCTCCTTCGTCGGAGGTGAGGGTGTAGTGCATCTGGACTACGGTCTTTTCGGCGATTTTCATGATTTTTCCTTGTGTGGAGGGATTTAAAAGTGGGCTAAATATAGAAAAATGCGATATACTACGTGGTAGAGGAAGAGTTTTTGCACGAAAATGACAATTGTTATTATAAAAATGTGCTTGAAGCTTTCTTTTTGGTTATATTCTTCTTAAACACAAGAATCAAGGAGTAAATATGAAGAAATTGCTTTGGACTTGCGCCCTCGCTTTGACCGCCATGGTGTGCCTGACCGCCTGCGGCGACGATGATAGCGGCTCAGGCGCTGGGAATGTGAACGACCTCTATACCTGCGATATTAAGGATAACAAGGTCGTTGTCAAGCAGAACGCGGGGGAATACTCGGTTACGATGACATATACCCATAACGAAGATGGCACCATGACTTCACGTTACGAATACGGTCCTGGAATTTCTGATGTATGTGCTGGTCCTGTACCGAATGAAGTTGACGATGAAGATGCTGAAATGACTTGTAAAGATAACGTACTTACGGTTAAAACTCACTATGATGTGACAGCGAAGGAATTTAAGGATTTTGCCTTCGCCGCGACGAAGGCTTGCGAAGACCCTGCAGCGGGTGGCAAGGATACAAAGCCCTCGGATGATGATGACGAAGCCGGTACGGATGACGATGGTGATGAAGGCGGCTCCGATGGTGACGGCGATTCTACCGATACCCCGACCGAAAACGATCAAGGCGGTTCGACAGACGCCGATGACGAGGATGGAGATGAAGGTGGTCAGGCATCTGACATTACCTGCAACTTCAAGAAGTCTGACGATACTTGGGTCCTCGAGGACGGCGAAGTGACCATAAAGTGGGACACCGGCAAGGCTGTCGCTATTGTCAAATCCGATATGGGTGATGCAGAATCATGCCAGATGATACTTGGTGTCCTCGCTTTGGATACCGAAAGCGAAGGCACATCCTCTTGCGATGGCAGTATCCTCCTTATGGAAGATCCCGATTCTTACAAGGATCTCTCCAGAGAGGCCATGTACGACATGTACTGCGTTGATTAATTTACGTAATTGCGGAGTTTTTATGGCGTCGGCTTATTTGCCGGCGTCATTTTTTTTGCGGTCGTGCCACACGCTTTCGTTGAAGAGCTGGCCTTCGGAAAGGCCGTATTTCTCCTCGACGCCGGCGAGGCGGATGGCCTCGTCGATGGAAATCTTCCCGCGGATGGCCTGCGTGTAGATGAGCGCCTTCTTGCGCACTGTTGCTGCGTCTTCCTGGAGCATTTCGAGGCGGAAATGGTTCACTCCGGCGGTGCGCAAGTCCGGCAATAATTTCAGGGCCGACTGCGGCTTGCCAACGAATAGCGTGTTGCGGCATTCGGCGTCGCTTTGCAAAAAATGCCGTTCGCCCTTGTGGTCGAGGATTTCCATCTTGTGCTGGGTGCAAATCTTGCCGCATTCGGGGAATCGCCTGCCGGTAGTGAGCGCGCGGGCAAACGCGCAGTATTCGGAATGGAATGCGGGCATGTACTGGTGGAGCGAGAGCTCGAGACGTGCGGGGTCAATGTTGCCCAGCAGGTCGAAAAGCTGCGTGGAGTTCAGGTCCCACGAGGGGTGGAGCGTCTGTAATCCTTGTGACAGGAGCCAGTCGTAACTCAGGCAGTTTGCGGCGTTCAGGCTGTAGTCGCCCGCGAGCGGGATGCCACTTTCCTTGAGGATGGAGAGTGCGCCGAGGTTACGGACCAGCGCAAAGTCGGGGCATAGCCGCAGGATGTTCTTGAGGTAGTGGCTTTCGCCCGGCTTGTGGATGCGGAGCGTGGCCATGCCTGCCCTGAAACCGAGTTCGCGGATTTGTTCAAGCGGTTCGTCGTATTTGACGCCCCAGTCAAAGTCCATGATGACGTTGTCGATGTCGAGCCCGCGCAGGGCCTCGATTTGTTCGGGACTGCGGACGAGGACGGAAATGCTTGTTTTGGGCTTTGGAGTTCCCGCGGGTTTGTGCATCGCGGCGCTCAGCAATTCGCGCCCCGAATTCGCGCTGGGCGAGAGAGGTTTCCACAGGCAGCGTGCTGCGTCCAGCGCGGCGACGGCTTTTTGCCGGAGAGTCCGCAAGACCTTTCCCGGTACAAAGGCGTTTGCGTCCACTTGCGCGTCCAGCGAATTCAGGCGGTAAGCCGTTGCGCTGAGCGCCGCGAGCTCCTTGCGGGCAAGTTCTTCAATGCGGTTTGTGGTGTTGCGAGCCGCATCCAATGCGGTTTCGCTTTCCACCTGGACTTTGTGTCCGTCGCCGTCAAAGACGGTCAACTTCAGCGGCTCGCCGATGCGCCCGAATAAAGTCATGTCGATAGGTACGTGCTTTGCCAATTCACGGTCGGTGAAAGTGCGGCGCAATTCCTTTTCGAGTGCGGGGGAGTCGTTGCGGTAAACCTTCATGCCCAGGGCGATTTGCCGTGCGTTGAAATCGCGTCCCATGTCGAGGATGAAGTTTTGTGCGCCGCCCTTGCCCTGTGCAGTGCGGATTCCGAACAAACGCCCGCCGACGCTCACCTCGAATTCCGGATTCTCAAAGAGGATACCGTCTCCAGGGCGCGGCGCGGCACAAACCGGCGAATTTGGCGCGGCATTATCGCCTTCCACAACAATCCCGCCGCGGTCCACCTTCAAGACCTTTCCGAGGAATTCTCCGTGATGGTTGCTGAACGAGCCGTCCACCAGCTGCTGGTGGTCAACGCCCTTGAGCCAGCCCGTTCGGAGCCCACGGCTAAAAAGCACTTCCAGCGGTTCCATGTCGTCGGGGGAGAGCGGAGTGTTTGTAGAACTCTGGTCCAAGGCTTTGCGGTACGCCTTTGCCACCGCGGCCACGTACTCCGGGCTTTTCAGGCGCCCTTCGACCTTGAGCGAATCGACTCCGGCTTCACGGAGTTCGTCAATTATGGGCAGGGCGCACAGGTCGTGAGGGCTGAACAAATACGGAGCCTTCGCCTGCATGTATTCTTTGCCATCCACAAAAATGCGGTAAGGGAGTCTGCAGCTTTGTGCGCATTGCCCGCGGTTTGCGCTTCGTCCGCCAAAGTTTTCGCTTGTGAGGCACTGCCCCGAATAACTTACGCACAAAGCCCCGTGTATAAAAACTTCCAGTTCGAGCGGTGTCGTTTCGCGGATGGTCGCAATCTGCTTCAGCGAAAGCTCGCGCGCGAGTACCGCTCGGTTGAACCCCAGTTGCGAAACCAAGTTCACCGCCTCGGCGCTTGCAAGCGTCATCTGCGTGCTTGCATGAATTTCTTGGTTGGGTGCTATGGCCCGGATTAGCCGGGCGAGGCCTATGTCTTGGATAATGAAGGCGTCGGGTTCAAGCGCAATCAACCGCTCCAAAAATTCCGGAAGTCCCTGCAATTCGCGTTCAAAGACCAGCACGTTCATCGCGAGGAATGTGCGCACTCCGCGTACTCGCGCATACAGGATCATTTCGCGAACGTCGTCAAAGCTAAAGTCCTCGGTGCGGCCGCGCGCGTTCCAGTGCGGAACTCCAAAGTACACGGCGTCGGCGCCATTCTGGATGGCGGCCTCGAGCATTTCGCGTGTACCTACGGGGAGCAGTAATTCGGGCTTTTTCACATCCAAAAGTTAAAAAAAATCAGCCGAGGGAAAAGTCCTTGTAGCCAAATAGCACGACTGCGCCCGTTTCCCTGAAAAAGAAAGCCTTCTTGTGGCCGAGCCCTTCCAAAATGGCGTTGTCTAGGGCGTCGGTAATTTTGTCCCGGGGGCAACTTATGATCGGGAACCCGTCAAAAGAACCCTTGTAACCCTTTTTTACGATGCAGACTGCTGTATATTCGGGATCCATGTCGTAGATGGCCGCGAAGATGGCGAAGTCGGTCGCAGATTCGTCGGCGTTCTCTGCCGGGTCGCTTTTTAGCAAAAAAGTGGACTGCTTGGAACTGTCGCTTGTGTTCCGAACCGATACGGAGCCGTAATAGCCCCTTTCTTTGAAGCATGTCCAAAGTTCGTCTAGCATAATAACCTTTTTTTCTAATTAACAATAACAAATATAACGATTTTTTCTATTATAGGGATGTATGAAAATGAAATTCATTATTTTGTCAACAATTGTTTGCATTTTTGTCGCCTGCTCCAATCCCGAAGGCGAGGCGGAGATTGCAAAACTCACGGCGAAGAATGCCGAACTGATTCAACAAGTACAAACCCTCCAAAAAACTCTGGATTCCATCTCGGTACAGGCTGAAGCCCAGCGCAAAGTCCTTGAAGACCTTGACATGGCAAAATAGCCAGAATTTGGTGTATGATTCATTTATTGGTAATTGTCGCCTTGCTTGCAGCTTCGGCTTTTGCGACCGAACCCTTGCGGCCGGCTCTCCCGCCGCAAACAACGGTGGGCGTGGGCGCAATTGCAGAACTTCGTGACGACGTTTACAGCGGGGACATTGGGTGGAATGTTGAAATTGCCACTTGTGACTGCTTTAGCTTGTATACGGATCTTTCGTACAGGTTGGTGAGCTACGAATGGGACACCATGTGGCATGACCAGCGTCATGAGGCTGTTAACCTGCAAGTGAACGGAATGAATGAATCTTTTGTCGGGGTCAAGTTTTTCCCGATGAGGTGGCTAGGGGTGGTCGCGAACTGGCGGTTCCAACCGGGTGAGGGAAGCCGCGTCGAACGCTTTAACCGCCTTGGGGTGGAGCCTACCATTTTATATTGGTTCAGTCGGGGTTTGCTGCTTGGTTACAGCATGCAATATTACACGTTCGTTGAAAACGAGAACTTTCAACCCGGCGACGAGATTGGCCTCAAGGCTTCTTTTGTGTGGAACTTACTTTGGGACTATGCCAAACGAACCGGGTGGCGTATAGGCTATGCATTTCTATATCGCTGGAGAGTAGAGGAAAGCAAAAATTTCAACATGCTTAAAGCATACCAAAAGATGGACGATGCCTACCGCGGTTTCCGCATGCGTGGCGATGTTTCTTACTACTTTGGGTGGTTCCCGTTCCCTCTGGGGATGGGCATGGCTTACGAGATGAACCGCGGCGAAATGTTCGGTTTCGAGACGGGGCACCGCGTTGAATTGTACTTTAAAGCGCTAATGCCTTAAAATTTTTATAATTAAGAAAATTGAGGTTCATTATGAAGTTTTTTGTTACCGGAGTGGGTGGTCAGTTGGGCCACGATGTGATGAACGAATTGGCTCGTCGAGGCCATACGGGCGTGGGGAGCGACATTGCTCCCGAATACAGCGGTGTGGCAGACGGCAGTGCGGTGACGACCATGCCGTACGCTCAAATGGACATTACGGATGCGGCTGCGGTGGAACGGGTCATTTCTGAAGTTAAGCCGGATGCTGTCATCCATTGCGCCGCCTGGACCGCCGTGGACTTGGCGGAAGACGACGACAAAGTGGCCAAGGTGCGAGCCATCAATGCGGGCGGCACGCAGAACATCGCGAACGTGTGCAAAAAGCTGGGTTGCAAAATGACCTACATCAGCACGGACTATGTTTTTGACGGCCAGGGTACTGAACCATGGCTGCCCGATTGCAAGGCGTACAAGCCGCTCAACGTGTACGGCCAGACGAAGCTCGAGGGGGAGCTTGCCGTTTCGGGAACTCTTGACAAGTACTTTATTGTCCGCATCGCTTGGGTGTTCGGTCTCAACGGCAAGAACTTCATCAAGACGATGCTGAATGTGGGGAAGACTCACGATACGGTGCGCGTGGTGAACGACCAGATTGGAACTCCCACATACACGTTTGATTTGGCACGCCTGCTAATCGACATGAACGAAAGTGAAAAATACGGTTACTACCATGCGACGAACGAAGGCGGCTACATCAGCTGGTACGATTTTACCTGCGAAATCTACCGCCAGGCTGGACTTGCGACAAAGGTGGTCCCCGTCACGACTGAGGAATACGGGCTTAGCAAGGCGGCACGCCCGTTCAACAGTCGATTGGACAAGAGCAAGCTTGTGGAGGCCGGGTTCAAACCGCTCCCCACATGGCAGGACGCTTTGTCGCGTTACCTCAAAGAAATAGGGTAGTTACTCTAGTTCTTTTTTGATCCAAGCCAGTCTTTTACGGTGCCATGCGATGAGGTCGTCGATGGCTTCGTCGTACGAAGAATAGCTGCGAATGTGATTCTCGTGCTCGGTGCTATTTAGAATGTTCCACCGCGTGAAGTTGTTTTTAGCCGCATTGCGCAAACGATTTCGCAAAGACTCGATGGTGTCTTCTACAGCTTTGAATTCTTGAAGGTGTTCGTCGAAGAAAGAGTATGCCTTTAACCTGAAAGCTGTCTTTTTGAATAGCCTGTGAGTCCAATATGTTTTTTTTATGTACCATCCCTCGGGAGCGTCGTTAAGGGTGTCGGGGTGACCGCCAAAGGCGAGGTCGAAATCCCATACAGGTCCCATTTTTATTGGACCGCCTTTTTCCCAGGTGAAGAATACGCTGGTATAAAAGGCTCCATCGAAATTCTTGGAGTATTCTTGAATCCAGTAATATTTGATATAGGAGTCTATGTCTATCCAGTTGGCGATTTCTGTTGTGTTCGGAGTCTTTAAGAATTCTTCGAAGCTGTTGATGTGGTTCTGCAGAAGGCTTAAAGAGGCGTAGGATGCGTTTTTGGGACTTAAAACGTGGAACGGTTTGCCTTGTTCCGATAAGAATACTTGTTCATCTTTTTTGTACTTGGAGTCGACTTCAACTAGGTAAGAGGAATCGTTTTCTGGAATGTTGACTCTTTTTTTGGCGACTTTGATGGTCTCCGTTAGCAAATAAACGCCCTGGTATTCTTTGTTTAAAAACAGTTCTACGAATTGGCACTTGGGGGTATATGGCAAGCCGAGGGTGGCGGACAGGTGGTAGGCTAGGTAGTTCTTGATTAGAGTCTTGTCTGCGTAGTTGGCTATGAGTGCCCAGTCACGGTTTTGGGGCATCCCCAAAAAAGCGTATTTGTCGTTGAACTCTAACTTGTAGCTTTTTTTGGGCATAGTCACCCAAGAAGTGTTGCCGCGTCCTCTTATGGTCAGGAATTTGATTTCATCTGTAGGGGAGTCTTTCCCATAGACTTGAAGCCTGGCAGGGACTTCGGTTTCACGATCCTTGACCTGGGTGAACTCGTCTGTTTCAATGACGATTCTGGGAAGTCCTGCGTAGGGGTATTCTGAATCGTCAAGGGCGAGGTAACTTCCTGTGGAATTCTTTAAGTTTGTGGGAATATCAATGTTGCTGCAGGCGAGGAGCAATAGCGTAAAAAGAAGCGCGAGTACAGCGCAATACCCCGAAACGAAGAGTTTCGCACTGGATGAACGACAGATCTTTTTAGCCCACAACATGAACATATTTAAAATACTATATCCAACCACAAAATTTACCGATTTTTGCTTTATATGGATAATTTTTACTTTCCAAAAAGCGGCGGCGCTTGGGTTGAAGATTGTTTTTTTTTTATTTTTTTATTAAAAAGTTACATTGGCAGGAAAAAATGAAGAATATCGTCATCACCGGCGGTGCCGGTTTTATCGGAAGTCACGTGGTTCGCCTGTTCGTGACCAAGTACCCCGAGTACAATATCATCAACTTGGACAAGCTCACGTACGCTGGTAATCTTGCCAATCTCAAGGACATCGAAGGCAAGCCGAACTACAAGTTCGTGAAGATGGATATTTGCGACTTCGACGCGTTCTACAAGCTCATGCAGGACGAGCATGTGGACGGTATCATCCACCTTGCTGCGGAGAGCCATGTGGACCGCTCCATCAAGGATCCGTTCACCTTCGCCCGCACGAATGTCATGGGCACACTCAGCCTTTTACAGGCGGCAAAGCTCTACTGGGAGAGTCTTCCCGAGAAGTTCGAAGGCAAGCGCTTTTACCACATCTCGACCGATGAAGTCTACGGGGCTTTGAAGATGACGCATCCGGAGGGCATTGAGCCCCCGTTTACGACGACCGCCTCCAGTTCCGAGCACCACCTGGCTTACGGCGAAGACTTCTTCTACGAGACCACGAAGTATACGCCGCATAGCCCGTATTCCGCCTCCAAGGCGGGTTCCGATCACTTTGTTCGCGCGTTCCACGACACCTACGGCATGCCGACGATTGTCACGAACTGCTCCAACAACTATGGTCCCTACCAGTTCCCCGAAAAGCTTATCCCGCTCTTTATCAACAACATCCGCAAGCGAAAGCCTTTGCCGGTGTACGGCAAGGGCGAAAACGTGCGTGACTGGCTCTTTGTAGAGGACCACGCCCGCGCTATCGACCTGATTTTCCACAAGGGGACCGTCGCCGAGACGTACAATATTGGCGGTTTCAACGAATGGAAGAACATCGACATCATCAAGGTCGTGATCAAGACTGTAGACCGCCTGCTTGGCCGTGCCGAAGGCGAGGACATGAATCTCATCACCTACGTGACGGATCGCCTGGGTCACGACGCCCGCTATGCCATCGATAGCAGCAAACTCCAGAAGGAACTTGGCTGGGAGCCTTCGCTCCAGTTTGAGGAAGGCATCGAGAAGACTGTCCGCTGGTACCTGGACAATCAGGAATGGCTCGACAACATCGTGAACGGCGAGTACGAAAAGTACTACGAGAAAATGTACAAGGACCGCTAAGGTTCAGAAAAGGCTCTGTCTAGCCAGTTCGTACGGCTAAGCCCCCCACCTGCGGTACACATTCGCCAAAATCGCGCCGGAGATGTTGTGCCATACAGAGAAGATGGCGCCAGGAACCGTCGCCATGGCAAGTCCCGAAAACGCCGTCGCCGCAAGGCTCGTGGCAAGACCGGAATTCTGCATGCCGATTTCCACAGAGAGAGCCTTTGTCTTGGGTGTCGAAAATTTCAGCAGCTTGCCGAGACCGAAGCCGCAACCGTAGCCGAGCAGATTGTGGAGAATCACGACGGCGAACACGATGGCGCCCGTGGAGAGGATTTTTGCTGCATTGTGTGAGACGACTGCGGCCACAATCATCGCAATCGCAATCACGGAAACGAGCGGCAACACCTTCACGGCACGTGCAGTCCATTTGCCAAAGAACTTGTTGATGACAAACCCGAGCGCAATCGGCACGATGACGACCTTCACGATAGAAAGGAACATCGCCAGCACGTCGACGTTCACGGTGGTGCGGAGCAATAGGTACGTAATTGCAGGCGTCAGCACAGGTGCGAGCAATGTATTCACGCTGGTCATGCCTACGGAGAGCGTCACGTCGCCTTTCGAGAGGTAGGTGATAACGTTGCTGGATGTCCCGCCGGGGCAGGTGCCTACGAGAACCACGCCCGCCATGAGGGCTGCATCGAGCCCGAAAATCTTGGAAAGCAAAAATGCGAGTGCAGGCATCACGATAAACTGCGACGCACACCCGATTGTAATTTCCTTAGGCCGCGCAAATACAAGCGCAAAGTCGCTGAGCTTGAGCGTGAGCCCCATGCCAAACATCACCACCATCAAAAGGTAATTTACCCAACTGAGTTCAATCCAGAGCGTCGATTTCGGCAGGAACAGTGAGAGCGCCGCAATCACAAGTACGACAACAGCCATCCACTTGCCAATGAAATCACTGATTTTTTCAAGAATGTGCATTTGTAATCTCCAGTTCAACCGTAAAAGATAGTCTTTTTTATTTATATTCAACGCATGAACAATCTTATCAAGAAAGTATTTATTGTTGTCGCCTTTTGCGGCGCATCGCTTTGCAGTTTCGCTGCAGATGTCAAACCTTACGTGGAGGCGGATGCTCTCCCGAATGCGCTGAACTTCTACCCGGCGCCACCGGAAACAACTTCGGTGCAGTTCATGTACGATATTTCGCAGTACATGTGGGGCAAGGCCATGCGAGCCGACTCCGCACGTGCGGCACTTGCAATTGCGCAAGCGGCAACAGCCATGGACGATATGGTCCGGATGTTCAGCGAGCCCTTTGGCATGGAGATTTCTGCAAAAAAGACTCCTGCCATCATGAACGTGATTGAACGCGGGATTGCAACACTCCGGCAAGTGGGCAGAGTTCCAAAGAAACACTACATGAGGCGTCGCCCGTTCGACCGTTTCAACGAACCGACGCTCGTCCCTAAAGACGAAGAAGCCTTAAGGAAGAATGGCTCTTACCCGTCGGGGCATACGATTCTTGCGTGGTCGATGGCAATGTTGCTTGTGGAAATAAACCCGGCTGCTCAAGACGCTTTGTTGAAGTACGCCTACGAATGGGGGCAAAGTCGCGTGATTGCTGGGTTCCATTGGCAAAGCGACGTTGATGCCTCCAAGGTGCTTGTCTCGGGAGCTTTTGCAAGTCTGCATAATGACGAAACATTCCTTGCCGACATGAAAAAGGCTCGCGCCGAATTCAAGAAGCTGTCTTCAAAAAAGAAATAACCTGCGGAAAAATTCGCAAACATTAACAACAAAAAAGTTCTACTTATCCCTGAAAATAGTGAAAATCTGTTCACTATGACACAAAATGTCACTGCACATTTGTTATATTGATGTGCATGGCGACAAAAGCAAAAAAAGAAATCGAATTTTTGTGCACGGACTGCGGCAACACCACCCCTAAGTGGGTGGGCAAGTGCCCGTTCTGTGGGGCGTGGAACACGTTGAAGGAGCATGCGGCCCCAGTGGCCGATGTGGCCTCCACCAAGCGAGGGCTCGGAGGTCCGGTCCATAAGGTGGTTCCGCTCAGGGATGTGGCTACCGAGGACACGCGGCGGCTAAGCACCGCCAATGCGGAGTTCGACCGCGTGCTGGGGGGCGGGCTTGCGCCAGGTTCCCTAGTGCTCATCGGTGGCGACCCCGGCATCGGGAAGTCCACGCTGGTGCTCACAACGCTCGCCACGATGACCGCCGCCGGCGTCAAGAGCCTGTATGTGAGCGGCGAAGAGAGTGCCTGCCAGGTGAAGCTTCGCAGCGAACGCTTGAACGTTTCTGGCAGCGACATGCTGTTGCTTTGTGAGACGAGCCTCGAAAAGATTATTGAACAGGCCAAGGAAATCAAGCCGCAGGTTCTGGTTATCGACTCCATCCAAACAGTTTACAAGGGCGACCTGCCGGGGACTCCGGGCAGTGCTTCGCAGTTGCGTGAATGTACGCTCGACCTCATGGTCTTCGCCAAGAATTCGGGCTGCATCACCATCCTCATCGGGCATGTCACCAAGGACGGGCAAATCGCTGGCCCGCGCATTTTGGAACACATGGTCGATACGGTCGTGTACTTCGAGGGGGACCGCAACCACCAGTACAGGTTGCTCCGCACCATCAAGAACCGCTTTGGCGCGACTGACGAGATCGGTGTTTTTGAAATGACGAGTCACGGGCTCGAATCGGTCGCGAACCCGAGCAAGGTGTTTTTGCAGGAGGGCGTGCCGCCGACTCCCGGGAGTGTGGTGTGTTGTACGCTTGAGGGCTCGCGCGCGCTCTTGTTCGAGACTCAGGCGCTGGTGAGCCAAACGAATTTTGCCGTGCCGCAGAGGGTGGCCGCAGGGATAGACCCCAAACGGCTCACCATCATTTTGGCTTTGCTTGAAAAATTCGGCGATGTGACCATCGGTCCTGCCGATGTTTTCGCTAGCATAGCAGGCGGCATGAAGGTGAATGACGCCTCCTCCGACCTTGCCATCGCCCTCGCCATTGCAAGCAACCATTTGCGCATCCCGCTCGGGCGCCAGACCATCGCCATCGGCGAGCTGGGCCTCTCGGGGGAGGTTCGCAGCGTTTCACTTTTGGACCAGCGCCTCAAGGAAGCTCGTCGCCTCGGCATGGTCGAGGCTATTGTGCCAGCGTCCGGCAAGCTCCCGGAGAACATCGAGGGGATGCGCGTTGTCCGCGTGCACAGCCTAGGCGAGGCTGTTGCCTGGCTCATGGACAAAAAGTAATACGCGAATGGCAAGGCTTGCCTTTTTGATGCAGGCAAAAAAAGACGCTCTTGCGAGCGCCTTTTTTAAATCCGTTAGTCAGGGAAGAATTATTCGTCGTCGTCAGAATGTTTTTTCTTCTTCTTTTTCTTGCGCGGCTTCTGGTCGGTGGAGGTGTCGTCCACGGACTTCTTCTTCTTGCCTTCGACCTTGATGTCGGCAGCCTTCTCACCGCGCTTGGTGAAGCCGTACTGACGCGGATCAAAGCCGCTGGGGAACTTGGTCTTGTTGTCGTAGATCACCTTCTTGGCGGTGAACTTCTCGATCTTCGCGTTGCTCAAGTCAGCACCGGAGAAGTCGACGTCGTTCATCTTGGTGTCGGCGTCAATTTTGATGCCCTGCATGTTGGCGTTGAGGAAGCTCACCTTTTCGAGCTTGGCACCGGCGAAGCTTGCACCGGAGAGCTGAGCGAGGTTGAAGTCGGAACGTTCGATGGTGGAGTTCGCGAAGTTGGCCTTGGTGAGGTCAGCCTTGTCGAAGATGTCCTTGAACACGTAAGCGCCATCGAAGACGGCCTTCATGAGTTCGGCTTCCTTGAACACGTTCTTTTCGACGGCGGCGTCGAAGTAGGAGGTCTTGTTCAGCTTGGCCCTTTCAAACTCGTTCTTGGAGACGGTGCCCTTGTCGAACACGACGCCAGTGAGGTCCTGACCCTTGAAGTCCATGTTCTTGACCGTGGACTGGGCGAACTTGGCCTTCTGGAGCTGAGTCTTGGAAAGGTCGACGTCGTTGAAGGTCGTAAGAGAAAGGTCGGCTTCCTGCAGGTTCACGTTCTTGAACTCGGCACCGCCGAACTCGGCCTGGGAAAGACCGGCCTTGGCGAAGTTCACGTTGATGAGGTCCGTGCCCTTGAAGTTGGCGGCAATCAAGTTACAGGCGGTGAAGTCCGTCTTGACGAGGATCGCCTTCTTGAGGTTGCTGTTAGCCATGAGGGAACGGCTGAAGTTCGCGTTGGTGAGGTTCGCCTTGCTGAAGTCTGCACCGGTCAGGTCCACGTCCATCACGGAGGCCTGGGTGAGGTCGGCCTTGCTGAAGTCGGCGGCATCGGACACCTTCATGGCGTCGAGTCGTGCATTTTTCAGGTTGGTTTGCGGGAATTCACTATCGAGGAGGGTGGCACGGTAGAGGTTGGCCTCTTCCATGTCGGCGCCCTTGAATGTTGTGCCGCGGATGTCGGCGCCACTGATGATGACCTTCTTGAGGTTGGCGTTCTTGAAACTGGCGTTGTTGATCACCGCGTTCTGGAAAGAAACACCGGCAAGGTCGGCTTCGGTGAAGTTCGGACTGTCACCGGCGGAACGCTGGAAGTCCGTAACATTTTTGACCGCCTTGGAATTGCTGAAGTCGAATCCGTCGATACGCTTATCACGGAAAGAAACGTTGAGGTTCTTGCCCGCCCAGTTGTCTTGTGCAACGGCGCTGATGGCGAGAGCTCCCAGGAGGCAGAGTCCAAGTTTAGAAGTTTTCATCATATTCATATATAACATTCCCTTTATGGAAAAACCAAGATAACGGATAGCCCTAAAATAACTAAAAATTTTCAAAAAACACGTATATAAGTAAAAAAACTAGATAAATAAATGCTAATTTTGACCTTGAGATGTCAGATTTCCTTTCAAAAGAGTACGATGCCGTGGTTTGCGGGGCCGGTCCAGCCGGCTTGATGGCCGCTTGCACCCTCGGAAAAATGACGAGAGGGGCTAGACGGGTGCTCTTGTTGGACAAAAAAGCCCCCTGGAAAGAACCGATTTTTTGTGCCGAAGCTGCCTCGACCAGCAGGCTGGGTGCCTTGTGGCCCATAGACCGTAGCTGGGTTCGCGGACCCATTTCGGGCATCTACTTTACTTCTCCCAAGGGGTACAGGGCCGAATTTTATAGCAAGGACTGCGGTTGCTTGTTGGACCGCTCTAAATTCCACCATGCCTTGGCCGTCGGCTGCAAGGACGCCGGTGTGGAGTGCCATTTTGATACCGTGGTCAAGAAATTGGAACGCGTGGATAACGGCTGGAACATAGTTGTTGGCAATGGCGATTACGATGAGACCTTGTTTTCCAAGGTGGTGGTGGACTCTACGGGTCCGGGATGCCGCCTCACACGCGATATAGACTGCCTCAAGGGAATCGAGAGCGGCGATACCGATTTGGAGCCTGCGATTTTTGCGCTTGCCGAGGGAATCGAGCATAGCCGCGAACACATCGAACTCTTTTTTGGAAGCGATTTCCCCGAGGGCTACGGCTGGATATTCCCGCGCGACGGTGTCGAGGTGAATATCGGCTTTGTACTTGGTAAAAATGCCAAGTCGGGAATCTCGATGCGGCAAAAGCTCGAAGCATTTGTCGCCCGATACCCGGGTGCAAAAATCAAGGCCGTTTATGGCGGGATGATCGCCTGCGGTCAATCGAAGAAGCCGATTGCCAAGTGCGGGCTCTTTAAGGCGGGCGATGCCGCCAGCTGCGTGAACCCCATCAGCCGTTCGGGCATTACCGAGTCGCTGTTGTGCGGCAAGATTGTGGCGGAATGTGCTGTGGAGTGGCTCAAGTCCACAAGCGCCGAGGACCGCGAGCAGATCGAGGCTATGGCCTTCACTCGCTGGATGGATGCGATGGGCAAGTCTCACTTGCAGGTGGCTCGAGCCAAGAAGGCGTTCTACTCGGTCAAGGATTCGCAGTTTGACCGCGCCGCCGAGCGCCTCTCCAAGCTCCCTCGCCAAAAGCAGACTTTGTACAGGATATTCTTTAACGTTCTCTGGGCGTGCCCGTCGTTGATTTGGAAGATGCGCTCGTTCTTCCACTGGTAATGCGCTATGTCGATTACGGAACGTCAAGAAGAAGTCAGGCAGAAGTTCGCGTCGTTTACCGATCCGGACGACAAGTGGAAGTTCCTTTTGGACTTGGCAAAGGCGCACCCGGGCATGGACGCCTCCCTCAAGGCCGAGAAATTCATTATCCAGGGCTGCGCCGCTACGATGTACTTGGTACCGCAGTTCAACGGCTCGGTTCTCCATTTTGAGATGGACGTGGAAGGCGGGACGACGAACCCGCTCATTAGCCGTGGACTAGGCGCCCTCGCCTTGAAAATATACAACGACATGGCTCCGGCCGATATTTTGAGTGTGGATCCTGTGTTCTTCCAGGAGATTGGCCTGAACGTAGGGCTCTCTCCGACGAGGTCCAACGGGTTTGCTAGCTTGGTGAAGCAAATTTATTTGTATGCACGCGTCTTTGACGCCATTTCAAAAAAATAAGGAATAATTATGGGTCTTAGTTTCTTGAACGGAAAGAGTCCTTTTGACGAGGCCGAAGAAAAACTTGAAGCCGGCGAAACCGTCAACGGTCGCCCCAAACTTCCCTCCGCCCCGGTGATGGGTTGGCAGGATGGCGTGTTCCTCCTGCTGTTGATCGGCCTGATTGTGGGCGGTTACCAGTACTATAAGTATGTGAAAAAGAACTGTGCCGAGACTTTTGCCCGCTGCGACGCCTTGTACGTGGCCGCCGAAACCGACATGGTGAGCTTGCCCGCTGCCGAGGCCTGCTACGACAGTACGTGGGAACTGGGCTTTGTGAGCGATAGCCTGGAAGTGCTCCGCCAGGAGCGCCTGGGTGCCATTGCCGACAAGCGTACACTCCAAAAAGACGTACTCGAAGACATGAAGGATGCTGTGGCCGCGGGCGATACCGCCAAGGCTGCCGAAATTCTCTCGGGTTACAAGGGTGCCATGCTCCTGAACGGTTACGATCAGGAAGAATGGAACTCTATCGCGAAAAATATTGTACATTGAGGTTATGGCCTCAATCATTGAATACAAGGGCAAAAAGCCCGAAGTGGGTGAAGGCGTCTTTTTGGCGGAAGGCGCCCGCCTTATAGGTGACGTCAAAATCGGCAAGGATTCCTCGGTGTTCTACAACGCCGTGTTGCGTGCCGACCTCGCCCCGATTGTGGTGGGCGAGCGTACCAACATTCAAGACAACGTGACCATCCATTTGTCGACGGGCGTGGGAGTGACTATTGGTAACGAAGTCACCATAGGCCACAACGCCGTTGTTCACGCCTGCACCATCGACGACAACGTGCTCATTGGCATGGGCGCCATTGTGATGGACGGGGCGCACATCAAAAAGAATTGCATCGTTGCTGCGGGAGCCGTAGTGACGCAGGGCAAGGAGTTCCCCGAGGGGTCGCTCGTCGTCGGGACGCCGGCGCACATTTCGCGCCCGCTCAACGAAGAAGAAATCCGCGGTGTGCACGAGGGCGTGCAGCACTACATTGACGCGAAGAACGAGTTGCTGAAGCATGTATAAGTTCGTATTCCTCATTAACCCCATTAGCGGCGGCGGCCAAGGCAAGCTCATCCACGAGTTCCTGCCCGAGATCATGAAGTCCATGGAGTTTGCCGACAGCGAATGGAAGGCGGAATTCACCAAGAGCGAGGGGATGAGGGAACAGATTTGCGAGGCGCTCTCGAATACGGAAACGCTCATTGCCGTGGGTGGCGACGGGACTGTCTCGGCGGTGCTTTCGGCGATGCTCACGGGCGATTACGCCAGCAGGGTAAAGATTGGCTTGATTCCCCTTGGCACGGGCAACGACCTGGCGCGCGTTTTGAACTTGTACAAGCCGTTTGTGGACCGCGGCTTGCTGTTTTTGGTGCGCCGCCTGTTGCGTGCGCGAGCCACTCCTTTTGACATTTGGAAGGTCAACGGCAAGTTTGCGATGGCGAACTACTTCTCTGCCGGAATCGATGCGCGAATAGCCCATGACTTTAACCAGGATCGCGCAAACGGTGTGATTTCGAGTTCTTCGGTCGTTGCCAACAAGCTACACTATGTGCGCCGCTTTTTTGCCGATCGCAATTATATGCTCAAGAAGGCGACACTCGGTTATCGCGATGTTGACGGTAACTGCGAATCCGCTGACATCACGGGGCACCGCACTGTGATTGTGGGCAACATCCCGAGTTTTGCGAGCGGCGCGAATCCGTTTTACAAGTCGAATATGGCCGACGGTTGTTTGGAAGTGGTGGACGTGCCGAACATGTTCAATTTTATGATGGCGATTGCCATCGGGAATATCCCGCTTTTGGGCTTTATCTACAAAAAGTACTTCTTGAAATCGAGGAAGGTGCGCTCTTTAAAGCTGGTTGTGGCTGCCGATGAATTTTTGCAGCTCGACGGCGAGGATTTGAGCGGTAAGGTCCAGGGCGACATCACTATTGAGTTTGCCAGCCAAGTGCAAATGCTGGCATTGGGGGATTGATGACTCCGGTTGCGCTCTCTGCTGTTTTAGAATGGCTCGGCAATTCAGGCTTTGTTAAGGACGGCGACTCGGCAGCTATGGACGGCGCCGATTTTTTGTTGACCGGGTTTGCCGCCATAGAAAAGGCGTGCGAAACGGATGTCTCGTTTTGGTTGGGGAATCTATCGAAGAACGAGACGAATGCGAACGGTGTTTCGGAATCGGTTTTGGCGAACGTGAAGGCGGGCATTGTGTTTGTGCCGACAGACGTTTCGAAAGCGCAAGTGCCAGGAGCGCGTTGCGTGGTTCCCGTCAAGAACCCCTACCATGTGATGGTCGAATTCCTGAACCGTTTTGTGACCGATACAATGGGCCAAGTTACGGGGTGTGCGGCGACGGCCGAAGTTCACCCGTCGGCCGTGGTGGAAGGCTTTGTGGGCGAGGGGACCAGGGTTGGTCCCAATTGCGTTGTGATGCGTGGAGCCCGCGTGGGGGCAAACTGCGTGCTCGAGGCGAACGTGACCATTTACCCGAACGTGGTGGTGGGCGAGGACTGCGTTTTCCAGGCGGGCTCGGTCATAGGTTCCCGTGGTTTTGGTTTTTATGAGAACGAGGGCAAACGTCTACCGGTGCCCCATTTGGCAGGCGTTGTCATTGGCGACCGCTGCAGTTTTGGTGCCAACATGGTAGTGGCCGCAGGCTTTGTTTCGCCCACAACAATTGGCAACGACAGCCATTTTGATTCGTTTGTCCAAATTGGGCACAACAGCCAGGTGGGCAACAATGTGTACATGGCTTCGCAGTCGGGCATTGCCGGCACGGTCACCGTGGAAGATGACGTGGAGTTTGCCGGGGGAGTGCAGTCGGCGGGGCATTTGACCATTGGCAAGGGCGCTCGTGTTGCCGCCAAGGCAGGAGTCACCAAGAGCATTCCCGCAGGGAAGGTGGTCGCTGGTTTCCCCGCCGAGGACATCAATTTGTGGCGCAAGTCCGTTGTGAGTCTTCGCGTGCTCGCCAAGAAAAAGTAAAGCCATATTTTTTTATCTTTAAAGTACTATGCCGGCGACCCGTACTGTGAAATTTGAATCCAGGTCCCTTTCGTATGAGAGGGCCTGTGTGCAGGTCGATATTTGCGAACGCAATTCGCAATTGGAACCGCGAGTGATGTGGAGTGTGAACGGCAAGCCTTTTTACGGGACCGATGCCGCGAAGTGTTTTGACGAATTGAAGTACAGTACTGCGCGGACCTCCGTATACGCTAACGGGGAAGCTTCCTTTGACGGTGCGCCTGCACGCTTGGCGTCACCCGAGCACTTGGCGCCAGTTTTTTTGATGTGGCCGCGCCGCCGATTTAACGTGGATGCTTGCGCCGAAGGTGCCGCACCCTGCTCAGCGGAGTTGCCCATGCTCGACGGGAGCGCTCTCCCTTTTTTCCATGCGGTGCGCAAGCAGGCGGGCACGCCCGAGGAACTCGTTTTTTACGACGCTCCTGTGACCGACAACTGGGAATGGAGTACGGGGGCTGTTCGCATTTACCCGAGTGAAACTTTTGAAGTGGAGTATGTGCTCGGCTTTGGTTCGGCGGCGAGTGTCGCTGTTTACTCGGCTGAGGACCTGTACAATATTTTTGAAGCTCGGACGTTTATTTTTGAAAGCGAATACGAAAAGGCCCGCCAAGCGGGGCTTTTGGCCGGAGTTGACGAAACTTGCGGCCTGTTGCTTAAAGATGGAGATGCCGCTTTGAACGCGACAAAGTACCGTGTTGCCGAAGAGCCCGCGTTCCACAAGATTCTTGACTTGCTTGGGGACTTGACATTTGTGAAGCCCGCCCTCCCCAAGATTCATATTGAAATCCTCAACGGCGGGCATTTTCACCACCACAAAATCATGGAGAAGGTATTGCCCTATGCTATACGATGCAGAATTTGTCCATAATCTTTTGCCGCAAAAGGCCCCGTTTGCCTTTGTCGACGAAATCCTCGAACTGCAGAAGGGAGACCCCGAATCCCCAGACGAATCCCTGCGCATGCCGAAGATTAAGGCTGTTTGGCATTTGAGTGGCGAAGAAAAGTTCTTTGGCGGTCATTTCCCGGGCAACCCGGTTTTGCCGGGAGTTCTCCAGGTGGAATCGATGGCGCAGGCAGCGACCATCATGACGCAAATCGCCCGTCCAGAAGTGGTCGAGGGCAAGCGCCCGGCCTTTATTGGTGTGGACAACTGCCGTTTCCGCGCGGCCGTGATTCCCCCTGCCGACTTGACTTTGATCGTCGAGATGACCATGGCGCGTCGTACTCTATTCAAGTACCATGGAAAAATCATGCAGGGCGAGACCCTGGTTTGCGAAGCCGACTTTAGCGCGGCCATGGTAAAATGACCGAAAAACTGAACGTCCTGATACTTGCTGCCGGGCTGGGTACGCGCCTTCGCCCGTTGACGAACGACGTCCCGAAACCGCTTGTGCCCGTGGTGGACGCGAGCATTTTGGAGCAGCAGGCAATCAAGGCCCGTGCCATTGGGGACGTTCGTTTGCACGCCAATGCACACTACCTGGCAAACCAGGTGGTGGCCGAAGGCGAACGCCTGGGCTTTGAGAAGGTCTGGGTCGAACATCCCGAAATCCTCGGGACGGCAGGGCCGTTGCGCCGTATTTATGCGGCTGGCTACCGTGGCGGTCTCTTGATTATGAACGGCGATGCCTATTGCGATTTTGACTTGAAGGCCTTTGTTGAAAATGCGCGGGCATTGGCCGCTCAGCCGAATGGGCCGCAGGTGGCGCTCTTGGCGGTGGACTTTGCGAAGGTGAATACCTTTCGTGTAGGTGCAGACGGTCGCTTGGCTGGCGTGGTCGGCCGTTTTGGTGCTACAGAAGGTGAGCCCGCGACATTCTCCGGCGTTTCGTGGTACAGCGATGCAGCCCTCTCTCGAATTAAACCGGGGGAGTTCGACATCCGCGAATTCTGGAAGCAGGAAATTGCGGCCGGCCGTGCCCCCTTTGTGGACATGACGCAATTGCATGCCCAGTGGATAGACATGGGTTCCCCCGAGGGTCTCATGGCGGCGGTGGAGGCCCGCCTCAAGGAACTGGGCCGCGACGTGAACGAAGCCGTCGTCGAACCCGGCGCCGAAATTCCTGCCGGCGTGACCCTCAAGCATTCTGTGATTTATAAGGGGGCCGAAATTCAACCCGGCGAAACGGTTGAAAACGAAATCCGCGGGAAAGGGTTTAACTGGAAAATTAATTAAGGTGTCATCCTGAGCGGAGGGCGCAGCCCGAAGTCGAAGGATCTGATAGATTATAAGCATATGCGTAAATTCAGAGTCGTACTTGTTGAACCGGAACATCCCCATAACGTGGGCTTTGTCGCTCGCGCCATGCACTGCTACGCCTTGCCCGAGCTCTACATCGTTTACCCCAAGCGCGAGAAGGTCATCGAGAATTCGTACCACACGGCGGCCAACAGCCACGACATTTTGGACAACGCGAAAATTGTCCACACCTTTGAAGAGGCTATTGGAGATTGCGCTTGTGCGGTCGCCTACAGTCGCCGCATTTTCGGGAGCGCTATCAAGCACACGATGGTGCAGAACCTTTCGGACATGCTTCCGGAAGACGGTACTGTGGCGCTCGTGTTCGGTCGCGAGTCCTGCGGGCTTGCCCTTGAGGAGGTGAACGCCTGCACGTACCAGTGCGAAATCCCGGTGCCCGGCCTCATGAGCTTGAACCTCGGGCAGGCGGTGGCGGTTTCGCTCTATGAACTTTGCCGCTCCGGCGCCCTTGCCAACGGCGAGGGACGTGCTAAGCGCACCACCAGGGGTGTTGCGGAGACCGGCCCCGCCACCATCCAGCAAATCGAGAGCTTCAAGGCGTTCTTGGACCGCTACCTGACGGGGCAGTACCACGACCAGGCATGGCGCGACAACTTCCTCAACACGATGGTGCAGCGCCTGCACCCCACACGCAACGAACTTTCGGCTTTGTTCGGGCTCATCCGTAATCTCGCGAAAAAGCCTGCCCGCCTGGAACGCGCGTTAGATAAGGTAGCCAAGCAAGCGGCACAGCAAGCCGATGATAAATGAACAATGACCACGAAGACGATTAAAATTCAATATCTCGACGATTCTATCACGCGCCTCACGTATGTGGGCGGCA
>OCTX012289777.1_pt1 | contig 27596 bp, 61 predicted proteins | sample 1539691 | NCBI WGS metagenome assembly OCTX01 (sample SAMN02144231, study PRJEB22623) | gut metagenome | biome: sheep rumen | host: Ovis aries | place: New Zealand
TTTTGTAAAGCGGGTACAGTTAGATTGATCTGATTTAGTAACATATCCAATACCGTATCCTGAACATTTCTTGATGTTACAAGTGTTATTTTCTTTATGGTAATAGCCACAAGTAAAACAAGGAACAACTTCTTTTATTCTTTTAGTAGCGTATTCATATTTGTTGGATAGATAAGAATCTACAGTTCTATCTGGCGGGATGTAATTGCTTATTCCTTCATATATGAGATAGTAGACTAGTTCAAGTATTGATACTGGAATATAGAGTAGGATAAATACAGGCCATTTGATATCACAGGAGATGTAATAACCTTCTTCTTTAGGTTCTACTGTCCAGTTACAGAAGTAGTGTTGGAATCTATGTGGTTCTGTATAATGCATTATATAGCTTGCTTGGTTATAAGTTATCTTCATTGGTCACTCCTCAGCTTCAGGAAATAGTTTAATAAGTTCTACAGCTTCTTCAGCAGTATAGATACCACCGAATGGTTCTTCCCAATAGATTCTCATTTGTTCTTCTAGATATTTAATAAGTTCATCTTTATTTATCATATGTATCCTCTTTCTTAAAAATATGATAGAAAAGTTTACATAAGAGTATCAGTGCCATTAGGATAAGCCATGTTATAGCTAATACAATAGAACCTATCCAAGTGAATAGTGTAATGATGATACATAAGATGACAAGTCCTGATAGTTTTATGTAATCTTTAAATGTCTCATAAGCGAGTAACTGATATATGAATGAGAATTTATACCATTTATCAAAATAAACATTATCATCCAACGCCATAACTAAAGCTGAAAATAATCCACCTAAAGTAGAACATATAAAAGTAATTGCTAAGTATATGCCTAATATATCTCTCATAGAATACCTACTTTCTGAAAGAGTGATTTACAAGTTTCGTCTTCCTCGGCTATCTCGTTGATACCCATGAGATAGTGATCTTGGAAGATATCAGATATCTTGTTTCTTTCTTGTTCGGTAAAGTAAGCTGAGATAGGAGTGGAATCCTCTTCTATAGTTGGCATAACTTTCTGTTTGAATTTGAGATAATCAGCTAGTGCTTCTTGATGGTTCATCCTTTTCCCCCCATTCTTCTAAGGTAATGTATTTTATTTTGTCACGATTAAATGCCCAAGTAATACCGTAGTCTGAGAAGTAATAGATATTAGCATCTGGCCCGGGAAATCCCCATACATAGACAAGAGAGTTTTTACCTATTATAAGGTCTGATGTTTTGATTTTAATTATCTTGTCCCATTTATACTCCACACCAGTATTTATATATGGTTGCCCGTACATATAACCATAAATATGGTCTGCCGTTGCTAGACGAGATAGAATCAGTTCTTTATCCATTTTAGTCATCCTTCTTATTTAAAGTTAACTACAAAATCTCCATTTGAAAGAGTATAACAATTAAGTCCTTCTTCTTCAGGAATATTCAGTTCATAGTCTATAAGTTTAAACGTATCTGCACGGTTTAGATAGACATGAACTTGCTCATCTTCGTAGTCAAGGTTAGTTGAACATACAATAATTAGTTCGTCATCATCATAAGGAATACGGACGTAATAGTATCTTGTGTTATCCCACATGAAGTCTTCATCTCTGATTCTGAAGTTAATGATAGCTGACTTGATGAGAGTATCTATGGTTTCATTTGGTGTGATATTGGATGCTAGTTTGATAGTCATGTTAAACCTCCTTGATAAAGTTATTCTTGGTTATTAACTCTTTCTCATGAGCAATGGCTTCTTTTAGTGTATTCCAAATAAACCGATCTGATGTTGCATAGAAGTCTGGTTTTTCATAATAATTAGGCTCGTCATCGAAATAAACTGGTTCGATACGAGAGATGATATCTTTATCCATTTAGACCTCCTTGGAATCTTGTAAAGCAGTTATTAGAAATCTAGCAGTTTCTTTCTCGTAGTTCCCGGCGAGAAGATTGGCATCTAAGATTAGACGTTGTAGTGATTCTTTGAATCTGTCTTTGTTGTATTCATCTTCAAACTCAGGTGGAATGTTTAGTTGAATGAGCATTTTCCAGTCCTTTCCTTATATCATGTAGTACATATTTGATGTCTCTTAGGTTATCTAGTATCTGACAGAGTAGAGTAGAAGTAACTAGAATGTGTATGCAGAGAGCAAAGAAGATTAGTGCTGTATTTGACATATTAGTCCTCCTCTGGAATATAGAAAGCCCAAGTTGGTTGGCTGTATAGCTTCTCTCCGGGGATGACTTTATGGAAGATGCCATCGTGGTATTCATAGAATTCATCACGAAGTTTGAGTCTTGAATAGAAACAGCGTAGATAATTTATTTCTTTACTAAATGCTTCTAGGATTTCTTCTGTAGTACATTCATCTAAGATAGTGAGGTTATTGGTACAGTATTTATCTCTTAGTTTATAGGTAGTACCATTGCTCTTAACTTTGAGAAATTTGTAAACATCTAGATCCCATATCTCAAATGATATTTTCTCAGGAGGATAGTAGTTAAAACAATCAGCCAGTTCTTTACAGAAGTGGAATCCGTTTTTACAGGGGATGGGATCTTCTTTCATAGAATAAGTATGGTTTAGTTCGTACTTGAAGCCACGACATATATAATTTGAGTTCGTTATTTTGTAACCTTCTAGACACCCCACCTCTGGGAAGAGTAGTTCTTCGGTTGGGAATTCAAAGCTTGTACTAAGAAAAGCATTAATATAGTTGTATTTTACATGAACTTTAAATTGGTCATTGTAGATGATAGTCGTGGTGAGTGGTTCGTCAGTGAAGTAGTGACGGTATTTTTCTTCTAGTTGTTGTCTGATAGATTCTGGATTCTTGAATGAGAATAGGTCTGTTTCTAGGTCGAAGTATTTGGTTTGTAGGATCATGTTAGACCTCCTTCGTTGATTGTAAAAGAATATATATATTATTTATTTAGTGATTATTGTTGGCTGTAAGTATTCTCCTAATGTGTAATTATCGTTGTTATCACCTTTTGGATAATCTAAAACTTTATATTTTAGAGATTCCATCCAATACTGTTTTTGGATTTTAGAATTCGTACAAAAATATACATATCTGTGCTTACTAGATCTAACCTTCCGATACCCCCCCTGTTCTCCATTATTATAATGTCTAGAATGCTTATTTCCCGGAGTATATTTATCAGTTCTTTCTTTCGTTGCTCCAGTATATAAAAAATTACAAGCCTGATAGATATACCCATGATGATTCATGGCAGTATCACTATAGGAAACTACAATTACATTAACATGCTTAAGCCATTTAAGACATTTAGAGACAAATTGAGATAACTGTTCTTTCAAATCGTCTTCTCTACACAACCTATTTAATTCATAAACATATTTACTGTTTTCTTTACCACATATGCCATCACATAATGTGTTTGATGCGGGTTTACCGAATGTACATACAGCCATGAGTCTATCATCATCATACCAACCAAAGGCCCATTTTATTTGTGGTTTACGCCCACTATAGTGGCGTGGAAGAAGAAAATCAATTGCAGTTGCATAATCTATTTGTTTAAATTCCAAAAGGCTAACCTCCTGACTACTAGTGTTTTATGGTGGAAGAATAGTTACCTATATATTGTAATATATTTATTGATTATAGTCAATATTTATTTTGTGTTATGTTGTTTACAGTATTCATTGTAGAGGCGAGTATATTCATATGAATCATGAAATATGTTATTAACGGCTTTATAGAGTTTAGGCTCATATTGTTTGATTATCTCTAGGTCTGATTCAAAATCTTTGTTATATGGACAGCCACAACAGCCTGTACGCTTTAATCCGTACTCAGTGTAGCATTTGCTGTGTTGAATATTAAATATTTGTTCGTAGGCTTCCTTATCTTTATTGGTATACCAGAAGATAGGCATATATTGATGAATACCACTCTTAGTTACAAAACATGATTTATATTGAGTTGATCTGATACCACCTTCAGCTTTACGGATGCCTAGAAGGATGAGATCTATGTTGTTTTCTTTGATGTAATGTTTAGATGCATTTTTCTTAGCCCCGTCACAACACCTCTTGGATATTTGAAACTGAGGTGGGTTCTCCACGAGGAAAGGTTTCAGATTTTTATTGAAATTAACATCAAATTGACTACTCTTAAAACCCTCATGACAATGCTCATTATTCCACCATTTCAAATAACCAATAGGATAATCACCTTCACAATCATCACGAAACTCAAAACCATGCCTCTGTAGACTGCCTATAGCCTCAGAGACGAACTTACTAAGAAACGGTTGACCATATTTCTTTACACCCAGAGGTACTGGTACAGGGGCTATAATACGCTCTATCTTAATACCATACTTATTTTCTAACCAGTCAAGATGTTCTAATGTAGCTTGATATTCAATCCCGGTATTAAAGAAAACATACCTAACCTTTGCTCCTACCTTCTCGCAGATATCAATCATTAAATCACTATCAGCACCACCAGAGACACTCACGGCTATGTTCTGATATCCACTATGATTTAATATCTTGTCTGCTTTCTCGAATGATTCATAAATAATATGGTTGTCTTGTACTTGTTCTAAAATCGAATTTAATTTCAATAGTAACTCCTTTCCTATATATAAGAGGCCCTCTTCCACCATCCCTATTATAACAAAATAAATCAAGCATGTCAAGCGATTTTCGATTGATTTATAGAATAATTTATTATGTGTGTTGTGATGCAGTGTAAAATCGGGGTATCGGCAGGAGCGGAGATGGGAGTGTGAAGTACAGTAGCTCCCCGCCCCCAGACCCCCACCCCTCCGGGGTTTCGGACACCCCGGAAACGGCGTGGTTGAGCCATTTCTGGGCCTCATCCGGGAAACCGAACATGCGTTTGGTTCGCCCTAGTTCAGACTAACTAACCGCCTGAAAATGGCTTAACTGAGCCATTTCTGGAGGAAAGCATTTTTTGTTGCTCTGCACCCCGAACAGGCGTTCTTTACTGGGGAAATTGATTTTTATTACAATAAAGGATAATTTCAGGATGCATCAGAATTTTCTGACAATTAAGGGTCAGAAAATAGAATCGGATTTATTTTATGATCAATGCGTGCATAAAAGCCTTTATTCCCACAAAAACAGACAAAACAAGCCAAAAGATAGAAAATAATTTTTTTCAAAAAACGCTTGATCTTTCGATCGACCTATGATAGTATTAACCATGTAAACAGGAAACAATCATAAAATAAAAGGAGATAAAACCATGAAAAAAGACGTTATTAGAGTAATTAAGAGCAATACTGGATCTTCTGAATACTATCAGTATTCCATGTTTAGTGAAGAGCGTGAGAGAGTCTATTTTGGAAATCATAAAACATTCTTCCCTGCAATCGGTAACACGTTACCGGGGAATGGTTCTTATACAGGATCTATTCCAGAGTGCATCAAAAAATGCGATGATATCATGAAAGACCTTGTTTCCGAGATCGGGACATGCCCTTGTAACTGTAAAGGCTGTTACGCCAAAAAGTTAACAATGTATCCGTCAGTATTTCTTGCATACTATCAGAACACACTTGAAATGAGACAGGATCCGAATCGTTACTGGAAAATGGTCGCAAAAAATATTCGCCGCCGGATTCGCAAGATCCGCAACAAGGGCGGAATCGTTAGAGTTAATGATGCAGGCGATTTTCTGAATATTCAGAACGTACTTGCATTTAGAGATAATATTCTGAAAGAATTTCCCGATCTGATTTTTTATGGCTATACTGAATTTCACATGTTCGCTGATATTTTAAATGAGTATGATAACGCGGTTTTTTGGAAATCAGACTATACTAACTATATCGAAAACTTGATCGGTCATACGTATGTTGACGATCCGGAGAATCCTGTACCGGAGATCCAAAATATGAAACATTGCCCTGCAATTGACGCAGACGGTAACAAAACAGGAATCCCCTGCAATGTTTGTCTAATGTGTACCAAAAAAGAGTTACTTAATAAAATCTGTTTTGCATTCCATAAACATTAAATTATCAGAAAATAATTATACCGCCCAATATGGGCGGTATTTTTTTACATCTGGACACTTTAATGCTTTAAAGCAATAAAGCATCCCGGAAGACACTTTAATGATTTAAAGTCAAAAACCTATAAATCAAATATGATAATAGTACTTTTATACTTTAAATCTATAAAGCACAGCATCCTAGTTAGTCATTCCTAACAGTAAGTCTAATCTAACTATAGTTAGCATTGCCTAACTCAGCCTCTGGTCTTGTTAGCACTCAGACGCAGAGAGTGCTAAATTGTATAGAATTGTATAAACAATTCGATCAACTAGCAACAATCTGACAATCGCTCTCATACGCATTATAATATCAGATAATTTCCCCCGGCAGTCCCGGAGGCGATCCGATCTCCCGGCGGTGGCGAGAGCCTGTACACCTATTATATACAGTCTCAATTTCCCCGGCAGGACAGGAGATCCTGTACCATCTGCGGAGACCACCAGAGCCATCATACCATAACTCAGCGGTTATATCAACAGCCGGAAACCGCATAAAATCGTCAGATTGGTCATAACCATTTAGATCTTTGCATTTATTTTGTGTTCATGCTAGGATAGAACCATCAGATGAGCGGTCGCTCGGTAACTTGGCTGTGTCTGGTACAGCCTCAACTTGGCAGATAATCGAACAGGAGGACAGCATGTACGTATTGCATGAGCATGAAATTGGTAGAGGTTTAACCGAGTGTAATCTCTATTGGTCAGATGGCAATGATAACGTGATGAACGCACCGTATGGTACGTGCAGAAGAATCACAAGGCGAGAGGCTGAAAAAATATTCGGATGGTACGTGAAAGTGTTGCGTGAGAAGAAATACAAGCCCATCTGGGCATGATAGAAGAACAGGAGGAGAAGGATATGAGAAGAAGCACGAAAAATACCATCAGACGGTCTGTAGTGGGCTGTCTGATGGCTGTAGGCATCATCTGTGGTGTAAATGTCGCATATGGTCAGGATGAGATAACCATCCACACGACAGTGTGCGAGATCGAGACGCACACAGACGGATACAGCAAACAGTATGACATCATCTGCGAGATCCCGCATGAGATCGGCAGTGGTGACTGGGACTATGTAAGCTATCCCACCAGTGATCCCGGATACAGCGTGGGACAGGAAGTAGATCTTGTAGTATGGTATGGTGTTGATGGCTATGAGATCATAGACATAAAATAAATATACAAGAATATAATATTATAATCATACAGGAGGTTCATGTTATGTTAACACTGAAAGAGGCATTATCTAATGCCAGTAAATACTGTGAGATCAGACTGTTAGGATCATTCCATACTGTTGATCTCCTGAGAGATGATATTAATAAATATTCGGTCTATGATGCAGAGATAGACATACAGCCTGTCTCTGGACAGGAGTATTTTACTCTTTATGTCATCTATTCTAGATCCATCTGTGAAGACTTTGTAGCCAAGCTGAAACAGCATCAGCATGGGATCTACAATGGCAAGACATTAGAGCAGATATGCGATATATTCGATGATCTGCCTCTGTCAGAGATCAAATTCATCATACAGTCTTGTAAAAGCTACTGCCTCTTAGAGCGTCAAGGTGATCTCTATGCATGGTAGTCTATACAGCTTATACAGCCTACTGGACACTGTCTGGTAGGCTTTTTCTTATAGCCTCTCCAAGGGAAACTAGATTGATTCCCCAAGGGAAACAACTTCCCAAGGGAAATAAAACCTATCTATCCTGTAGGATTCTCTCCAAGGGAAAGCATTTCCGCAAGGGAAACCATTGTTCAAATAATGTAAAACCGCATTCAAAATGAACACGAAAAAAAGAAAATAAATTTTGCAAAAACGCTTGACTTTCTTCTGGGGCTGTGGTAATCTAAGGACAGTTACAGATGAGGCACACAGAACAGGAGGAGAAAACAATGAGATTCTGGAGAGCTAGTGAAATTGCAGAGGAATACGGATATGAGTTGTGGAGCGATGAATTCAGGAAGATCCGCAACATGTCCGAAGAGGAAATGAGAAAATACTTTTCTTCACCAAAGGAAGAGAAGTCTGTAGATCCTGAGTTAGAAGCATTCATGGAGTTTAATGCTCTGATGCGTCAGGCAAAAACTCTAGTGAAATATAGATCCGAAGTGGGGGAATGCTCCTGTGATGATCTCTGTGGTCTCTATACCACCACAAAAGAAGCTATCACGGCGGCAGAGGCAGAGTACACTGCTAAGATCAATGCTATCTGCGATGAGGCAGAGCAGTATTACAAACTTGCAAAAGCTTGGGCGAGAAGCTGTAGAACAGAGTTAGAAATGGTGGATGAGATGCGGCGAAGAGTCGCTGTCAACTACTAATCAGAGGAGGCTTAACAGCCTCTTCTTTTTTTTGTCAATTTATCAAATTGTCTGACAAGTACGAAAATAATTTTTAGCAAAAGATCTTGTTGACAAGCTGATTCTGCTGTGATATGATCTAACCATCGAAGGACACAAAATAAACACCACCAAGGAGGTCGATGATATGAGAAATAACTGGTTCGCAGGATGCAAGACAGCAGAAGAGGGGAAGAAGCTTTACAGAAGACTGGCAAAGGAATTCCATCCTGATGTCACTGGCGAGAATGAGACTATGAAGTCCATCAATGCCGCATTCACAAGCTTCTGGGCAGTGTATAAAGATATCCATATGAACACAGAGACTGGTTCTACTTTTACTTCCACCAAGAGAACCACAGAGACAGCGGCTGATTTTATTGACATCATCAGCAAGCTGAACACAATAGAGACGGAGATTGAAGTAGAAATCTGCGGATCATGGCTCTGGATCAGCGGAAACACTTTCCCGGTCAGAGGACAACTTGTAAGCTTTGGATGCAAATGGTCTAAGTCCAAACATAAATGGTATTGGACTAAAGACCAGTTTCAGAAGTCACGGTACAAGACAAAAAGCATGAATGCTATCAGGATGCTGTACGGCAGTGAGATGGTACAGCTTGACAAGGCAGTGATGCCAAAGCTGACAGCATGAGATAAAGAGAGGCAGAAATGCCTCTTTTTCTTTTCCCGGCATCCCGAACAGACATTCTCTTTTTGTTCACAATTTGTTTACAAAATAATGCTTGACTTTTATTTTGTGTTGATCTACACTTAAGCCAAGCTAAACAACAGCCAACAAAACCGAATAGGCAGAAGGATGGTTGAATCAATCGGATCTCTGTTGAAAAGCAGATAGGCTGTAGAACAGAAAATAATCCCGGAAGACCGGGAACAGATAAGAAGGGAGAAAACTATGAAGAACGTGTGGATTCTTGAGAGATGGATCTCAAGAGAAGAGATGGAGCAGTCCGTCAGAGAGATGGAGGAAATGCTTGCAGACTGCGAAGCTAACCGCCCGGAATCAGTCGATATCGCAAAGGAACTTCTTGCCTCTCACAGGAAGGATCTTGAAAATAATCCTGATGGCAGATGGCTCGGCTATCAGGGGAAGAGCATTTACAGACAGTTTTGTGAATGCGCTAAGGAGACCATGAGATACTTCTGTAGCAAGAACAGAAACGAAAAATTCCGTGTAGTCAAAGCAGAGATCCCGGATGATGCAAAATACTGGGCAGGATATAAGAATCCTGTCGAGAACGACAGAGTAATGGCTTATCTCTGGGCAACATACAAATACTAATCACTTCCGTGAGGGGCTGAAAAGCCTCTCCTGATACGAAAATAAAAAAGTTAAATTAGGGTATTGACAAATTGGAATCCCGGAGTTATAGTTAAAGAGCAGTCGGATATGACAGCTAGAGAGGAGAACACCATGACAAAAGAACAGGACATCGAACACAGTGTGGTTTTTGAGCAGAACGGATATCAGATTATCCGCAGTGTCACAAGAGATTTCAACGACTTCACAATGGAGTATTATGGTCGCAAGAAAGTATGGTACGATGTCTGCGATGAAGAGGATATTCTGGACAGCTTCAAAACACTGAGAGAGGCGAAAAAATCTCTCAAAGAAATTTTAAAATAGGGTATTGACAACTAGAAAATAATTTGCTATAGTAACCATACAAGCTAATCAAACACAAGACAGGAGGTCGATGAAATGAAGGGTATCACATTTCCGAAGGACTACAAGAAGTACATGACAATCGCCGAAGTAGAAGCGGCAAAAGCAATTATTCGAGAGCAGAGAGAGGACGAGGAGACCGCCGCAGGATGGGCTGAATACGCAGTCCGTGAGGCACTCAAAGACACTGGTGACTATCTGGAGAGAGTCATCGAAGCTAAAGCAGAGATCAACGGAAACTGCCGTGTTTGGAACGCATACAATCCCGATTCCGGGAAACTTGATATCTGGATCGAGGCAACAGCTAGAACAGAGAGAGGATTCATCATTGTTGGTGCTTATCTCTCAGACATCTGGCAGACTGGTGCTACACCGTACAAACAGCATATGTGGATCAGATATTTCCCGGAGCAGAAAAGAAATTGAAAATAATTCTTGACAGATAGAAAAAGCTGTGGTAGTCTATACATACAGATTACCACAGCATACATGAAGGAGGCTGATGAAATGAAGGAAACAGGGAAAAGCTACACAGTAAAAAATTGGTTTGCAACTAAGATTGCAAACGAAGCCAAAATGAACATATCTGCCTGTGATGTGTTCGCAATCATCAAAGAAACTGATAAGGCAGTGTATGCACTACTCAACATCGGACATGGTCACTGCAAGACAACATGGATTCCGAAGTCTGCGTTAGTTGAAAGAGAAATCCATGCGAATCCTTTTGAAGAAGCACATTATGAAACATATATCGCCTCTGACTACAAAGAGGCATTGAACAACTTCAAAACATTCTGGGCAGAGTTTTGTTAAAGGAGGCAAAGTTATGAAGTACATGGCATTATGTGATTCCCGGCATCCTATTCCCGATGCAGTAGATGGTGCGGTTTTCCCGAATACCATTAATCCTCTTGCGGTGGAGGAGTTAGAGCAGATGGCAAAATCTGCTCTGGTCAATACAGATAGCCTGACACTTTTTGTGACTGGTCTGTCAGTTGCTCTTGTGGCAGTCATCAATGTCTGTCATGCGAATAACATTACTTTAACACTGATGCATTATGACCGGGATACCGGGACATATTATCCGCAAAAGGTAAAATAAATTTTTACTTTTTTTTGCGAAAGTACTTGACAGAAAATAAAATATAGTGTATAGTTAAAGAGAATTAATGATAACGACTTTTGAATACTGCAATGCTCTTGAAGAAATGGAGGAAGAGAAATGACTATCAAACTAATCACAGGTATCCTGTCAGAACACCACATCGGATACTCTGTCAGAGATGGCAGAGTGCTTGCAGAAGAGCATTGGACATCTGATGGTGGCTCTGGTACGGACATCATCGATGTAACTGATTACAGCTTAAAGAGCCTTTTATCATGGCTCGGATATTAAACAGGAAGGAGAAAACTATGAAAGACTACACATCAACAGCCGCAAGTCTTTATGACGGAGGATGGAGAGCAGAAGACCGGGAACAGCTTGTACAGGAGTATAACCTGACGGCAGAAGAAGCTTATGAAATTTGCAAGCTTCTGGAAGAAATGGAGGCGATGATATGACCAAGAGAGAACAGATTAACAACAAAGCAATGAAGATCCTGAAGCAGAGAACCACCAGACAGCTTCTGGATCTCTGGGAGATGACCACCACTAACAATAGTCCATACATTCCGACAGTCAGGGGATGGATCATGGATGAGTTGGCATCGAGATTCCCGGAAGCATTCGATGCTTGGCTCGATTCCGATACCAATGATGCTATGCTCAGAGAGTACGTTCTGGGCTAAAATGGAAACAAAATAAAAAAGTGTTTGACAAATGCTTTCGCTTGTGGTACTCTTAAGGTGTCCCAAGCGAGAGCAGATTAGAAGGAGGCAAATATGACATTTGTTGTATATCATGAATGGGCTTTCCCAGAAAAGGTAGCAGAATTCAAGACATTAAAGAAGACAATAGCTTTCATCGAAGGACAGAAATGGCCTGATGAGTGGTGTTATGAAAAGAAAAAAGTTGAAAAATAATTTTCACACATCCCGGAGGTTATGAGAGCAGAAAAGGAGGATAACATGAAGGAATTCCACTGGGTCACAGAAGAGGAGAGAAGAGCAGAGAGAGCCTACATCCGCAGAGAATTAGCTAAGGATGCAGAGAGAGAGAACAGAGATGATTTTATTCTCTGTATGGAATTATGCATCGGGATGTTTCTGATGGTTCTCCCGATCTGCTTTTGATAGGAGGCGATAAGATGAAAACAAAATTACTCGCCGCAGGACTTGCGGTATTTATGACATTTGCCTGTACTGATGTCATGGTGGGAACTGTCACCAACAGCAGACAGGATGGTCATGTGGACTGGGCGATTCATGAAGTCACAGAACCTTTTACCTACATCAGCTATGCAGGACTTGACTGCCAGAAGGGAGACAAGATCCTTACACTGGAAGTTTATTCCCCGGCAAATCTGGTAGATGGAATCGTATACAGAAAGGATGTGAAAATCAGTAAATAAAAAAATCAAAAAGTAGTTGACAAATCCCGGAAACGGAGTTATAGTAGTCACAGGAGCAAGAGATAAGGCACAAGAGAAAGGATGTGATAACATTGGTACTCGCCAAGCGCAAGCCACAGCGCAATGACATAAAAAGCGATGGTAGGGATAGAAACCGCAACAGCGGACAGATTGAGAAAGCTACATCAGCCCGATCACCTGATGTTTCCCGACAAAACAGAGAGAGAACAGCATATAAGGAGGGAGAAAATGAGAGTAGCATTTAAGAACCAGTACGGAACTATCGAAATTCTGAAAGTGGCATCTGAGGCTCTTATCTTTCAGGATGACGGCATGGTTTACTTTGCAACTAAGGATAACGAGTACGCTGTCCCGGTGCAGAATCTGATTCAGGTTACCAAGTAAGGAAGGAGAGTGATAATATGAAGAGAATCTTTTATGGAAATATTCCTCAGAAGATAAAGAATGCAACATATTGGAATCGCAAGAGATATCATATGGGAATTTATGATGCTTTTAAACGTGCCTGTCGGATGTATGTACCCATAGACAGCGATTTGTATAAAGCATTCATGGCAGATGATTTCCGAAAATATATTCCCGGAGAATATCTCCCGGAATACTTAAATTTTGAGGAGTATCCGCTGAGATATCAGGAGGGAGAGTGATGACATGAAAACCAGAAAAGTAATGGATATCATGGTATACGGCAATCGTTATATCTGCATTCAGGATCTTGAAAAAGAGACCGATGCATACTGCCTGTATCAGACATGGTGGGACAGAGGCAGTCACAGAAAGCTTCTGGGCAGACTGAGCGAGCCTAAGATGGTTCTCTGGGAGATCATGAAGCGAAGCTAGAAGGGAGGCGAGAGCCTCTCTTTTTTTGACAATAAAATAAATAAACTGAATATTTAGACTTCTTCCAAACCTATTGCAATCGGATTTATTTTGTGCTAGTATAAGAGTGTCCCAAGAGAGAACAATAACAGAGAGGAGACGATAACATGAAAGAACCTAGATTCCTGAGAGAGTACATCAGCTACAAAGCAAAAGAGATTAAGAGCAATCCGTTCTGGTCTGATGAGAGGAAAGCAGAAGCCATCGAAACTAACCAGAAGATCCTGCGGACATGGAAGAGAGGCTTAATCACTATTGATGAGGCACTCGCTGAGATTGCTAGAAACTACTAGAAAATAATTTTTTACGAAAACTGTTGACAAGCCACCTGAGATGTGATATATTCTTCTCAGGTGGTAACCACCAAGACAAATTAATACAGCCAATGAAGGAGGCAAATATGTTTTATCCCACACTGAGACAGGCAATCAACTTCATAGTCAGCAACCACATGGTGTTTGCGGAAACTCCTTGGAAGGATGAGATGGTAGACATCATCCGCAATACCAGAGACAAGATCATCAATACTCCTGCTCTTGTGGGAATCACATACAGGGCAGTGACAGATGCCTCTCATGGTGAGATTCCTGTTCTCATCACCATCGAGAAAGTTATCGTTAATCCTGATGATAAATCCATTAGCGCAGGATGGGAGATAACCGTAGTCAGAGACCCGGAGGAGGCATAAGCCTCTTCTGGGAGGAAATAGAAAATAATTTCAAAAACTAGTTGACTTTTACCTGGATCGGTGATATAGTATAGAAAACGAGTTAAGGAGGAACAAAACATGAAGTATACAGTAATTGCTGTCGGCGGCAAGGATGATGGGAAGACCGTAGCAGAGTTTACGAATGAGGCAGATGCCATCAACTACTGCTACGACCATGCAGATGATTATCCACTCGGACATGGAATTGTTGATGAGCATGGAAATATCATCGAGAACTGGTAAGGAGGACACCATGAGAGGAATAAGACAAAAAACGCACAGAAATGTGCAGAGAGTAGTTGCTTTCCTGAGAGAGAAGAGAGGCTACTCCGGGAGCGAGTTATACAGTCTGGCACAGCATATCTGCGATGACTGGCAGGATGGAGAGGATGTCCTTCCCCGGCTGACCAGAGTGCTTCACAAGGCAGACTTTGATGCTGAGTATGAAAAGAGGCGATAATCTGATAGAAAATAATTGTTGACAAGAATAAAATCCTGTGCTATAGTAAAGAAAACGAAATATCACTGGGATGGCATGGAAGGTAACTGACATTTGCGGTTCTCGGAAAGGATGGTTTGCTTAAACTGACTTGCCCATCGCCTCTACGGAGTGAAAGCAGTACAGACCGGGACATCCCAGTGAACCCAAGAGAAGGAGAGAGAATATGTACGGTGAAACATACAGCACCAGATATCAGGCAGACAAGGTAAGAAAAACCGATCCGTATCACAGAAGTGATGAGAGAATCGTTAAAGTTTGCGGCGGTTACAAGCTGATGACAGAGCAGGATTATCAGATGTGGAAGAAGCAGAAATAAGGGAGGCGATGAGATGAAACACTATGTAACATATTGGTTACCCGGTCAGAGCAGATTATTCAGCAGACCACAGATGACTGTTGTAAACTCCCCGGAAGAGTTAAAAGAAACCGTCTCAAAGTGTGAGAAGTACGGTTATGAGATCGAAAATGTTATCAGCATGTAAGGAGGATGATGAGATGATTATTAGCAGAAACGCAAAAGCAATCAATGAGGGAAAAGATTTCCTCGGCAACGTAGACATTAAACTGACTGAGGAAGAGATGTTCCAGATCTACTATTCAGTCAAGAGATTCTTCTTGATGAAGGATGTGGAATGCATCCTGAATACCGCTGTAGAGGACGCAGAGGACAACGGAAACTGTCTTGGTGGTCTGTCTTGGCACAACTCTAATAGCTACGCAGAACAGATTGTGGACGATGTAGAACGCAAAGTAAGCGAGAACGAATATCTTGGCATCGAAGAACATGAAACTGTTTACGATGCCGTACAGGAGGCGATGAAGAACAAGTTTGATATTTATATCTGATTGAAAATAAATTTGTTTAAAAAGTATTTGACAAGGCTGTCCCGGTGTGATATAGTGTATTTACCGGGACAGACCGGGACACAAAACTTAGGAGGTCGATGAAATGAGAACTTACAAGCTGTATCAGTTAAAAAAGGGAGATGAAAATCACTTCCACAGATTTGTCAGTCTGGACATGCTGAAGTCCGATGGATTGAAAGTAGAATCCAATCGCTACGACAAAATGTACGAAGGAAACATGTCTGATGATGATACACTAGAGAAGCTGTTTTACAAGTTTAACATGGATCATCCGGCAGACTTCAGAGGATGGTCAATGTCCGTATCAGATGTGGTGGTAATCACTGAAGATGGTATCAGTAAGGCATATTACTGCGATTCTTATGGATTTACAGAAGTCCCAGAATTTTTTGATAACTAGAAAATAAAAAGTGCTTGACAAGATAGAAGGAAGGTGATATAGTAAGAGTGTACCCGATAAACAACAGCACAAGAGAAAGGACATTGAAAATGAAACAGTTTGAAGTAGGGAAATCTTATGAGCCATCTGACAGTGGTTTCCCACCAGTGACAATCATGAAGCGAACAGCCAAAATGATTCTGGTTAGAGGCGAAGCAGGAAACTGTTGGAGAATGCGTATCAGAACTGATGAAGACGGAAATGAATACATGACAGATTCTTCTGTCCCGGCGAAATGGAGAGACGCATTAACCTATAGTGTAAAATGGGAAGTGAGGTAGATGAAATGAAACAGAAGACGCATGAGCAATGGCTCGTAACTGTAAAGCAGAGATGGAACGATAATTGGTTCAATGCTATTCGATGGTATCCCGGCAACACAATATCAAAGAGATACGCAAAGTCAGAGGAAGAAGCGAAAGCTGTTTTGGATTATGCATACAAGCTGTGGAACGGCAAGAAGTCCTATGATAAGGACGGCAAGAGATACGAAACAAGCGAAATTGGTACATCTGGTTTGGGAATGTCTGTAGAGCATACAAGAGACACTGACTATGATATGGAGATTGTAGCACACAGAATTGAAAAGAGAACTGTAACCGACTGGGAGACCGTAGAAGAGAAGTAATATCTGCGGCAAGCATCTGACCGGGGAAAGCAACAAAATAAATTTATAAAAATAGTTGTTGACTTTCTCCCGGAAAGGTGCTATAGTCAAGATACAGACAGATACAAATTAAACGAAAGGAGCAAAAGAGAAATGACTGATACACTGAGAGAGGCAATCTTAGAAGCCTACAACAGCATCGAGAACGTACTGTTCATTACAGATGACAATCCTATTGACAATGACCCGGAACTGGTGGAACTCAGAGAAAAGTTAGAGGACGTATTCTACTACATTCAGGCAAGAGTATAAGGATGGTGATGAGATGAAGCAGATGAAAATGTTAGCAGTAAAAACTGAAACATATGTATTTTCAGGACATATTGATGTAGACATTGTAAGCAATTACATCACAAAGGAATACAGCGCATGGATTTATCTGGATGACTACGATACCAAGAAGCTGATGTTCGGAATGCCGATGGCACAGCAGTCTTACGAAAAATTCGTGGAAATTGTAGAAGCAAATGTACTTGATTACTTTGCAGATTACATGGTAGAGATGGATAAAGGAGAGTGATGATATGAGCAAGACATTAATTAATTTCAGCAAAAAGTGGTTTGATTCCCACAATGAAATCAGTGTAGAGCAGAAAGTAATCTGGATTCACGACTTGTATCAGAACTACACTATTAGCGAGAAGGAAGAAGAGGAACTCTATTCCTGTGTTGATCCTGATGATAAAATAGATTGTCCGGCAGATTTGTGGTACGAAGATTTTTCCGTGAATGAACTTGCCAAAGCAATCGAAGATAACGGAATAAGAGAAACAACTTCTATCAGAGAAGCCTGTGAGGATATTACATGGGACAACAATTCGCAGTCTGTGGATGTATATTTTATTAACAGGAGCGGAGAACCTGACAGCACACAGTTTGACTTGTATTCATGGAATAAAGTAAAAGAGTTAGAGGGTCTTTGGCTTGACCAGTGTGACGAGGTATTTGATGCAGATGCTGATTCCGTAACAGACATTGTTCTGTACAGCAATATTCAGGGATGAGAGGTGACAATATGACAACAGAATGTATTTATGCTCTTAAGGATAAGACTATTGATGAAGCGAAAGAGTTTTGCATCTACATAAATGACCTTGCAATCAGGAAAGAAGAAGAGGTTATGCCCACATACATTTCTAAAGTATTGAAGGATATCTACGTTACCACTGATTACGATGGTTTTGGTACTATGTTTAAGCTTAAAAAAGATACCATCATTGTATGGGCATACGGAAAAGATTACTGTATGCACAGACTTCGCCCCGGTAAAGGATCAAGAAAATGTTTTCCATACGCAATGAATCAGGATTTAAATGGTCTGTTTGAGGATTTATTCTTATGTGACATTACAGACAACGGAATCAATTTTAAAAAATGCAAATGAAGATGAAAATGAGAGGAGATAAACAATGGCTGATATTATAATTACACTGCCCACCGGGACAGAAATTACATTCGATGAAAAATGGAAATGGTTTCCGCTGTATGAGGATGTAGAAGAACTGATGACAATTGATAACTCAGATTGCCATATTTATGGGGCATGGATCAATAAGTATTTCCTGAGCGTCTGGTATGCTGAAAACATAGAGAATATCTCAGATGAGATGATTGACTTTATTGACAGAGAAGATCTTGGTAACTGGCTTATAGATAAATATAACCTACTAGAACTGAGTACAGGGACTATTCTGGCACTGAGCGATGTTGATTGGAGTAAGGGAAAGAAAGTTGGATAAAAAAGAAGAAAATTTAAATTAGGTATTGACACAAAATAAAATAGGTGGTATAGTGTAAGAGAAGTCGGAAACAGCTAAATAAGAAAGAGAGGTAGATGAATTGAAAATTACGGATAAGGCTGTACTGAGCGAGTTAAAGAAAGTACGATCTGTGGAACTTGAAAACAATCTCGATTCTTTCCCGGAAGAGGAGAGAGATGGAAAGTCTGACATGGATATTTTCTGCGATGAGATTTACTACTTGATTGATATGTACATCGAGCCGGGGACACGGCAGTACAACAATCTGAAGTGGGCAAGAGAGATCATGAAGAAGACCAATAGAAGAACAGTAATTCCTGTCGATGTAAACTTTAACCCAAAGTACAGCCAGTGTGATGTAGACTTAGCAAGCGAAATCACCAATGAAGTAAAGAGACTTAAGAACTGCACCAGAAGACTGGGCATCGCATAAGAAAGGGAGAAAATAAATGGAGAACAATTGGAACAGCGTTACAGGAGTTAGCACTTACTTTGATTCCCGGAAGATGGTACATGAGGGAATTGGTGTGGATGTCTCTAAAGCCAAGACCATCGAAGAAGCATTTGAAATTGCCAAGATGGGCTATGGTGTAAGGCAAGACGGAATCGTCATGCTGAGTGACGCAAGGCAGATCATTGATGATGTGAAGTTTGCCATGCTGACCGGGCAGGACACTTCAAGTATTATTCATCGGTTAGAGGAAATGCAGATCGATGGTTACAAGGCAAATTACCGTGACGATACTGGAAGAGTGCTTGGGATCGTAACTCCCAAGTATAAAGTAATTCAGAACATTGAAGCACTGGACTTCCTGAATCATCTGCTCGGTGGCGGTGAGATTATCTGTGAGACAGCCGGGACACTTTTCGGTGGAGCGGTGATTTGGATTCTCGCTAAGATGCCTACAATGATGGTAGCCGGGGAAGAGGTTATTCCTTACATCATGATCTGCAACTCTCATAACGGAAAGATTGCGGTATGTGTTTGTATGACCCCTATCCGTGTGTACTGTGCGAACAGTATGAACCTTGCCCTGAGAACGTCCAAAAGAAAATGGACATGCGCCCACATGGGAGATATCTCTGGTAAGCTTCATGAGGCAAGACATACACTTCTCAGCGCAAAGCAGTACATGGCGGCACTGGATGAGGAATTCGGTGAGTTAAAGAAGATTAAGATGGATGAGGATAAGGTATGGGATTACCTGAAGCTTCTCTTTCCGATTGATGGAAACGAAACAGCCAAGAAGGAAGATTGGATGAAGAACGCAAGACTTGGTGTATACAATGCTTGGAATGCACCAGACCTGATCGACAGAGAGAAATCTGCATTCCGCTTCATCAATGCAGTCTCTGACTTTGCTACTCATTCTGAGCCGATGAGAAGAACAAAGAACTATCAGGAGAATCTGATGTGGAAGACGGCAAACGGAAATCCGCTTATCGACAAGGCTTATGACCTTGTTCTGGCAGGAAGATAAAGATAAACGAGTTTTGGTGTTCTCGGTAAAAAACACCATTTTTAGTACACAAAATAAACTTGACAATAAATACCGGGATATGCTATTATCATAAGAGAGGGAGTAAGTCCTAATATTTAGTAGGTTTTGTCCTACTTTTTACTAAGAATTAGTAATCATAAAATAAACATAAAAGGAGTGAAAAATATGGAGAACTACAATGACAAAAGATATGCTTATGGATATGAGAGGACTGTTCCTCTGCTTGATGCCGATGGATATTCCGCAGAATTAGATGCCTATAGCCAATATGAAAAAGAATATGATAATCCAATTGAATTACCGATCAGAGGAGTAAGGTTAGGATGAAAGTAAAAGCTTTTGTAAACGTAGAATTAGATGTAAGTGATGAATATTATAAAGAACTTCAAGACCGTTATTCCAAGGGAGATTTATTCCTGACTGAGGAAGAAGCGAAACTATTCTCCCAGTGCGGAGATGTAGTTAATGGTGGGATGTTTACATTATAGGAGAAATGTATATGGATAATAATTTAATAACAGTTAAATATGATAATAACCGAATACTTATATCAGGGCGAGAACTTCATGAAGGACTTGGAGTGAAGACAGAATATAAAGATTGGTTTCCTCGTATGTGTAAATATGGTTTTACGGAAGGGGTAGATTTCAACCCGCTCAAAATTGAGCGACTTCAAAAAGAGGGTAATCGATTTGCAACAAGAGATATTATTGACCATCAGCTTACCATAGATATGGCAAAAGAGATCTGTATGATCCAGAGAAGTGAAAAAGGTAAGGAATACCGAAAATATTTTATTGAGTTAGAGAAAAAATGGAATACCCCGGAAGCTGTTATGGCTCGTGCTTTGCAGATGGCAAATGAACAGCTTGAAAAAATCAAAACAGAAAACAGTAAACTTGTCACAATTAATCAGGCACAAGAGAAACAGATCGAGGTAATGAAACCAAAGGTAAGCTATTACGATAAGGTTATGCAGTGCAAAGACCTGATGACAATTACGATGATAGCTAAAGACTTTGGTATGACTGCCGCAGAAATGAATCAGGTTCTGCATCAGAAGAAGGTACAGTATAAACAGAGCGGACAGTGGTTCTTGTATAGCAAATATCAGGATAAGGGATATTGTTCTAGCAAAACAAATGTCTATGAAACTGTCAGTGGTTTTGGAGTAAGAACGCATACATATTGGACGCAGAAGGGTAGACTGTTTATTTATAATCTGCTGAAGGAAGACGGAATCCTTACTCTGATTGAGAGACCAGATATCCCGGCATAAGACATAAAATAAAAACTATTGTGATGCATCAGAAGCCTCATAGACTGGTTTTAACTGATTAGATGAAGAAGATATTGTCTGAGATAGTTAAGCCAGTTTATGAGGTAAATAAAAGGGAACATGGAAGAAAGTAGGTGATTAAGTTGAAGTATGTATCGACAGTATTAAAGTGTACAGAGTGTGGAATGATCTTTCCTATAGCAAGACCTAAGAGCAAGAGAAGACAGGATGGGCATATTAAAGATCTTTACTGCCCACGGTGCAATAAGATAACCAAACATGTAGAAAATAACTACTAATACTCTCTGAGGCTCTCAGAGCCTCGTAGACCGATTTTAGATTTTAGACGAGGAAATTATCAAGCGAAGCATTAAAATTAGTCTGAGAGGAAAATAAACGCATTCAGGAAGGTGATATGAGAATGAAGTGGAGAGGAATGGATATCCTGTATCAGGATGGAGATAAGATGCTCTTATATAATCAGTGGGATATGGGAGCGAGATATAAGATTTATGTAGCCAAGAGATATTATTACTCAGCTAAGACTCTGGGAGAAGCGAAACAATACTATGATAAGATAAGACGGATGTAATTAATAATGCCGGGATGTAAGATTGATTACTCCCGGCTGTCTCTCTATATAGTCAGGAGGGCGATGATGTGAGTAAGAAGAGGGGAGACTTTATTCAGATTCCGTATGATTGGTTTGGGCTGAAGAAGAAAATATCAATCCAATGTGAAGAGATAGTCTTGTTAGCTTGTATAGTAGGATTGTCTAGGAAGAATAAGATGTCCTGTATAGCATCAGACGAGTATTTTGAAGATTTGTTTGGAATGAGCAAGAGAGAAATTAGATATAGATTAGGTAATCTGGAGAAAACTGGATTAGTTAGTAAGGAGAGAAGAGGAGATAAGAGAATCCTAATTCCTAATGAAGAGAAGATAGCTGATCTGCTCACCGAAGGTGAGGAAGTAAGTTAACCCCTTCGCCGTAGGCGAAGCGAAGCGAGTAGCCAAGCGTAGCGTTAGCGAAGCGTTTACTATATAATAATTATATAATATATATATAATACTATATAATAGCGCACCCTACTCGCACTGTCATCCTTGGGGATGAATGGGATCTCAAATGACAATTTTTGTCATTTTGGTGACAATTTTTGTCACTTCGGTGACAATTTTTGTCAAATGCGTGACAATTTTTGTCACTTTGAAAATCCATCTGCATGAAGTGTTAGAATAAAAAATTAAGATCCCGGAGGAGCGATTTTGAAATTTTTATGGTTTCATAAGTCGCTCCTTTTTTAGTCTCAAAAAAAATATCAAAATAAAATTCAATTTCCTCTTGACAAATATTCCTATATGGCTTATAGTGTAGATACAGAGGAACACAAAATAAACAACAACAGAGAGGTGATGAATTGAACGTACCCGGATTAACAGTAGGTAAATATGGTAAGAGGTATATAAACGGCAAGGAAGTTTTCCTTACTAGTGAGATGGGAACTTGGGATATTGTTTATAAGGATATGAAGAACAGAATCGTCTACAATGTCACCAGAGCAGAGATGCTTGAGGAAGTCAGAAAGGCTAGACTTAGAGGTGAGAAGACAATTTACTATCGGAATTCACATGTAAACTTTGAAATAGATGTGGATTCCTGTAAGAGAAAACCGATTGGAACATGGTTCAGCAGATACACAAGTCATGAAGGAGGACAATATGAACGGATATGATACTTATGAGAACAGAGTGAGAGAGAAGATTGATGTAAGAATCAAGAACAGCAACTATGGTTCTTACCTTCGCTCCTTCAGCAATCACATGAATGCTCTTGCTGAGAACACGGTTCTTAATTATGTAAATCTTGTTAATGAGTTTCTCAGCTTCACCGGGAAGTCTCCTGAGAAGCTTACTATGGAGGATTACGATAACTTCATGGTGAGTAAGAGAGATACCGTTTCCGGGACTCAGGTTCTTACTTATCACGCACTCAGTCACTTCGCAAGATTTATGTACGCCTCTGGCAAAGCAGACAAAAACCTGATGGAGTATGTGAGAAGACCTAAGTTTAGAGAGTCCAGAGAGACTGTTTCTAAGCGTGAGAGAGGCTATCTCACAGAGGAAGAAATTAAAGTCTTCCTGAACAATGTCAAAAATGGTTGCGGCAACGAGTTAGCAAAAGCCAAGCAGAAAGACTGGGTCGAGCGGGACATGTGCTTAGTCCTTATCGCATTAACCACCGGGCTGAGAAGAGCGGCACTCTACAAACTTGATGTAGATGATATCGACTTTGAGAACAACACCATCACGGTAGTTGATAAAGGCGATAAGATTCAGGAGTACGACATTGCAGAGAATGTTATTCCTTACATCAAAGCATGGCTTGAAAAAAGAAATGCCAACAGCCCAAGCGAGAGAGCATTGTTCCTCTCTAACAGAGGTACTAGAATGACCGCCGGGAGCATCTACGCTTGTGTTAAAAAGTATGGTGCTGACATTGAAGGAAAGTCCATCAGCCCCCACAAACTGAGAGCCTCTTACGGAACTGCCCTTTATGAGAAAACTCATGATATCTACTTTGTATCAAAGGCGATGGGACATGCAGGAGTCGAGGTTACAAAGAGATATATCAGAGGTAAAGAGAACCAGATTCGTAAGGATGCGGCTAATATGATTAATGGGGTGGTGTTCTAAACACCATCTCATTTTTCCCAAAAGTATTGCATAAAATAAATTAAAATGCTATATTAACACAGAGGAGGTGTTGACATGATTAAGAGTAAAGATGAGTTTATTTCCTACATGGGGAAAAGATTAGATTTATACGCATTAAATAAAGACGCAGTTGAAAAAATGCAGAAGTATATGATGGACAAATATAATTTCAGACTGGGCGAGGCGGCAGACCTGATTACGCAGAAGTCTCCTCTTACTACTGAAAATGTCTATGTCTGCTTCTGTGTTGCAGATGCTCTGGCACAGATAGATAACCGTGTTAAATTAGAAGATTGGTTTACTGATAAAGAGATTAGTACGTTTTCAAGCGAAACAATTCAGAGAGATAAGTTTAAATTTCCAATTACTATCCCGGCTGTTCAGATAACAGATGATCAGTGGATCGGAACTTGTGATTGTGATTTCTTGATGAAGCTTAGAGAAGCACAGAAGATTTATTACAATACAAATACTCAGCGCACATTACAGCGTATTGTAAAAAATGGGCAGGAATCTTATCGTATTATGCTTAATAGGACTGCTGTGCAGGAGATTAAGACAGCATATGATAATGAGACTTATATCCCGGATACTATTTCTCTGAATATGCCTGACGATACAGAATTTTGGTACAACGCTGAGAAAAGGGAAATCGTCATAGAGAGCCTAGACCACTTTGATATTATTGATGGTTTCCATCGCTATACAGCAATGTGTATGGAAAAGGATGCAAATCCAGATTTCAACTATCCGATGGAGTTACGTATTGTTCAGTATGATGAAATCAAAGCGAAACAGTTTATCTGGCAACAAGACCAGAAGACCAAGATGAAGAAGCTTGATTCTGAATCTCTTAATGTATCTGCTCCTGAGAATATTGTAGCAGAGAAGCTAAACAGAAATCCAATGTTTAATCTTCACGGTGAACTGAATCGTAATGGCGGTAAGATAGCTTTACAGGACTTTGTTAACGTAGTTAGATTTCTCTACTTTAAAGGTGTTAAGAAGGAAGATGAACGTAGGTTAATCAATGCGGTTACTAATGACCTTTTCAACAAGTTAAACTATGTATCTGATAATGATGATAAAATTTTCAATGAGGCATTATCCAGAACTGATACAATAGTACTTGTTACATCCTGTTATGTAAATGATGACCCATCAAAGATTAAAGATGGATATCTCCGGGCAAAAGATAAGATTGCCGAAGACAAAGCATTCAGACAGAAGCTGGTGGCCGGGATTAATAAACCTAGAATTGACAAAGTGATTTCTGCAATAGAGGGGAAGTGATTTGATGTACAATGCAGATGTAAAACAGAGATGGATTGATGTGAAAGAGGGAAACACGATTTCATCTAAGAACTATTACGGAAACAAAATGGATAATGCCGAGCCATATGAGAAACTTTTCAATAAAGACTTATGCAATTTTACCGTAAGTGAAATTTTGGATATGTATAAAGGCATGAATTTTTATTCACCGAATACTGTCTATATAACTAATAAACTATATGCTGATTATACTGATTGGTGCATCAATGAAGGATTAGTTACCGATTCACAGAATCATTATCTGCTGATCACAAGGGAAATGACGATTGACTGTGTTAATGTTTCTGCCATGAAATCTAGAGTAATCAGTCGAGAAACTGTCATTGACTGGTGTAATCAGGCATGGAATGCGGCAGATAGATTTTTGCTTCTTGGGCTGTTTGAGGGTATTAAAGGAAACCGATACGTTGATTTTACTGATACAAAAATTCAGGATGTGGACGGAAATAAGATTCATTTAGCATCAGGGAGAACGCTTGAATTTTCTGACAAATTAATTGGTTATGCTTATTCCAGTCATGAGGAGAACCAGTGGATCTATTATGGAACTGAAGCAGTTTCCCCACTTGTCGCAGGAGATGAGATTATGCGTCAGGTGGCTAGAGCGATATCCAACACAGACCAGAATAAATGGCATCGGATCTTCATGAGATCTAAAAGATTATTTGATTATTTGGGGATTTTGGGTGTAGTATCTATGAATGCCATCCGAATTTCAGGAGCAATTGATTACATTAACAGAAGCGCAAAAGAGGAAGGAGTGAACACTAAAACGTATATAGAAAACCATAAAGAAGAAATAGAATACAGATACATGAAGATGTATAAATTCTATGAAACATATAAAGACTTCTTAGTCTAATGGGCAAATGCCCATTTGTATGTAAAACAATAAAATAAATTCGTAAGAAAACTGAAAAGAACAAATGTTTATTTTTCTATTGAAAATTGAATATCGTTGTGGTATAATCCATCTTACCAAGTTGAGAAAAGGAGATGAAAAATAGATGAATAATTTTAATGAGACCCTCCGGGAAAAGGCAATGCTCAATGATACTATTAGTATTTCGGTTGAAGCTGATAATTTTAGTTTAGATTTCTCCATGAAGGTGCTTGAATTCTATATACAGGATGACTTTTACTTCTTGGAAGATGAGAATGATAATCTTTTCCAGTTCCGTGTAGATGAATATGAGTATGATTACGATGCGAATACTTATATCATCAAGTCGGATGGAACGACAATTGAATTGATGATGTAAATTATTTTGTGAAGACTAGAAAATAATGCTTGACTTTTTGATGCTTTTGTAGTATAATTGGGTAAGAGATTTAAGAAAGGTGGTAGCTATGAGATTTCCGAATTCAACTATTGTAAAGAAAAAGTTCGATGAGGCAGTGAAGCCGTTGTATGAGAAGTATGATAATTCTTCAGAGCGGTATAGAGTGAACATTTTCTGGGAAGATGTAGACGAGGACAAGGAAGATTATGTTGCTGTAATTACCAAATACTTCTTCACTGGTCAGCTTGAGAACATTAAAGTTATCCCGGTGGTTGGAGTGTTCGTAGGAAATGAGTTGCAGTACACAATTGAAAATCCGTCCAAGGCTTTCTGGGAGGCTGTAGAGTCTGAAGAATTAGATGTTCTTGGGGAATTTATTGACGAATACACAGAAAATTAATAAAGTGCTTGACAAATTAATCCTTTTGTAGTATAATGTATAGTACAATGGAAACAAATACGCCTTGTGTATATCATAAGGCGTATATCTTAGGAGAAGATAAACACAAAATAAATATGATGTACGAAGAGTATACTGAATATGAAGATTATGATATGCCCAAGGATAGACATAGAAAGCTTTCCAAGGGAAACCAGATTAAGACTAAGAAAGCGAAGCATAAGCACCAGTACATAGACTGCACTTTCAAGTGTCCATCTGATGCTCTTGGACGAATGAGATGGTCTTTCTGGAATGGAAAGTATTGTTCCATCTGCGGCAAGGTTCAGATAGGTGATTGGCTTCAAGAGGCAAATGAAACGCCTGATGCTATCTTGATTGATAGTCTCTGGCAGAAGGAGATTAAAGTATGAAATGGTTATTTATCTTCTGGATTGTAGTAGAAATGATAGCTTCTTTCTACCATGTATTCCACGGTGATTTTGTTCATGCTACTTTCTTCCTTGTGTGGGCAATCATCGCAATGGAATTTTGGCGAATGAATAGTGACGAACACGGAAATCCCTTTGCATAGTTTCCTCCATTCTTTCAGTGGGGCTGAATCCACTTTAAAAAGAC
>OCTX012280904.1_pt1 | contig 27585 bp, 26 predicted proteins | sample 1539691 | NCBI WGS metagenome assembly OCTX01 (sample SAMN02144231, study PRJEB22623) | gut metagenome | biome: sheep rumen | host: Ovis aries | place: New Zealand
GTCGACGTCGCCTCGCAGAACAAGGACGACATCGCCGCCGCCCTCAAGTGGATCAAGGACATCTGCACGGTGCCCGAGGTGGGCGATGTGTTCGATGCCAAGGTGGTCAGCATCGTCGAGTTCGGCGCCTTCATGGAGTTCCTGCCCGGCAAGGAAGGCCTGATGCACATCAGCGAGTACGAGTGGGGTCACCCCGAGACGCTCGAAGGCCTCATCCACGTGGGCGACGAGTTCCAGGTGAAGGTCATCGCCTTCGACGAGAAGAATGGCAAGATCAAGCTCAGCCGCAAGGCACTCCTGCCCAAGCCCGAAGGCTATGTGGAAGAGAAGCCCGCCCGCGGCCCGCGCCGCGAAGGTGGCGACCGTGGTCCCCGCAAGGACGGCGACCGTGGTGGTCATGGCCGTCGCGAAGGCGGCAACGGTGGCGAGCGCCGCTCCAGCGGCAACGGCGAAGGCCGCCGTCGCTAATTCCCAAGCGAATATTATAATAGAAGAGGATGTCCGACAACGGGCATCCTCTTCTTTGTTTTGACTTGGTGTTACCTATGCTTATTGTGGTATGGGACTTGCAACAAAAATGTTTTGTCAGTGATTACCTTTGCACTTGGATAATGATGGGAGAGTGTTCTGGTGACTTTGACAATCAAATGTATGTGTATATGAAGAAGGTGCTGTTGGCTATATTGATGCTGACTGTAGGCATCTAATTCCTGCGTGCAACGCATTCCGACGGCCGGCGTGAGGTCGTGGAGTTCGTGAAAACTCAAAGCACAAGGCGTTAACGCTGCCTTGACAATTATTTCCGGACAAACCGCGTGTCAGCATTAGGCTGGGCGGCGGGGGTGTAACGCTCGACGGACATGTGGAGGTCGTACTTCTCGCGGAGGGCGGCGATGGTGGCCATCATGGGGGTGGCGTGGTGGCGGTCGATGGCTTCCTGGCTGGCCCAGCTGTCGATGAGTAGGAGGGTCTCGGGGTCGTCGAGCGACTGGTAATACTCGTAGCGCAGGTTGCCCTCCTCGGCGCGGATGGCGGCGACGGTGCCGCTGGCCGTCATCTCCTCGGCGAATTTCAGGGCGTTGCCGTCAACGCCGGTATACTTTATGTTTACTGTTATCGGCATCTCTTTCTCTTTGTTGTCTCCACAGCAACCAGCCAGCAGGACCGCTGCCAGGAGGGTGGTCATAATATTTTTCATACTATCTCAGGGTGTTGTGTTGCCAGAGGCATATCTTTCTGCGAGAGGTAGAACATGTAGAGTACGGCGGGCTTGGTGCCGCGGTTCTCGCCGTGGTGGACGGTGCCGACCATCTCGACCACCGTCTCGCCCTCGTGGATGGTCTTCTCGGTGCCGTCCTGTGCCACGATGGTCAGCTCGCCCTGCGTCAGCTCGCCGAAGTTCATCACCTCGTGGTGGTGCCACCCGAGCTTGCAGCCTGCGGGGAAGACATATTTCAGGGCCACCAGCTCGGGGCGCCCCTGCAGGTAGTCGGGCAGCTCGGCGCCGTCCCAGCTCTGGCTGGTGCGGAAGAGCTCTGTGGTCTCAACTTTTTCCATTTCCGTGTCAGTGTTCATGCTGCGGTGTTTGGTCTTTATTTGCGATGGGCGGTGTCTTTTTTATTTGACGGGTATCTCCTGCAGGGCGCCGGTCTCGGAGTCGATGATGAATCCGCGCACCGTGACGTCGCGTGGGACCAGCGGGTGGGTGCGGATTATCTCCACGGTCTTGCGCACCGACTCCTCGGTGTCCTTGAAGCCTTCGAGCCAGTGGTTGAGGTCTATGCCGCACTTGCGGATGGTGTCGAGGGTCTGGTCGGTGACGCCGCGCGCCAGCATCGCGTCGTGGAAGTGGCTGTAGCTCATGTGGCAGGCGCCGCAGTGGGAGTGGGCCACCACCATGATGCTGTCGACGCCGAGCTCGTAGATGGCCACTATCAGGCTGCGGATGGCCGAGTCGAAGGGGGTGATGACCAGGCCGCCGGCGTTCTTGATGATTTTGGCGTCGCCGTTGCGCAGGCCGAGGGCTGCGGGCAGCAGCTCGGTGAGGCGGGTGTCCATGCACGACAGCACGGCGAGTTTCTTGTCGGGGTATTTGTCGGTGGCATACCTCTCGTAGCCCTTCTCGGCGACGAATTTCCTGTTGTATTCCAATATGCTGTCAATCATAATCTGGTCTGCAAAGATACGAAAAAAATATTACATTATGCCTACAGCCTGCATCAGGCGGCTGTAGTGGTCGGCTTTCTCCTGCAGCGGCATGGGGTAGGCACGCGAGGAGGAGGGCATGCGCCAGAGGCGCATCGGGCGGCCGGCGATGGTGAATTCGTTGTGTCCGCCCATTGCGGGTACGGCGACGCCGTAGGCCTCGGTGAGGGCCGAGAAGCTTTTCTGGCCTGTGCACACGATGTCGCGGCACAGCGGTATCCGCTCCAGCAGGGCTGCGATGTCGGTCTTCTCCACTATCAGCAGGTCCTTGTCCGAGGCGTTGCCGCTGAGGCGCCGCACGGCGGTGGCGGTGTCGTAGATGGCTATGCCGCGCTCGCGGAGCAGGGCCTCGATGTCGGCCTGCCGGAAGGTCTTGTGAGCGTCGTCCACCAGCCGCTGGCTGTCGCCGTAGAACACCGCGCCGAAGATGAGCCACATCTGGTTCGTGCGGTTGGGGTAGAAGAAGTCCATGCACCAGCGTCGGCGCGGCGGCGGGAAGCTGCCGAGCATCAGCAGCCGCGCCTGCGGCGGCAGGAAGGGCTCGAGGGGGTGGCATTCTATCGGGGCGTCCATGGGGTGGCTGTTTTTGCGGTGCAAAGATAAGAAAAAAAACTGTAATGTGTGGCGACGGACGTCCCGACGGGGTCCCGACGGGGTCTCGACGGCCCCTCGACGGCCTTCCACTGAAGAACGGCCGAAGGGGGTCCGTAGAGGGTCCGTAGGGGCTCCGTACAAACGCAGGCTGTTTCTGCGTTTGCTGAAAACGGTGGTCTGTAATGCGCTGGCGTGCAAGCGGTTCTGTTTTGTGCTTTTGGGCGGTTTTTGGGCCTTTTTCCACCTTTTTTGCCCGGTTTTGTGTCTGTTTTGTTTTTTTTGTGTAATTTTGCATTTTGAAAGCGAGACGACGTGATGGAAGAAGAGAGCCGCAACAGTCAGGCCTACAAAGCGCAATTGGAACGGGCGCGCCGCTGGTGCGCCGCCGAGGAGCGGTGCGAGAGCGGTGTGAGGGAGAAGCTTGCGGCCTGGGGTGCCGGCAGCGGCGACGCCGACGGCATCGTAGCCAGCCTGACGGAGGAGGGCTACCTCGACGACGGGCGCTATGCGCGGGCCTACTGCGAGAGCAAGGTGCTGCGCCAGCACTGGGGCCGCCAGAAGGTGTGCTACCAGCTGAGGCTGAAGCGGCTGCCGCGGGAGGCGATAGAGGCGGGGATGGCTGCGGTGGACGATGAGCGGTACATGGAGATGCTGCGTGAGGTGGCGGAGCGGAAGTGGCACGAGGAGAGCGGCAAGAGGGGAGGGGAGAGCGACGAGTGGGAGGTGAAGAGGAGGGTGATGTCGTTCCTGGCGTCGCGCGGATTCACGATGAGCGAGATTAACGAAACAATAACAAATATCACAAGACAATGAAACGTATCATTACAGTTATGGCGGCCTTCATGATGGTCGCCACCGCGGCCACGGCGCAGGACGAGGCCAAGACCGGCCTGGGCGCCGGCACGTGGAGCACGAGCAGCACGCCGGCTTTGAAGGTCAGCGAGCAGTTGTTCAACAACTGGTCGAAGAGCGGTAACTCGACGTTTGACGTGACGTCAACGTTCTTCGGCAACTACAAGTACACGCACCCGAAGTTCGTGTGGGACAATGTGACCGACCTGGCCTACGGCTATGCGTGGCAGGACCTCGACCCCGAGGGAGTGCTCTTCGAGACGCGCCGCAAGAGCAACGACAAGATCGACCTGACGAGCGCCCTGTCGTGGAACGCCTACAAGGGCTGGGGCGCCAGCTTGACGGCCAACCTGAAGACCCAGTTCGGCAAGGGCTACGAGTATGATGGAGTGGGCCAGGCCGCCGAGGACAGCAAGAGGCTGGTCTCCGACTTCTTCGCCCCCGCCTACCTGACCACGGCTCTCGCTTTTGAGTACAAGAAGCCCGACTGGTCGGTGTCGCTCTCTTTCCTGACCGGCAAGACGACCTTCGTCTGCAACGACTGGTTCATCATCAACGGCCTCAACTATGGTGTCATACAGAACGACATCGACGATCCCAAGGCTCCCTTCAACCCCGAGGACCCCGAGACCTACAAGAACATCAAGAACACTTACTTCGCCCTCGGTAGCTACATCCGCGCGCAGTACCTGAAGAAGGACATAGCGCCCAACCTCGACCTCTACGCCCGCATAGAGTTCTTCTACGACTATTCGAAGCCGAAGAACATGGGTTGGAAGTCTATTGACGCGGCCGACCACTTTTATACGGGTGTTGAGGGCGACAATGGTGCCCGCACCAAGTACACCGGTGTTGAGAGAACCGCCGAGGGTGGTTTTGAGAAACTGAAAGGTATGAGCTGGCTGCAGCGCCGTGCCTTCGAGACCGATGTCGACATGGAGCTTAAGCTCGACTACCGCTTCTCGAGCCATATCGCCGCCAACTTTGCGCTGAACCTGAAGTACGACACCGACTTCAGCGGCATGGGCCGCGGCGGCCACTGGCAGCTCTACCAGCTCGCCGGCGTGCAGGTCTTCTTCAACTGGAAGACTCCGCAGCAGTAAGCTATTTAAAGCGTAGGAGTACAGACTCGCTGACACGAAGCCCCACCAGCTGTGCCAGCGAGCCTTCTTTTATGGCCAGTTCGAGGAGGCCTGTGGCGGAGACCACGAGGCGGAGGCGCCGGCGCGGGTCGGCCGAGGCGCTGGTGGTGTGGTAGCCTGCCGAGAGCTCGGTGACCTCCTGGTCGCGCACCGAGAGCACAAAGTCGCGCCCCTGGCGTATCTCCTCGAACTCCTTGTAGCTGATGCCGAGGTAGGCGTTGCCGTAGCGGTCGATGTAGTGCACGTAGAGGCGGTAGTTGTCGCCCTGCTGGAGGTAGTGTGGCAGGGTGCGCTGTATCATCTGCGCCGGGCGCTGCCCGATGTCGTCGAGCGAGGCGCCGCGTGCCAGCATGACAGCCACACGCGCGAAGACCGAGTAGGCGGCGAAGTTGTAGCTGGCGCCGGGGTTGACGTTGATGGTGCGCACATCCTCCATGGCGTCGCCGAGGGCCATGGCTGCCAAGCCGTTGTCGCTGCAGAGGTAGTACTGGCCGTGGGCTTTGATGCAGAGGAATGGCTGCTGTGTGGCCACGTCGACGATGTGTATCGTCCCCGGCGGGAAGCCCGTGCAGGCCTGGCGCACCACGAAGGTGGCTGTCATCACGTTGTGTGGCTCAAGCCCATGGGTGACGTCGACCACCTGCACGCCCTCGATATGGCTGTACAGCAATCCTTTGACCATGCCGGCGAAGAAGCCGGCATCGCCCCAGTCGGTGGTCAGTGTCACAATGGGAGTGCTCATTTCGAGGTGCAAAGATACGAATTAAATTCCATTGGCCAAGGAAAAAGTTTTTGCCGCCTGTACAATAATATTTTGTGCGGTGCGTTTATTGAGAAATAAAGGTGTAAAAAAGTATCAGATATGAAATCTATTATAGTCGGTACCGACTTTTCGGAGGGCTCCTATGTGGCTCTTGAACTTGCTGTTGACGTGGCCAACCGGCTGCAGTGCGGCATAATGCTTGTGTGGGTGAAGCGCGAGAAGAAGCTCTTTACCAACGACCAGCTGGATATGATGACCAACCTGGCCAAAGACAAGCTCGAGGAGCTGTGCGACAAGTACAGCCCCATGATGAAGCACGGCGAAATACATAACGAGATACTTACCGGCAAGGTGTCGACAGCCATTGCCGAGGCTGCGAAGCGCGAGCTGTCGCCGATGATAATCATCGGCACCAACGGTGCTTCGGGGTTCGAGAAATACTTTATCGGCAGCCAGGCCGCCCGCATCGTGCAGGACTCCCCCTGTCCGGTGCTCACCATACGCCAGGGCTACGACTTTCACAAACGGCTGGAGCGCATAGTGTGCCCCATACGCGTCAACGCCAACTCGCGCCAGAAGGTGCCGCCCGCAGCGACCATGGGCAAGATATTCGGCGCCGAGGTACATATCCTCGGCCTGCTCGACCTCAAGGAGGAGGAGTCGGCCTTGCGTACATACATGACTCAGAGTGTGGACTACCTCGAGCGCGAAGGCGTGCCCTACCACTATGAGATACGTACCTACTCCACCTATAGCGACACCGTGTTGGCTTACGCCGACGAGATAAAGGCCGACCTCGTCATCATCAATACCGAGCAGGACAAGGTCATCTCGCAGTTGTTCCTTGGCACCAATGCCCAGCAGGTGGTGCACAAGTCGCAGATACCGGTGCTCTGCATCCATCCGGCCGACTATATCAACGTGGTCGCCAAGGTGTGAGGTAAGTGGTTAGTGGGTGTTTATGGCTTATGATGTAGTTGTTGTCGGAGGTGGGGCGGCAGGATTGATGGCCGCCGTTACCGCTGCCGGGCGTGGTCTCAGCGTGCTGCTGCTTGAGAAGATGGACCAGGCCGGGCGCAAGTTGCGCATCACCGGCAAGGGCCGTTGCAACCTCACCAACACCAACACCCTGCGCGACACGCTGCCGCACATAGGCTCCGACGCACGTTTCCTGCGCAACGCATATGGGCGTTTCTTCAACCGCGAGCTCATGGACTTCTTCGAGGGGCGCGGCGTGCCTCTCGTCGTGGAGCGTGGCAACCGCGTATACCCCGCCTCTGGCAAGGCGCTGGACATCTTCCTCGCCCTAATCGGTGAGCTTGAGGCTAACCCTAATGTCACAATACGCAAGAACACCACGGTGAAGGCCGTGGAGACATTCAGCGAAGAGGGGCGCCGTCAGGCCACGGCAGTGATCCTTGAGCGTGGTGAACGTATCGCGTGCCGGCATGTTGTACTGGCTACCGGGGGCATGTCGTACCCCACGACGGGCTCCACCGGTGCGGGGTACCGCATAGCCGCCGACCTCGGGCATACTGTCGTCGAGCCTGTGCCGTCGCTCGTGGCTCTCCGCTGTGCCGAGAAGATACCTCAAGAGCTTGTGGGCTTCCAGCTTAAGAACGTGGAGCTGTCTGTGCATGACGCAGGCAAGGAACTCTGCCGCCATTTCGGCGAGATGACCTTCTGCGACGACGGACTTGCCGGCCCCATAGTGCTCAGCACCTCGCGTGTCATCACCCGTAGGCTTCATACGACGCAGGAGCCGCTTGCGGCCTCCCTTGACCTCAAGCCGGCGCTCACTCGCGAACAGCTTGACAAGCGTCTCATTGCCGACCTCAATGCCAATGGCACCCGCATCTTTAACGACGCCTTGCGGTTGTGGCTCCCCGCCGAGCTCATATCGCTGGCCCTGCCGCAGATGCACATAGAGTATTACAAGCGTCTCAACCAGATAAACGGAGACGAGCGCCGTCGCCTGCTTGCGTGGCTTAAGGGGGTGCGGTTCACCATCACCGGCACGCATGACTTCAACGAAGCCGTTGTCACGCAGGGTGGTGTCTCTCTCTCGGAGGTGAACCCCAAGACCATGGAGAGCCGCCTCGTCAGCGGCCTGTATATCGTCGGTGAGCTATTGGACCTTGACGCCGACACCGGCGGCTACAACCTGCAGATAGCCTTCAGCACCGGCCATGCCGCCGGCCAGGCAGTATAAAACAAAAGCGACCCGTTTGGGTCGCTTCTTTATTATTGTTCTGCTGCTATGACAGCCTCTTCCCACTCTGTCATCTTCTGCTCCAACTGCTCTTTCAGAGACTGGTATTCTTTGTAGAAGTCAGCGCTTTGTGCGGCGCCGGTGGCGAGGATGCCGTCTTTCTCTGCTATGGCGGCCTCGAGGGTCTCTATCTCCTGTTCCTTCTGCTTCACGACGTTCTGCAGCTTGCGGCGCTCACGCTCGCGCTCCTTGCTCTGCTCGTAGGCCTGCTTGGAGGCAGAGGAGGCTTTGGGGGCCTCCTGTATGGTCTGTGTGGCGGGAGTCTCTGCGCTGTTCTGAACAAACTCCATGATGTCGCCCTTGAACTCGTGCACCGCTCCGTCGCGGAACTCATACAGCTCGTCGGTCAGGCCGCTGAGGAAGTCGCGGTCATGGCTTACCACTATCAAGGTGCCGGTGTATTGCAGCAGGGCATTCTTGAGGATGTCCTTGCTGTTCATGTCCAGGTGGTTGGTGGGCTCGTCGAGGATGAGCAGGTTGCTTGGTGTGAGCAGCAGCTTGGCCAGTGCCAGACGTGCCTTCTCGCCGCCGCTGAGCACCTTGACCTTCTTGTCGATGTCGTCGTCGCCGAAGAGGAAGCTGCCCAGTATGTTGCGTATCTTGGGGCGTATGTCGCCCTGGGCAATGTCGTCTATGGTCTCGAAGACAGTCTTGTCGAGGTTGAGCATGGCGGCCTGGTTCTGTGCGTAGTAGCCCATCTGTACGCCGGCCCCCAGCTTAAAGGTGCCGGTGTAGTCGTTGATGTCGCCAACGATAATCTTGGCCATTGTCGACTTGCCTTCGCCGTTGCGGCCCACGAAGGCCACTTTCTTGCCGGCTGTCAGCAGCAGGTCGACGCCGTCGAACACCTGGTTGTCGCCGTAGGCTTTGCCCAATCCCTTGGCTTCCACCACTATCTTGCCGCTGTGTGGCGCCGGCGGAAACTGGAAGTGTATGCTTTCGGTGCTCACCTCGTCGACGCTGATCTTCTCCATGCGCTCCAGCATCTTAACGCGGCTCTGCACCTGCTTGGCCTTGGTGGCCTTGTAGCGGAAACGCTCTATGAAAGCCTCTATCTGTGCCACCTGCCGCTGCTGGTTGGTGAGCTGTGCCATCTGGCTGGCGCGCCGTTCCTGCATCTGCACCACATACTCCGAATAAGGGCATTTGTAGTCGTATATGCGGCCGGCGGTAATCTCGATGGTGCGCTTTGTGATGTTGTCGAGGAATGTGCGGTCGTGCGATACGAGCACCACGGCGCCGCTGTAGTTGGCCAGATAGTTCTCCAGCCATTGTATCGAGACAATGTCCAGATGGTTGGTAGGCTCGTCGAGCAGCAGGAAGTCGGGGTGACGCAGCAGCAGCTTGGCGAGCTCCACGCGCATCTGCCACCCGCCGCTGAACACCGCCACCGGGCGGTCAAAGTCGCTGTGCTTGAAGCCCAGGCCCAGCAGCACCTTCTCTGCCTGCTCCTGGCGGCGTGAGCCGCCGAGGAGGGCGAGGTGTTCCGTCACCTCGTTATGGCGTTCCAGAAGACGTGTGTATTCGGCGCTCTCGTAGTCTGTGCGTTCGGCTATCTCCGCCGTCAGGCGTTCCTGCTCGTGTTCGAGGTCGTCGATGGCGCTGAAGGCCGTCATGGCCTCTTCGAGCACCGTGCCGATGCTGTCGGGCACCATCTCCTGCGGCAGGTAGCCCACCGTCTGTCCGCTGGCCATGACGATGGTGCCGCTCTCGGGCTCCTGCCACCCGCAGAGTATCTTCAATAAAGTAGACTTGCCGGCACCGTTCATGCCGACAAGTCCTATTCTGTCGCGGTCGCCTATGTTGAATGTGACGCCGCTGAAGAGGTCGGTGCCTGTGAACTGCACCGACAGATTGTTTACGCTAATCAACGCAGCGAGAAGTTGACGGGGAGGTTGTACTGCACGCGCACAGCCTTGCCGCGCTGTTTGCCGGGCGTCCACTTGGGCATGGCCTTCACAATGCGCACAGCTTCCTGGCCGCATCCGCCTCCGATGTCACGCAGCACACGCACATTGGTCACCGAGCCGTCCTTCTCCACGACGAAGGTGACGAACACACGGCCTGTGATGTTGTTCTCGCGGGCCAGCTGCGGGTACTTGATGTTCTGGGCCAGGTACTTGTACATGGCTTCCACGCCGCCGGGGAATTCGGGGTCGTTCTCCACGACCTGGAAAATCTCCTGCTCGTCCTCTTCCTCTTCTTCCTCGATTTTGACGGGAGTGATTTCGATGTTGGTGGCCTCTTCCTGGCGCTGGAACGAGCTCATGTCAACCTCGTTCTTAGACTCGGCGTCATCCTCGATGACGTTGAGTTCGGTGACCACTTCGGGCTGCTCAGGGGGAGGGGGAGGGGGCAGTTCTTCCTGCTGAGTCTGGATGATGACATCCTCCACCTCGTTCTCGGCGGTACGCTGCACCACCTCGACCTTTTCCTGGTCGTAGTCCTTCCATTCAAAAGCTACCAGAGCGACGGCCATAATCACCACCAGACCTATCTCAAGATAGAGTCCGCGGCGATTTTCAAGGTCTGCCTTGGGGGTTTTCTTGGCTTCCATATTATTATTTTTTAGTTGTTTATTCGTATTTCGGCCCGTTCTGCGGGGCTTCTTTTCAGGGTGCTAAATTACGAAAAAAATCTGAATTACCAACAAAAAAATGTTAATTTTTTCGCTTTTCGGCGAAAAAAGGTTGCCATGTGCGCTGTATCTTGCAGTGGTTCTGTCTGGAAAGCTAACAGGCCTCCACCGATATTTCCGGCGTGAGGTACAGCAGATACCCCGACACCGCCGGATACCCCATGTCGTTCAGCGCTTTGCAGTAGTTCAGCACCTGGCTGCGGTGGTCGGGCTGCGGTGTGCCGGTCTTGAAGTCCACGACCCACGTCTCGGTGGGCGTGAAGACCACGCGGTCGGGGCGGTAGCGGTGGCCGACGGCCACAAGGTCGCACTCGTTCTTGGCCTCATGGCGCGGGTCGAAGAAGCGTGCCGTCTGCTCTGCGCCTACCACGCTCCGTGCCAGCGCTCCCAGCGCCGCCTTCTCGTCGTCGGTCAGATGCCTGCTGTCGGCGAAACGTTGTATGGCCTCTTCCACGTCGTCGGCGTGGAGCACCGTTGCCAGCAGGTCGTGGGCGTAGATGCCGAAGCGCCGGCGGTCCTCCATCAGCGAGGTCACGGCCTTCTCGGCGGGCGAGGCTATGCTCACGCGGTCGCTCCAGTCGTCGTACGACAGCCGCTTCAGCGTCACCACATCCTTGTGCTCCTCCTTGCCGCCGACCCTCATGAACGCGGCGTCGCCGCAGGTGCAGCCTTTCGGGGCGAAGGCCTTGAGCAGCGAGGGTGTGCGGCGGTCGTGCTCGCGTGGCTTTTTTTGGTCGGCGACGTCTGGGGTGAATATGAACAACTGTTGCTTGGCGCGCGTGAAGGCCACATACATGACGTTCAGCTCGTCGACTTCCGTCATCAGCTGCTCCCGGTGCCGCAGGGGCTCGAAGAGGGTGCGCTTTTTGTTGCTGAGGGACACCAGCGTCGTGGGCATGCCCTTGTCGTCGCCCAGTGTTGTGCCGGGTTCCACCCACAACTCCACGGAGCGTTCTTTGCCGAAGAAGACAGGGCAGATGATCACCGGCTTGCCCAGGCCTTTCGATTTGTGTATGGTGAGCAGCTGCACGGCGTCGAGGTCGTCCGAGGATGCCGCCGAGAGTTTCTTCTGCGTGTCGTACCACTCCAGAAACTGGCCCGGCTCCTGCCGGTGGCGCGACGCGAAGGCCGCCGCGCGGTTGAGCAGCGACGCCACATAGAGGCTGTCGATGTCTTCAAGGTTAAGCTCGCGCACCACCTCTTCGCAGCAGTCGTAGAGGTTCATCGCGGCCAGCAGGTCGATGTCGAGTTCGCCATGTATGCCCAGCGCGTCGAGGTGCGACTGGAGGTCGGCGCGCGCCACGCGGTCGCCGCGATTCACCACCAGCCGCAAGGCCGCGATGATGGCTTTCACGGCGTGGCTGTTGCTCAGGTAGAAAGACTCCGACGACGTCTGCCGCACATGGGGGTAGTGCTGGGTCAGATATTCGCTCACTCTGGTCAGCTCGGAGTTCCAGCGGGTGAGCACGGCGATTTCGCCGTAGCTGTAGCCGCGTTCGTTGTGCATCGTCTCTATCGTGGCGCACACGCGTTCATAGATGGCATCATTGACTTCCGCGAAGCCGTCGTCGGCGGCGTCGGCCTTGCTCACGATGTCGAGCCGCACATACCCCGGCCACGGATTAACATCGTGCTGGAACAGATCCTCGCTGCCTTCGGCGTTGAGCGCCCCTTTGCTGTCGCGGCCTATGTATATGTCCTGCACCATGGGGTTGTCGGTGTATACCTTGCGTGCGAGGAAGGTGAACAGCCGGTTGTTGAAGCCTATGATCGCCGTGCCGCTGCGGCGGTTGTTGGTGATGCCGCGCACATCGCTGTTGCCCTTCATGGAGAGGGTGCGGCCGTGGTGGCGCATGCCCTCCACCTGCGGCAGGCGCACAAACTGCGCCACGTCGCCTTGGCGGAAGCGGTAGATGCTCTGCTTGCCGTCGCCCACCACCAGCGACTCCTGCCCCTGGCTGACGCCGTTCTCCAACAGCGGCACCATGTTGTGCCACTGCATGATGGAGGTGTCCTGGAACTCGTCGATGAGGAAGTGGCGGTAGCGGTTGCCCAGGCGCTCGTAGATGAACGGCGCCGGGTTGTCCTCGTCTTCCACCATCTTGTTTATCATGCGGTTGAAGTCGCTCAGGTGTATGATGTCGTTGTCGTGCGTGTAGAGGCGCATCTGGCGATCGAGCTCGCCGAGGAGGGCCACGGAATAGATGTTGTTGAGCAGCTCGCTGTAGGTGTTGCACTCGGCGATCAGCTTCAGGGCGCGGTCGTAGCAGTCGCGCAGCTTCGGCGCCAGGGCGTCCATGGCCGCTCTCTGTCCCGGCGTGGCCTTGGCGCCGTAGAACTTGTCGTTGGCGAAGCTCCCCGCGGTGTAGCTGGTGGGCTCGTCGCAGCCGCCGGCGGCTATCTTGGCGAAGAAGCCGTAGAAACCGCGGTCGCCCTGGTGGCACACGGCGGCGCCGAGTCCGGCGTCGTTCAGGGCCTTGACGGCTTCGGCGCCGCAGGCCTTCAGCGCATCCTCGGCGGCGTCATGCCGTTTGGCGTAGTCGGCGCGTATCTTCATGTAGTCGCTGAGCGTCAGGCTGCTGAGCTTCTTCAGGTGCACGCCGATGTCCTCGTTGAAAAGCTGTTCGGCCAGAGCTGTGAGCGGACGCTCTATGTCGTAGCTGTTGTCGTCGTCCATACGGCTCTCGGCGAAGTCCTTGAGCACGTCGGTGAGATCGTTGTAGCCTGCGGTGCCGGCCAGCGACATGAGCTGCGCAACGGCCTGGTTGATGAGCTCTTTCTGGTCGAGCGTGATGTCGAAGTTCATCGGCTGCCCGAAGTCGTGCGCGAAGGTGCGCACGATGCGCTGCGTGAAACTGTCTATGGTGCTCACCGACAGGTCGCTGTAGTGGTGCAGGATGGTGGTGTAGAGGCTGTCGGCCATGTGCTGCAGGGCCTCGGGGCTCACCGTGGGCCCCAGCTCGCGCAGCAGGTCGGCGCCCATCCCGTCGCCGGCGGGGTCGGCGGGTGCGGAGGCCATGATGCGCAACTCCTTGAGTATGCGCTCCTTCATCTCCGCCGCCGCCTTGTTTGTGAAGGTGATGGCGAGAATCGAGCGCAATGCCTCGTCAAGGTGCCCCTCGCCGAGCTCGAAGGCCATCTTAAGGTACTCTCTTACAAGCGTGTGTGTCTTGCCGGCGCCGGCCGATGCCTTGTATATTATGAATGGTTCTTTAGCCATTGTGACAACTGTTTTCGCGGTGCAAAGATACGACTTTTTCCCGACATGCGGTCAGCGGCGCCACTTTTTTTCTCTGCCGCCCCAGCCGCCCACCAGCCGTCTACCAGCCGTCTACCAGCCGTCCACCTGCCGTTTTCCCACCGTCCCCCTACGGAGTCCCTTCGGAGTCCCTTCGGACCCCCTACGGCCGTTCTTCAGTAGTTCTTCAGTAGTTCTTCAGTGCCACACTGAAGAACTACTGAAGAAGTATCGTTGAAGTATCGTTGAAATGCCGTAGCGGCACCGTGGCGGAAGGGTGGGGGAAGCAGATTTTTTTATGCCGTGTAATATTTTTTTGTATATTTGCATTTTATCAACAAGCAAACATAAACGATACAAGATAATGGAAGACAATAAGTTGTTTAGCGAATTCCCGCCTGTTTCGACCGAGAAATGGGAGGAGGTAATCAACAAGGACCTCAAGGGTGCCGACTATGAGAAGAAGCTCGTGTGGAAAACTATCGAGGGCTTCAAAGTGCGCCCCTACTACCGCGCCGAGAACCTTGAAGGTCTCGAATACCTCGACGTCAACCCCGGCGAGAAGCCCTACACCCGCGGCAAGCATGTGGCGGACAATGTGTGGGAGGTGCGCCAGGACATCCATGTGCAGGACCTCGCCGAGGCCAACCGCATAGCCCTCGACGCCGTGCAGCGCGGCGCCACGAGCCTGGGCCTCTGCGCCAAGCAGGTGACCAGCGTGGCCGACCTTGAGAAGCTCCTCAAGGGCATCTATATCAACGCCGTCAGCATCAATTTCCTCTGCTCCGGCGACTACCTGCAGCTCCTCAAGCTCTATGTGGAGTATGCCCGCAAGGCCGGTTACGACCCCAAGGAGCTCTGCGGCTCTACGGACTTCGACATGTTCCGCTATGCGCTGACCCACGGCAAGTTCCACCGCGGCGAGGAGGGCGACCTCCAGATGGCCAAGGAGCTGGTGGAGTATGCCCACGACGAGCTGCCCAAGTTCCGTGTGCTCACCGTCAACGGCCAGCTGCTGCACAACAGCGGTTCCAACATCGTGCAGGAGCTCGGCTTCAGCCTTGCCGCCGCCAACGAGCTGGTGAGCCGCCTGACGGACATGGGCTGCAAGGCCCACCGTGTGGCCAGCCGCATACAGCTCAGCGTGGGCGTGGGCAGCACCTACTTCATGGAGATCGCCAAGATCCGCGCCGCCCGTATGCTGTGGAGCAAGATCGTGGAGCAGTACAAGCCCGAGTGCGACTGCGCCTACAAGCTCTTCATCAACGCCACCACCAGCCGCTGGAACCAGTCGGTCTACGACCCGTATGTGAACATGCTGCGCTCCACCACGGAGGCCATGTCGAGCGCCGTGGCCGGTGCCGACAGCATCTCGGTGCTGCCCTTCGACAACGCCTACAAGGAGGCCGACGACTTTGGCTACCGCATAGCCCGCAACCAGCAGCTCCTGCTCAAGGAGGAGTCCTATCTGGACAAGATCGTGGACCCCGCCGCAGGCAGCTACTACATAGAGAACCTCACCGACAAGATCGCCAAGGGCGCCTGGGAGCACTTCCTCAAGGTCGAGGAGGCCGGCGGCATGTGCAAGGCCCTCCGCGCCGGATTGGTGCAGGAAGAGGTTGAGGCCACCGCGCACCAGCGCGACCTCGACATAGCCACCCGCAAGACCACCATCCTCGGCACCAACCAGTACCCCAACCTGCAGGAGAAGATGAGCGACAAGGTGGCCGGCGGCGAGAAGCATTGTTGCTGCTGCTGCGAGAAGGGCGACGAGGTGCGCACCCTGAAGCCCTACCGCGGCGCCGAAGCCTTCGAGGAGCTCCGCATGCAGACCGAGCGCGCGGCACGCCGCCCCAAGGTCTTCCTGCTGACCTACGGCGACCTCACCATGCGTAAGGCACGCGCAGGCTTCGCCACCAACTTCTTCGGCGTGGCAGGCTATGAAATCATCGACAACCCCGGCTTCGCCACCCCCGACGAGGGCGCCAAGGCGGCCCTGGAGAGCGGCGCCGACGTGGTGGTGCTCTGCTCGAGCGACGACGAGTACGCCGAGCTCACCGAGCCGGTGTGCAAGGCCCTCAAGGGCAAGGTGAAGAGCCTCGTGCTCGCCGGCTTCCCCAAGGAAATGGTGGAGACCTACAAGGGCTACGGCATCGACGAGTTCATCCACGTGAAGACAAACGTGCTCGAAAGCCTGACCGACTTCCAGAAGCAGTTGCTCTGATTTCGAGGTGAAAAGATTGGATTATTATATCTTAGCCAAGTACATCAAGACCTTCCTGATGGCCTTGGCTTTGATTATTGTCATAATCATCACCTTCGACGTCAGCGAGAAGCTCGACCGCTTCATAAGCCACCACGCCACCTTCTGGCAGGTGGTCTTCAACTACTATGGCAACTTCATACCGGGCTTTGTGAACCTCTACAGCCCGCTGTTCATCTTCATCTCGGTGCTTTTCTTTACCTCCAAGATGGCTGGCAACACCGAGGTGATAGCCATCCTCGGCTCCGGCATCAGCTACCGCCGCATGCTGCGCCCCTACCTCTACGGCTCGGTGATAGTGGCCCTGCTGGTGCTGCTGCTCGGCAACTTCGTCATACCCATCTCGAACCGCAACCTGCTGGAATTCGAGGAGCAGTATGTGAAATCGCGAGCCACCAACTACTACAACAACATACACTTCCAGTCGGGCCAGGGAGAGCAGGTGTTCGCCGCGGCCTACGATGTGCCGCAACACTACGCTACGGAGTTCCAGCGCGACCAGTTTGACGAGGACGGGCGCCTGCTGTGCCGCGAGACGGCCAGGTTCCTGACCTACGACACTGTCACAAAGAACTGGCTGGCATACGATTATGTGAAGCGTACGATGAGGGACGACGGCAACGAGGATGTGGTGAGCAGCGACGGTGAGCACCACGACATGGGGCTTGAGCCCGAGGATTTCGACTTGTTGTCGAAGGACATCACCACCATGAATACCCCGGCCCTGATAAAGCACATCGTCAGGGAGAGGCAGCGCGGCACGGGTCTGATCAAGGAGGCGCAGATAGAGCTGTGGCAGAGGATACTGAACCCGCTGGCCATCATCGTTATGACCTTCATCGGCGTGGCCATAGCGGCGCGCAAAAGCCGTGGCGGCATCGGTGTGCACCTGGCCATAGGCATCACCATAGCCTTCGCCTTCGTGGTGTTCATGAAGATCACCACGGTGTTCGCCACCAACGGCAACCTGTCGCCCTTCATGGCTGTGCTGCTGCCGCAAATCATCTTCGGCATCGCCGCCGCATACCTGATTTACAAAGCACCGAAATAATGACGACAAGGAGTTCAAGGAGTTACGGATGTGCGTGGAGTTCGGGACGAGGGTGCCGTAAGGGCGCCGTCGCCGTGCGCTCCATGTGCTGCCTGCACTCCATGCACCCCCTAAAATATAGGACATGACAATAAAAGAGACAGAACAACAGATTATCGACGAGTTTGCCAACTTCGACGAGTGGCTCGACAAGTATGCCTACCTGATAGACCTCGGCAAGGAGTGCCCCGTCATAGACGAGAAGGACAAGACGGAGCAGAACCTCATCAATGGTTGCCAGAGCCGTGTGTGGCTCAGCTGCGAGTTCAAGGACGGTGTGCTGCACTTCCGGGCCGACAGCGACGCCGTCATCACGCGCGGCATCATCACGCTGCTCATACGCGCCCTCGACGGACACACGCCGCAGGAGATTCTCGACGCCGACCTGGCGTTCATCGACGCCATAGGCCTCAAAGAGCACCTCTCGCCCACGCGCTCCAACGGCCTCACCTCGATGGTGAAACAGATGAAGATGTACGCCCTGGCATTCTCAATGAAGAAGTAACATGGAACCGACACAAGAGACGATTAAGAGCGCGGTGGTCAACTGCCTGAAGAACGTCTACGACCCCGAGATACCGGTGAATATTTATGACCTGGGGCTGATATACAAGGTGGATGTGGACGAGGAGCTGAACGTGAAGATACTGATGACCATGACCGCCCCCGACTGCCCCGAGGCAGAGTATATGTACCAGGAGGTGAAGCAGATGGTGGGCTACATCAGCGGCGTGAAGAGCGTCGATGTGGAGCTGACCTTCGACCCGCCATGGAGCATGGATATGATACCCGACGACATCAAGGTGGAGCTGGGCTTTATGTAGTATGACGCTGCTGTCGTTCATAGTGAAGAAGAAAGGGGCGGCCTCGGGGTCGCTGGACAGGATGGTGTGGCTGCGCTTCCGCCGCAACCCGCTGTCGGTGGCGAGTCTCGTGGTGATCGGCTTCTTCGCCGTGGTGGCTATCCTCGGCTACCTCATCACGCCCGACCCCACGCCCTACTGCAACCAGCAGTATCTGGAGCTTGCGACGCTGAAGCCGGGCTCCAAGGCCACGTTCCTCTGCGTGGGCGACACGGTGCCGTTGCGACGCAACATGTTCAAGGGCACGCCGCTGCCGTATACCGCCATTCCCATAACTTCTTACCGCACCGAGGGTGACAGCATCTACGCTGTGCCTGTGGCCGGGGTGCCTGTGGCGGTGGCCGCAAGCGGCACCACGGTGCGGGAGCGCACCTTTGTGCTCGGCACAGACCCTTATGGGCGCGACGTGCTGAGCATGCTGATGATAGGTTCGCGCGTGAGCCTGTCGGTGGGCTTCATCGCCATATTGATCGCGCTGCTCGTGGGCATCACTCTCGGTGCTCTGGCGGCCTACCGTGGCGGATGGGTAGACAACCTGATTATGTGGCTCATCAATGTCGTGTGGTCCATACCCACGGTGTTGCTGGTCATAGCCATCACCTTTGCCCTCGGCAAGGGCTTTTGGCAGATATTCGTTGCTGTGGGACTGACGATGTGGGTCGACATAGCACGTGTGGTGCGCGGCGAGGTGCTAAGCATCAAGGAAAAAGAGTACGTGGAAGCCACGCGGGCGTTGGGTTACAGCACGTTCCGCACGATTTTCAGGCATATACTGCCCAACATAGTGGGCGCCGTGGTAGTGGTGGCGGCGAGCAACTTCGCCAGCGCCATACTGCTGGAGGCGGGTCTCAGCTTCCTCGGCATCGGCGTGCAGCCCCCAATGCCGTCGTGGGGCATGATGGTGAAGGACTACTACGGCTACCTGCTGCTCGACAGCGCCTATCTGGCTCTGCTCCCGGGCGCCGCCATAATGCTTATAGTGCTGGCCTTTATGCTGCTGGCCAACGGCCTTCGCGACGCGCTGGACGTCAAGGCAGCGAAGTGAAGGAAAGTATAAAAAATATTAAAAAGGCGGAATTTTTCTTGCATGTCAGAAAAAAGGTGTATTTTTGCAGAAAGTTTGAAAGAAAGTATTAACCTATAAAACATTAAAAAACAATGAAAAACATGTTCAAAATGATGGGCGTCGCCCTGCTCGCCGGTGCCATGCTGTTCACCGCTTGCAAAAAAGACGAGGAAACCACCAACACCAACAACACCACCCCGACTTATGCTGTGACTGTCACCTATAATGACGCTACATGGCAGAGCAACAGCAACGTGCTGTACTTTATTGATGAGGATGGTCTGAACCTCCAGGCTTCTGAAGGTGAGAACTGGTTTGCTATTATTTGCGGCACTGAGGCTCAGAACTACAGCTTCGGCGTTGGCAACTATGGTGTTGCAATCGGAAGCGCAGAGGAAGAGCAGATCAATGGTACCACCAATGGCTACATCAACATCTCCGCTATTGAGCTGAATGCTGCAGCCAAGTCTATCTCCGCCAAACTGCGCTGCGAGATGGAGACCATCGAGTCTGGCAAATGGCTTGACATTACTATGAACAATGCTACCCTGGTTGAGGGTGCCAAATAAGGGAAACTCTTAAAACAAAAATAAGATGAAGATTAAAGTTTTAGCACTTGCAGTTGCTGCTATGGCTCTGACCGTTGCTTGCAACAATAACAAAGCCGCCGAGGCTGTGGATACGATGGTTGAGGATACCACCGTTATTGAGGAAATGGTTGAGGAAGAGGTTGCTGACAGCACCGTCGTCGCCGTTGCCGAAGAGCCCGTCAAGAAGGCTGTTGCCACCGCCAAGAAAGAAGTGAAGAAGGAAACCACCGAGGTTACCACCAATACCGATGGTACCAAGAACATCAAGGTGAAGAAACTCGAGGAAAAGAAGGCTGACGAGCCCGCCAAGACCGAGGTTACCACCAATACTGACGGTAGCAAAAACATTAAAGTGAAGAAACTTTCCGCCAAAAACTAATTGATGGAAGGTAAGTAACGGAAAGAGACTGCTCTTTGGGGCAGTCTCTTTTCTATATTGGTTGGGATTATGAAAAAATGCTTTGCACTTGGGTTCTTGCTTGTTTCGCTTGCGGCATGTGATAGTGATAAATCGCGGATAGAACAGTCTGCGTATAAATACAGTATTGCGGTTGCTAACTATGACATTGATGGCGCAGAGGATTATTGTACAGTGGAGACGTCGAATACTTTTTTAAAGACAGCACGCTACCTATTGCAGTTTGTTGACAGTAGTTACATGGCGTCGGATACTCCTGCGACTATAGAGATAGTATCAGTGAATCAGTTGTCTGACACAACGGCTGCTGTTGTATTTCATAAGCAGACACCAATCAAAGATTTCTCCGATACGTTGAGGATGCGCAAACGTGACGGTAAGTGGTTGGCTCACTCGCCAATTGAAAAAAATCATACTATTGCACAATAAATGTCTCATGATGGCGTTATGAATCAATAAAAGCGATATGCTTTATGAAAAAGTACGCCAAGATATTCGGGTTGTTATTTGTCATCGTCTGCATCGCAAGCATGGTCTTTTCGGCTTGCCGCAAGGATATACCTGAGGTTGAACCGGAGCCTGTGCCGCCAGACACAACCTATAATGGCTATAACAACGACTCTGTTGGGTTGGAGATCACCGACAGCATCACTGTTGTTTTCGGTGATAGTCATTGGAAAACACTTTCATATACGTCGCGTATAGAAAGGGATACTACTACTAATCATTTCGAGTGGGTCTATATAGATGCCCATTACCCGGGTGCCGAATACCCTCGTTTTGAGCTAAAGATTCTCAATGAGCTGGGAGAACACACAGGCTGGGTGAGCGTAAGTTCTCCCACAGGGGTGTATACCATTCCCGGAAACTCCCTGGCCGGCGACATAAAGTGTGGCAACCTGAAGTATTATAGCAACGATTCGGTGATGCTGGTGTTGCACATGCCTGACGGCACAGTGCGAGCCAACTGGTGGGCAGATACGCTGAAGACCCAGGTGCTCAACTACAATGCCCGTGAGAGCCGTCTGACAGGGCGCTGCTCCGGCGTTATGTTTGATTACATGCAGTGGTTCCTCGCCCAGAAGAATGGGACGCCTATCAATGTGGCCGCGGCTCGCAAGAAACCAATTGCTATATCTTTCGGCGGCCTACAGGTCGTTGCCGACTGACCCCGTGTCTGTAATGTCATTCAGCGCTGCCGCCACGTTTTCGTGGATGGCAATGTACTCTTCGGGATGTTTCGCATAGTAAGCGAGGCTTGTCTCCACTTGTTCGCGTGTGATGCCCTGCTCCGCCAGTATTTCGTCGTAGGCATACACCATCTCCGGCGTAAGTGAGTCGAAGTTATAGCGAGTCTCGATGGCACAATAGCCCTCGATGAGGCATGCTTCGGTGAGGAAATCCACCATCTGCTCCTGGTTCAGTAATCCTTCCGGTTTGCTGTCGTTGTGGCAGGCTGTCAGCATCACACCTGCGGCAAGCATTATTGTCAGCAATGTTCTTTTCATGGTTGTACGGGTATGAAAAAAGGCAGGTCCGATAAAGGGCCTGCCTTTTTTTGTTGTCGTCTATTTACTTTTTGAGCTGGTTGGCGATGGCGTTGGCACCGGCCTTGACACCCTTCTGGGCAGCATCTTTGGCGGCGGCGGTAGCCTTATCCTTGACGCAGTTCTCAATCTCGGCGCGCACGGCGGCGGCGAACTCCTCGTTGCCGCTGTACTGGGCGTAACCGGCCTCAAGAACGCTGGTCATGCAGCTCTCGATGCTGGAGGCATCACCCTTGGTGCACTCGCAGATTTTCTGGCCAGCCTCAGCGGCGGCGGCGAGCATGGCGCTGTTGTCAGCCTCACCCTCAATGGGAGCGACTTCCTCAACGGCCTCGGTCAGGATGGTGTCCTCGGCGAGGGTGTCTTCAGCGGCCTGGTTCTTGTTACCGCAGGAAACGGTCATGGCGGCGACAAAAAGGGCGCAGCCAACAAATGATAAAACTTTCTTCATTTTACTGTTTTTTAAGGTTATACATTATTTTTCTTGTCAGTTTCGAGATGCAAAAGTACAACTATTGTTCCATTCGGCAATGAAATTAATTCTTAAATAATGCAAAAAAGCCCTCTCGGTGAGGGCTTTGGAGTGGGAGTAACAGGGTTCGAACCAGTGACCTCCTGCTTGTAAGGCAGGCGCTCTGAACCAGCTGAGCTATACTCCCAAAGCGGATGCAAAAATACTAACTTTTTCCGATATGGCAAAATAATATTTGCAAGAGACTTGTTTATAGTGACGTTACGCGAAGCTCTGCATCTCCACAAGTTTCTTGTAGAGGCCTTCTTGGCCTATAAGTTGGTCGTGTGTCCCACGTTGTACAATGTGACCTTTCTCTACAACCACGATGAGGTCGGCATGCCGTATTGTGGAAAGACGGTGTGCTATGATTATGCAGGTGCGTCCCTGCATAAGGCCGTCGAGGCCCTGCTGCACGGCTTGCTCGCTTTCCGAGTCAAGGGCCGAGGTGGCCTCGTCGAGTATCAGTATCGGGGCGTCGCGCAGCACGGCACGTGCTATCGAAAGGCGCTGCCGCTGTCCGCCGGAGAGGGTGATGCCGCGGTCGCCCACCGGTGTGTCGTACCCTTGGGGCAAAGCCTCGATGAAATCGGCGGCGTTGGCCACACGTGCCGCGGCCTTGATGCTTTCTATATTATATTGTGTGGAGCCGAAGGCAATGTTGTTGGCCACGGTGTCGTTGAACAATATGCAGTTCTGGCTCACAATGGCGAACTGGCGCCGCAGACTGTCTATGTTGAGCTCTTTGATGCTGTGTCCGTCAACGATGATGTCGCCGGAGGTGATGTCTTGGAAGCGCGGCAGCAGGTCTACCATAGTGCTTTTCCCCGCCCCCGACGGTCCCACGATGGCCACCGTCTGCCCCTTCTCTATGCGTAGGTCTATGTGCTGCAGTATCGGTATGCCGTCGGCGAAGTGGAATCCCGTGTCGCGGAACTCGATACTGTCGCTGAATGCCGGCAGCACCGTTGCGTTGGGCCTCTCCATTATCATCTCGTCGGCGTCGAGCACCTCGAGGAAGCGCACCGCCGAGGCGGAGCCTTTCTGCAGGCTGTTGTAGGCCTTCACGACAGACTGTATCGGCGGTATCAGGCGTGCGAAGATGATGACGAAGAAAATGAACACCGAGGGCATTATGTGTCCGCCGATGACCCACGAGCCGCCGACGATAAGGATGATGACCAGCGCCAGTGTGCCCAGTATCTCCGACAGCGGCGACGATATCTCGCGTCTCCGTGCCACCTTCACCATTGTGTGGGTGTAGTCTTCGTTCGAGGCCATGAAGCGTTCCGACATGCCCTCTTCGTGCCCGAACGCCTTTATGGCGCGTAGTCCCGCCAGCGACTCTTCCAGTGTGGCAAACAGCTGCCCCAGCCGGTTCTGGCCTATCTGCGAGTTGCGCTTCAGACTCTTGCCGATCTTGGAGATGAGCCATACGCCGCCGGGCAGCACCACGAGGAACAGCACAAACAGCCGCCACGACACGAAGATTAGTGTGGCGCTGAAGACGATGATGTTTATAGGGCTGATGACGAGCATCTGCAGCGTGCTGACGATGCTCCATTCGATATCCGCCAGGTCGTTCGACATGCGGCTGATGAGGTCGCCGCGACGCTGTTTGTTGAAGTAGCTTACCGGCAGTATGGTGATGCGGTGGTACAGGTCGTTGCGCAGGTGCTCTATCAGCCCGTTGCGGACGGCGTCGAGGAAGAAGAGTGCCAGGTAGCGGAACAGGTTGCTCAGCAGCGAGAATGCCAGGTATCCGCCGGCGATGATCACCAGGCACCGCCACAGCCCCAGCGCGTCGCTGTACTGATGCAGATGCCAGAAAGCCCATTCCGTCAGCCCCTCCTGGCTCATGCTGAAAGCCGGTTCCGCCTCCGGCACATTGCTCAGGCCGAAGAGCAGCTCCACGAATGGCACAATCATCACGTAAGAGCCCAGGTTGAACACAATATGCAGCAGATTGAAGAACACGTTTATCCCCAGATGCCAGGGAAAATGCTTCAGGTAGCTCAGTATGCGTATGATGGGCTTCATGGTGTCAGTGTTCAGTGGTTATTGTTCAGTGTTATTTGCGGACGCTTGATGTCGGTGCCGCCGCGGTAGGCGAGGCGTTCGGCGCGCAGCCCTTTGCCGCGCAGGCGGTCGTAGACGGTCTTGGCGTCGGTGTATTTGGGGCATTCCACGCTTATGTGCACCCGTGGGTGGCTCATGAGCCATTGCGCCAGGGCGTCGGTCACCTGCTCGCCCTCTGCCGTAAGGCGGCTGCCCGTGAGGAAGGTGACGTCCAGCGGCATCACGCTGTCCTGTAGCGTCACTCGTGCCGGCATCTGCCGTGCCTTGGCGCAGAGGATGGCAGGCAGCGCCCCCTCGTCCGAGAGGGTGACGACGTTGACCCCCTGGTCGGCGAGCATCATCACGGTGTCGCGCGTGACCGCCCCGTGGACTATCTTCATCCGTCGCAGGCTCATGGCCTCCGGGCGTGCCGCGGGGTAGAGGTCGAAGACAAGTATGTCGGTGCTGCGCGAGCCGTCGGTGCGTCCGGCGAAGTAGGCGCGTCGCCCGTCGGGGGTGACGCCGAAGCTCGCCTCGTCGTCCTCGGTGTTGATCGGCAGTCCCAGGTTGGTGGGGCGGTTGCCGTAGGTGTCGTTGAGGTTGGTGAAGTATACGTCGTAGCCGCCGAACCCCTGCCATCCGTTGCTGAGGAAGTAGAGCGTGTGGCCGTCGGCAGCCAGGAAGGGCATCTTTTCGTTGCCTTCGGTGTTGATGTTGTCGCCCAAGGCCTCGGCGCGGCTCCAGTCGCCGTTGGGCAGGCGGTGGCAGCGCCAGATGTCGGTGCCGCCGTGACCGCCCTTGCGGTTCGACGCGAAGAGCAGCGTCTGTCCGTCGGGGCTCACCGTGGGCTGCGACTCCCACGAGCGCGGGCCGTTCACCTGTGGCCCGAGGGCTTCCGGCTGCTGCCAGCGCCCGTCGACGCGGCGCACGCGATAGATGTCGCTGTTGGCATAGCCGTTTTCGCGGCGTATGATGGAGTAGTACAGCTCGTTGCCGTCGGCCGTCAGGCTCACGCCGCCTTCGGGGTCGCCGCTGTTGAACGGCGGCGGCAGCTCGGCGCCGCGGCTGAAGGCGCTGTCCTGCCACAGGCTGTAGCAGAGCCGCCACTGCTTCTTCTCAAGTTCGCGGTGGTAGAAGGTGCGCTCCTGCTCCACGGGCAACTCGCGCAGGTAGTAGAACGTGTGTCCGTCGGGGCTCAGGTAGGGCAGGGCCTCGTTGTGCTTGGAGCTGACGCCCGCCAGCCGCTCGGGGTCAAAGGGCGCCATGTTGAGCATCGCCTCGGCGAGGAACTGAGACCAGTAGAGGTAGTTCGACGCCTCCTCGTAGGCGGCGGTCACCTCCTTGTCGTCGCTGCCGTTGGCGCGCGCGAAATACTCGTTGAGCTCGGCCACAGCGTCGTCGTAGCGCTTGTCAGTGTAGTGTATCATGCCCATGTAGTAGTGCGCCAGGGCGTTGGGGTAGGTGGGGCAGAGCTCTATGCACTTGGTGAAGTAGCGCCGTATCGCCGTGGCGTTGAAGCCGTCGTGCACCGCCGTCATGCCCAGCCAGAACTGGGGCTCCGCAGCCTTGGGGTTGCGGGCGGCCACCTTGCGCAGCTCGGCGGCGGCGTTCTTGAAGTTGTGGCTGTTGTAGTGGGCCAGGGCCTCCGCGAACCTGCCGCGGTCGCCGCTCTTCACCTTGACGCCGCACTGGGCCTGGAGCCTCACCCCCAACCCCTCTCCTGAAAACAGAGGGGAGAGAAAAGCAACGGCTATTGCTACAATTGGTAGTATGGCTTTCTTTCTCATTTCGCAGACACCCCTCTCCCCGCAGGAGAGGGGGTGGGGGAGAGCCCTCCTTAAAGTTTGCTCGGGTCTATTCTGAAGTTGGCCGACTCGCCGTTGCAGGGCGTGGTGCAGCGTATGGCGCACTCGTCGCACGACGGGCTGAGCTCGCCGTGCAGCCGCTTCTTCACCATGTCGCCCACAGCATCGCGCAGGCTGCCGATGGCTATGCCGCGTATCACCTCGTCGCAGAAAGCGTAGCTCAGCATCGTCAGCGCCGTGCGTTCGCTGATGCCGCGCGTCTGCAGGTAGAACATCGCCTGCTCGTCGAGCTGCCCTATGGTGGAGCCGTGCGAGCACTTGACGTCGTCGTTGTATATCTCGAGGAAAGGCCGTGTGTCCACGTGCGCCTTGTCGGTGAGCAGTATGTTGCGGTTGGTCATGTAGGCCTCGGTCTTCACGGCGCCGTCCTGCACCAGCACGTGGCCGTTGAAGCGGGCCCGCGCCGCGTCGTCCATGATGCCCTTGTACAGCTCGCTGCTCGTGCAGTGGGGCTTGGCGTGCTCCACGAAGATGTAGTTGTCGCACTCCTGCTCGCGGTCTATCAGGTACAGGCCGTCGGCCTTGCAGCCGCAGCCCTCGCCCTGCATGCGCACCACGACGTTGTTCCTCACGTGGCCGCCGCCGAGGGTGACGGTGCACATCTCCAGCTGCGCGTCGCGCTGCATCGTGATGTCGAGCTGCGTCAGGTGGCGCGCCGGCGTGCTCATGCCCTGCAGGCGGTAGAGCTTCAGGCTGGCGCCCTCCTCCATCGCTATGCCGGCGCGGCAGAGGTCGTCCATCGTCACGTAGCCTTCGCCCTCGCGCAGCATAAACATCGGCACATCCTGCCGCTGGCAGAGCACCAGCTGCAGCGCCTCGCCGCGGCGCACCGTGATGCGCTCCGCCGGCGCCTCGCAGTGCCAGCCGTCGGTCCACACGTCGGGCAGTATATCCTTCCTAATCATTCTCCAAGCTCCTTTTTAATCCAGTCGTAACCCTTCTCCTCCAGCTCCAGGGCCAGCTCCTTGGGGCCCGTCTTCACTATGCGGCCCTCGTAGAGCACATGCACGTAGTCCGGCACGATGAAGTCCAGCAGGCGCTGGTAGTGCGTGATGACGATGGTGGCGTTGTCCTTCGTGCGCAGCTGGTTCACGCCGCCGGCCACTATGCGCAGCGCGTCGATGTCCAGGCCGCTGTCCGTCTCGTCCAGTATGCTCAGCGTCGGGTTGAGCATGGCCATCTGGAAAATCTCGTTCTTCTTCTTCTCGCCGCCGCTGAACCCCTCGTTCACCGAGCGGTTGGCCAGGTTGGCGGTCATCTCCACCACCTTCTTCTTCTCCTCCATCAGGCGCAGGAACTCGCTGCCGCTCAGCGGGTCCAGGCCGTGGTACTTGCGCTGCTCGTTCACCGCCGTGCGCATGAAGTTGGTGATGCTCACACCCGGAATCTCCACCGGGTACTGGAAGCCGAGGAACAGCCCCTCGCAGGCGCGCTGGTCCACGGGCATCTCCAGGATGTTCTTGTCCTTGAAGATCACCTCGCCGGCGGTGACCGTGTACTTCGGGTTGCCGGCCACCACACCCGCCAGCGTGCTCTTGCCGTTGCCGTTGGGGCCCATGATGGCGTGCACCTCGCCGCGGTTCACCTCCAGGTTTATCCCTTTCAATATC
>OCTX012256271.1_pt1 | contig 27536 bp, 23 predicted proteins | sample 1539691 | NCBI WGS metagenome assembly OCTX01 (sample SAMN02144231, study PRJEB22623) | gut metagenome | biome: sheep rumen | host: Ovis aries | place: New Zealand
TTTCATCACAGGTCCGGAAGAGTTAAACGGCAAGGGCCGTCTCTTCGCAAAGATCACTCTGAACCCCGGCTGCAGCATCGGCTATCACGTTCATGAAGCCGACGCCGAGCTTTTCTACATCTTAAAGGGAACCGCAGAGTATAACGATGCCGGCGAGATCCGCACAGTCACGGCGGGCGACGTCACCATCTGTCCGACAGGCACCGGCCACGGTATTGCCAACAAGACTGATGAGGTCGTAGAGTTAGTCGCGGTAATTGTGTACGCGTGATATTACGAAATTCCCACTTGATATTCTCGCGTCATTCTGACCAACCGACAAAATCCATCTCATCTCTCTACAATTAATATGACATTAAACAAGAGCTGCCGCACTAAGGCGTACTCTCATAGCATATAGCAAGCGATAATTGCAAATGAATGCTATCTGTTATGAGTACTCTGTCTTAGTCGGCAGCCTCTCTTCTTATTCAAGTCTCACTCGCGAAACTTGGCGCGGGATTCGGGTCGCGATAGCTGACATATATTCCATCACTTTATTCCTTTTATACATGGTGGTAAAACCGCCGATAATGATTGTTTTTATTGATTGTTTTTATTGTTTTTTTGTGATATCTTCTTATCTGTCATCAAAAAGCTTAAGGAACGCCCCGGCGTTCCTCACTGACCATAATAGCCACAGTAATATTACATAGAAATATACTGCATTTGGATTCACCGTTTAGGTACAGCGATGGATTACTCAAAAAAAATAAGTGTTGTCATGACAACATACAACACACCGGTCCCATTTTTGAAAGAAGCAGTCGAAAGCATTCTGCATCAGACACTGACAGACTTCGAATTTATCATTATCGATGACGGCTCAACGGATGATTCCCGGGATTATCTTGCCGCCCTTCAGGATAACAGAATACGGCTCATTCGCAACAGTGAGAATATAGGGCAAACCAAATCGTTGAATATTGGCCTAATGGCTGCAAAAGGAAAATACATTGCAAGAATGGACAGCGATGATATTTCTCTGCCGACGCGGTTTGAAAAGCAGTATGACTATATGGAACACCATCCGAATGTGACTTTATGCGGTTCGAGGATTTCTTTTATAGGCGATCGAAAAGGAACATCCAGCGGCAAATGGCGCAGAAAATTCGAGAACATGGATGACTATCGCATCAACCTGCTTTTCACCAACCCCGGTCCGCCTCACCCTACATTTTTTATGCGCCATGAAATACTGAAAAAACATGGCATCATGTATGATGAAAATCTACACTATGCTCAGGACTACGGCATGAACACAGTACTATGTCGATATGGAGATGTTGTCATTCTGGACGATCCACTGGTCCTTTATCGTATACATGACGGTCAAATATCCACTGCGAAAAAAGAAAAACAGCTCCAATGTGATAAGCTGATAAAGAAGGGGCTGCTCACAGAGCTGCTGGGAGATGTCTCCGCAGAAGAAGTAGATTTTCACTTATATTATTCTAAGGGATTGTATCAAAAGGCTGCTGTGATATCTCCGGATGTGGCCGCATGGTATAAGCGCTTATTGAAAGCTAACTCCCGCCTGAAGATTTACAACCAGAGAAAGCTTCGGAGGCATGTTGAGCGCATAGAGCGCAGGCTGATTGTGCATGCGTTTTCTGATAAGATGTCGGTCATAGAAAAGCTGTCACTTGCGCTTCACTATGTGTCACCCGTTTCCGTATTGATGATGGTCGTCGAATCTTTTGCCGGCAGCTACGATTAAATAATGTTAATGGCAAAAATAATCCGCCTTAGTAACCTGGTCCGAGGTTTACTAAGGCGGATTTGAACATATTCATAGATATTATACCGACAAAGCGCTATAATACCATTTATATAAGTATATATAGTGTTTACAGAACACCAGCTGATACCTTATTAGTTATTGAAAAGAGCAGAACGCATGAAAATACTGTATGTAGCCACCGTACTCAGCCATATCTGCCAGTTCCATCTTCCGCATTTGCAGATGCTTAAAGAACAGGGACACGAGATCCATGTGGCGGCGCACGACAATCTGGCAGTCAAAAACGGCCTGCAGCTTTTATATACAGACCGTCATATCGAAATTCCGTTTGAACGTTCGCCCTATGATCCGAGAAATATTGCGGCCTTTCGAAGGCTGAGGGCATTGCTGGCTAAGGAGCACTACGACATAATCGTCTGCAACACGCCGGTGGGAGGCATCCTGACGCGGCTCGCCGCGCTAAAAAGCCGGAGGCAGGGCACTCGTGTGATCTACATTGCTCACGGTTTCCACTTCTACAAAGGTTCCTCGAAAAAAAACTGGATACTGTACTACCCGCTTGAAAAGGCAATGGCACGTCTCTGTGATATTGTCATCACGATCAACAACGAAGACTATCAGTTTGCAAAAAAGCACTTTCCCGAGAGGGTCGAGCACATTCACGGAGTCGGTGTCAGGGAGAATCGCTATCATCCCGCCACGGAAGCGGAACAGGCGGAAATGCGGCGCGCAGAAGGACTCTCGAAAGACGATTTCGTTGTCATCTGTACCGGCGAGCTGAACAGGAACAAAAACCAGACCACCCTGATCTCCGCAGCGGCTCTTCTGAAGAATAAGATCCCCAATCTAAAAGTGCTGCTGGCGGGTAACGGACCTAAGGAAGCGGATCTGCGCAGGCAGATTGAAGCTGTCGGTTTAGATAATGTTGTGAAACTCCTCGGATACCGCACGGATCTGGAGAAACTCATTCCGGCAGTGGATGTAGTAGTTTCCTGCAGTAAGCGGGAAGGCCTGCCGCTGAACATTGTGGAAGCGATGCTCTGCAGAAAGCCTGTCGCAGCCTCCGTAAACCGCGGCAACTCGGAGCTGGTCGATCATGGGGTGACGGGTTATCTTCAGCAGCCCGAGGATGTCAAAGCATTTGCAAAACACATTTATCATCTTTATAAGGACAAATCCCTTGCCGAGCGCATGGGAGAAGCAGGCTGCCGAAAGGCACAGAGCTACACTGCGGCAGCAGTCAAAAAGGAGCTGTCGAATATCTTATCATCAATGCCTGAAACGAAAGATATGAGCGCTATTCAAAAACAGCTCTGGATAACCGAGCAGGAAATCCTCGATGTCATTGACAAAGTATGTGTTGAAAACGGTCTTCGTTACTCCCTGGGTTACGGCACGTTACTCGGCGCTGTCAGACACGGCGGCTTTATTCCCTGGGACGATGATATAGATGTAATGATGCCAAGAGAGGATTATGAAAGGCTGATAAAAATCTGGCCATCCGCTGCACCGGAAGGCTATCTCCTTGAAACTGAGCGCATGTTTGATGATTATGTGAACAATTTTCTCAAGATACGCAAAGATCATACGACATATCTTCAATTCGAGAGTGAAAGAAAAGCAAGCCATCATACGGGCATTTTTGTAGATATCTTTCCGGCAGACCGGAGGGCTCCGGGTCCGATTTCAAGGAGATTGCAGAAAATATGTTTTGCGGTTAATCTTCTCTACAACCGGGGGTATGCGCAGAAAGGCGGACGTACGGCATTTGTTCAAAGACTTCTGCTGTCTTTCGTGCCGAAACAATACCATAGACGATTAAGCAACTGGGCAGGAGAGAAAAGTCGCAAATGGACCGATAACACAACATGCGAGCTGGTGTTTCCCTGTACCATCCGCGACTGCAGTCGTTTTTATCCTGCAGATCTGTTCGATCATCTGGAAAAGATTCCTTTTAACGGAAAAGAGTACTATGCATTTCGTGAAAGAGATCTTTTTTTGCGAACCCGTTATGGGAATTACATGGAATTGCCGCCCGAAGATGAGCGCGTATGGAAGCATTATCCGATTCTGGTAGATTTTCAACGAAATTATGAAGAACTGGAAGCAGGTGTGTGATTATGCAGCTCAGGTATTCTGTGATTATTCCGGTTTATAATGCCGAAAAAACACTTCGCCGCTGTGTCGACAGCCTCCTTGCGGAGCAGTATGCGGACGCAGAAATCATTTTGGTCAACGATGGATCAACGGACGGCAGCGAAGAAATCTGCCGGGCTTATGCCACTGAGGCTGAGAACATTCGATATATCAAAAAAGAAAACGGCGGAGTATCCACGGCGCGCAACGCGGGGCTTGATATTGCGTCCGGTGAGTACATCCTGTTCGTTGACAGTGATGACTACGCTGCACCGGGTTATTTTTCAATAATTGAAAGCGTCTGTGATGAAACACCGGGCGATTTGATCCAGTTTTCCTGCCAACAGGATAATGGCAGGCAAATATATGGACACCCGTTTTCTCCATTGAATGTTCATACACGCAAAGCACTGATGCCGTATATTTCGGATGCAATCTGCAGAAAAACCATCAACGGACCTGTCGCAAAGCTCTACAGGCGCGAAATCATCGAAAGCCATCACATTCGCTTTCCTGTTGGCGCCTCTGTCGGGGAGGATCGCGTCTTTAACATTGTCTACACATTTTATATTCAAAGTTACGTGGTCAGCGAAAAAGTCGTGTATGTTGTAAACACAGAAAATGAAGAGTCACTGACGCGTGGCCGGCACAAGGATCTTCAGCATCAATTCCTGATCATAGACGAATACTTTTCCGGCACACTTGATGCAGTTCCGCTTCCGGCCGGGGAAAAGAACATTTATCGCAGAGCGGTCAATTTCGGAAAATGTCGGGCAATCTATCATGAGGCTAAGCTCATGCACCGGGATAGACAGGGATGGTTTAATCGTCAAAAGCGTTTATGGCATCTCTGCAATCTAATCAACAGGAAACACATGAAGTACCCGAACACCCGCTACTGCAGACTGATTACTATTCCTGTGCAATTAAGATTGACGCCCGTTATTGACGCTGTTGCCTGGAAGCTGACACATTGAGGAAATTATGAAGCGTATTTTGCAGATTGCAGCCTCCCTTCAGATCGGAGGGGCAGAGAAAGTTGCCCGAGATATTGGGCTCTATGCAGATCCAAATAAATATGAAGTCCATTACATTGTATTTGGCGATGCAATCGGGGACTATGAACACGAACTGCTTGAACATGGATGCAAAATATATCATTGGCCTTCACCTTCGGAAAGCTATCCCGCTTACCTTCGCGCACTCTCGGACTTAATGCGAACCAATCATTACTACGCAGTTCATGCTCACACGATGTTCAGTATCGGCTGGGCAATGCTTGCGGCGAAAAAATGCGGCGTCCCGGTGCGCATAGCCCATGCGCATTCCGCGCTGGTAAACGGAAAGAGCATAAAGAAGCAGATATATGAGAAAATCATGCGGCATGTGATCCTGAAATGTGCCACGGACCTGGTGGCATGCGGCAATGCAGCAGGAATCCGTCTCTATGGAAACAGGGCTTATAAAAAACGCGGCATCTGCATTTTAAACGGTATTGATACCACCGCTTTTTCATACAATTCGGAGGCGCGGTCTGCTATTCGAGAAGCATTTGGTCTGAATGATTCCTTTGTCGTTGGACATGTCGGTCACCTGGCAAAGGTCAAAAACCAGAGCTTCCTGATCCGCATGATACCCGAGCTTTTAAAGAGAAAGCCAAACACAAAGCTCCTTATGCTGGGCGAAGGAGAAACCCGACCTGAGCTTGAGAAACTGATCCGGGAGTTAAAACTGACAGACCAAGTGATTATGACGGGAAACGTACACAATGTCCCGGATTTTTTAAGCGCGATGGACGTGTTCGCTTTTCCGTCTCTGTTCGAAGGAATGCCCTTATCGATTATTGAAGTGCAGGCAAACGGGCTGCCCTGTGTACTGTCTACCGGTGTTCCGCGGGATGTATATTTGACAGACCTGATCCATCCTCTCCCACTGAACAGTATCGATGATTGGGTAAATATTATATGTACATTGGAGCGCAAAAATTCTTCTCAATATGCGCGTCTTCTTAAAGAGGCCGGATTTGATAAAGACAGTTCTATGAATGCAATCATAGAGCTATATCGTTAAGAATTATTCAAGAAAGATGGAACCGCAATGATTAAAATCCTGTTTTTTATTGATACATTAAGTGGTGGTGGTGCCGAAAAGGTACTGCAGCACTTAGTAAATCATATGGACCAGTCACAGTTCGATATCACTGTGCAGACCGTCTGGCCGGATCAGGAAGGAAAAAATCTTGTACCGGGTATTAAGTACAGGTCACTATATCCCACAAAAAACAGATTTACGAAGTCTGTCTATCGGTTTGAGGCGGCAGCAGGATTAACATATCCGCTGCATATGAAAGACAATTATGATATTGAGTGCGCTTTTCTGGAATTCGGACCGACCAAAATTCTTGCCTCATCAACTAATAAAAAAGCCCGAAAACTGGCCTGGGTCCACTGTGATCTGTCTCATGCCCTGATTGATTATATTCACACAAGCTATGAGGCATTTGCAGCAAAGACATATCGATGGTATCAGAAATATGACTGCGTGGTATGTGTGTCCCAGACCGTAAAGAATTCGTTTGATCACATTTTCAAGTCTGCTATTCCGTCAAAAGTGCTTTACAACGTCATCGACGACGCTATGATTCGGCAGAAGTCTGAGGAAGAGGTACCCGATTTAACGAAAAGAAGACTGACCATGCTGGCTGTCGGAACTATGTATCCGCCTAAAAATTATCCGCGGCTTCTGAGAACGCATGAAAGGATCCTGAAGTCAGGGATAGCTCATGACCTGTGGATCCTCGGCGACGGAGTAGAGAGACCGGAGATTGAACAGTTCATCCGGGAACATGACCTGACCGATTCCGTGATACTGTTTGGTTTTCGGGAAAATCCGTTCCCCTATATAAAAGCAGCCGATCTTATTGTCTGCTCTTCCAATTACGAGGGGTTCAGCACGGTCATTACAGAGAGTGTCATTCTGGGCAAGCCGATCGTAACGACCGATTGCTCCGGCATGAAAGAAATTCTCGGAAAAAGCGAATATGGACTGATCACAGAGAATTCAGATGAGGCATTTTATGAGGGTGTAACGCAGCTCCTTACGAATACATCGCTGCGGGAGCATTATGCCGCAAAAGCAGCAGAACGCGGCAGGGATTTTTCATTGCAGGCATTGGTTTCAAAAGCAGAACAATTTTTCAAAACTACCTTGGAAACGCAGCGCTAACACTCATATACTCATTTTCAAGAGCATTAGCCGTCCGCCGGCCTAAAGTAATCTGATTATCTTTCGAGAGAGGTGTTTCGGTGACAATTTCAATCGTTATTCCAGCATTTAACTGCTCCGGAAGTCTTAAGAGTGTCGTGACCAGTATATTGGCTTCAGGGCTCTGCCCACTTGAAATCCTTATTGTTAATGACGGTTCTTCTGATGATACCGGGGTCATAGCAAAACAGTTAGAATCCTCTTTTGATGGTGTGCGCGTAATTGATCAACCAAACAAGGGTGTTTCCGCGGCAAGAAACAGAGGTATTCATGAGGCAGTCGGAAATTATGTTTTCTTTGTAGATGCGGATGATTCGCTGGTTCCGGATTCACTCTCCGATGTCAACGAGATCATCGATAGGGAACATCCGGATATAGTATTGTTCGGCATGTGTTTCGATTACTATACGCACGGCAGAATATACCGCAGCGATACTCTCTCCTACCCAACGAGCGGGATAATGGAACCTGCGGAGTGGGGAAAAAATTTTGAAGCTCTGTACGCCTGCAACATGCTCTCTCCGGTCTGGAATAAGCTGATCCGCCGTAATCTGATCCTGGATAACCGGATCGAGTTTCGGGAAGACATGATCGAGATGGAGGATTATTTATTCTCAGCGCAGTGCCTGCTATGCAGCGAGCAGATTTATATGCTGGACAAAGCGGTCTACCGTTATCGGCAGTCAGAGAATGAACGGAACACATTTGACCGTCTACTAAGAATCAAGAGTCTGTCAAGATATGTACAGCCATTTTATGAGATAGCGGAAGCGCTCGAAGCGCGGTTTTCAGGAGATAGTATAGATTGCGGCGCCGGCAATATTGCAGACCAAATATATTCCTCGCTCTTCCATGAGCAGCTCCGGTATGCGTCTCCGAGACAGATCGCTCCTGCTGCTTCGGATATGCTGCGCGGCAGTCACGCTCATGTAATTGCACGCACGAATCCTAATCTATATAATAAGTTGAAGAATAAGCAGTATGGCCGGGTCTGGTGCGAGCGGATGATAAGAAGAGCACGGCACTATCTGGCGGTGCAGGTCAAATACATAATGAGTTTGAGGAATCGCAGATGAAACCGGGAGGATTATTCAGCAAGCTGTTTTTAGGATCATATTACTTCACCATCGCACTGCGGGAAAAGCACCCCGGAGGAATTAATGACGGAGAGGCTTTTAACGCGCAATATATTATGCCTGCCTCGAAGGATGACTGGGCGGCGGATCCCATGCTGGTGGATGACGGCACAAGGACCTGGCTGTTTTATGAATCAGTCAAGGGTCAGAAAGGCCGGATCGAAGTCTCGGAAGTCCTCGCAGACTGCCGCTTATCTAAGCCCCACATCATTCTGGAAGACGACTGCCACTATTCCTATCCCTTTGTATTTGAGGCAGATGGGGTTTGGTATATGATACCGGAATCATCCGCCGCGTCGGAAGTTCGATTATACCGCGCAAGTTCTTTCCCATTTGAATGGAATTTACAGACAGTATTGCTGCGCAAAAAAGCAGTAGACACCACTGTATTCTTTCATAATGGCAGGTACTGGCTTTTGACCTTCCTCTTGGATCAGGGAAGTGAGCGGGTTTTTCCGCGCGCATACACAGTAGAGAACTGGAAGGACCCAGTGCTGCGTGAAGTTACGTGGAACAGTTTTGACCCGCTGCGCGTCCGCGGGGCCGGTCCGTTGTTGGAATCAGGTAATGAATTACTGCGTCCGGCGCAGATCAGCCAGCCGCAGCGATACGGAGACGGCCTGATCTTCTATCGCGCTCGCTTATCAGATAGATATGAAGAGAAACCGGTGTTTGAAATCACGGAGAAGAACCTCCGTATAAAAGGCGTTATGGCAGACGGGCTTCATACTTACAGCTGCAGCGCCGGATATGAGGCAATTGATGTTCGATGCCGCGCCGTGGATCCGCTGAAAGTTGCAAAACGTTTGATGCATTAGCAAAATGTGAGGGACTATGGATATTGATTTTGTTGTTCTCTGGGTGAACGGCAGCGATCCGGAATGGTTCGCGGAAAAAATGAAATACCAGCCCAGTGTTTCGGATGAAAGCAACGCGGCCAATCGCTTTCGCGACTGGGGGCTCATGCCGTATTGGTTCCGGGCAGTGGAGCAGTTTACTCCCTGGGTGAGAAAAATACATTTTGTAACGTGGGGGCATGTGCCTTCATGGCTGAATCTCGACAATCCGAAGCTGCATCACGTGAAGCACACGGACTATATCCCCGGAGCATATCTGCCTACGTTCAATGCCAACACCATCGAAATGAGCATCCATCTGATTCCGGATCTTGCTGAACATTTTGTGTTCTTTAATGATGATATGTTCATGCTCCGGACAATGGAGAAGAAAGATTTTTTCCGGGACGGTCTGCCCTGTACATACGGTGCGGAGATCCCGCTGCAGTTTGCCGGCGCCCCGGGAATCTGGCAGCACTTAATCACGAACGATATGCGGACCGTGAACAATCATTTTAATAAGCGGGAGCAGGTACGCCTGCATCGCAAAAAGTATTTGAGCCGCGCGTATCGCTGGCAGGATAACGTCCGGACCAGGGCGGTGGAAATACTGTTTCCGGAGGCATTTCTCGGTTTCAAGAATCTGCATGCGCCGGCGTCCTTTTTGAAGCGGACATTTGCAGATATCTGGAAAAAAGAGCCGAAGCTCCTCCATGAGACCAGCCTTCACAGATTTCGGACGAATGACGATGTGAATCAGTGGCTTGCCATCTGGTGGCAGGTCGCAGGCGGAGCGTTCTCCCCCTATGTGGTAGACAATGTTGTTGAGGATGTAACTGCGGCTACCGTTGATGCTCTCTGTCATATCATAACATCGAAGAGCCATGACATGATATGTGTGAACGATCCGGCAGAAGATGTGGATGTTGAGGCGCTGTCTGTAAAATTAAAGACTGCTTTTGAGACCATACTTCCGGAAAAAAGCAGCTTTGAAAAATGAGAGGCTTCCCCCACTGAAATAAAGAGAAAAACATCTTCGAGTATGACAAGGAGAATGATAATGAGAATACAGGACTCCCTTAAAAAAGTTTTGCCGTCCTATCTTGTCGAAAAGCACATGGTACGGCGCCTCAATGAAATAGATAAACGTATCCGTGAGACAAACGAGAAAAATGAATATCTTTTCTGGTTATCGCAGATGCAGCCGGACGAGACCATGCAGCAGACCAAGGAGCGTGTGTTTCTTCATATGCCCAAGGCGACCGGCAGACTGAGAAATATTCAGCTCGCGGAAAACTACATTCTGCAGCGAGTGAAGGACATCTGCGATGCCAACGGACTTGAACTGTTTCTCGTGGGCGGCACCCTTCTCGGCGCCGTGCGTCACAAAGGCTTTATTCCGTGGGACAACGATATAGATGTCGGTATGATGCTCTCCGATTATCGAAAACTCGTCGAGCTGCTCAAAGATGATCCTATTCTCAGAGCGGATTATTATTATAATTACAGTACCGGTCTGCGAATTCCCAAGATCAAGTTCAGAGCAGTCGACGTCTTCTGGATTGACGTTCTCCTTTTTGATCTGATCGACGTCACGCAAGAAACGCGGGACGCAGTCTGGGAAGAGACTGAAAAAGCCAATCGGGAACATATGGCAAAACTTCAGGAATTTGCCCGGCCATATAAAGGTCAGGACTGGGCAAGACCTGCGGCAAATCCTGAGATGGACCGCCTGTGCGACAAATATGAGGCTGAGCAGTTAAAAAATTATCCCTATTACGGGCACGGAGAATATTTCTCCGGATTGATCAGCACCCCGTACTGGAGCCGCAAAGGCAGAGGGATACGCTCGTGCAGGCTGCATTTCCCGCTGCTTAAGGATCATCTTGAGTTCGAGGGAAAATACTACTCGGTCTGGAACAACTATGAATTGACGCTCACGCAGTTCTACGGAGACTACTGGAAGCTTCCGTTCTCTATTAACGAACCGCATACTACCGAGTTGGATCACGGGCTGGAAGAGGGATTTGCATACCTGCGCACACTCGGTGTTATCGAATAGAAACAGCGGCGATTACTATGCGGGAGTTTATTATTGTATGAGTAAGATCCTGACAAAAGTTCACAACCGATTAGAAACGCTAAAACGCGATACCGGATTATGGTATGACGCGCAAAGATATAGAATAAGAGTAATGTCTGCCCTTCAGACCATCAGGTATATTCAGTCTCATAAATGTTCTGTCGCAAGGTTCGGAGACGGGGAATTAAATATGATACTGAAGGGAAAAAACATAGGCTTTCAGAAAAACGAACCGGAACTGGCAGAAAAACTCAAAGCGGTCTTATGTACGAATGACCCTCATTTATTAATATGCCTGCCGCATTGTTTCAGTCGTTTTTACGGAGAGAACCTGCGTGCCAGAGAATTCTGGAAAAGCTTTCTTGAGAATAACCGTGCAGAAATTGCCAAAATCCTTTATGATGGCAGCATGAAAGGTTATCGCTTCGGTGATACACAGATGACACGACCGTATATGGATTATACAAAATCCGCAGATCCCGCAAAAGTGTATTCGGAACTGAAAAAAATATGGGATAATCGAAGTGTGCTCATCGTCGAAGGCTATGCAACGCGCATGGGAGTAGGAAATGATCTTTTCGACAATGCCCGGTCAATAAACAGGATCATTTGTCCCGCCGAAAATGCCTATGGTTCATACGACAGAATAAAAGCAGCCGTTACTGCCCACTGCTCGGAGGAACTTGTATTACTTGCGCTCGGACCGACAGCAACCGTGCTTGCAGCTGATCTGTCAGATGAAGGACTCTGGGCGATCGATGTCGGGCATCTTGATGTTGAATACGAGTGGTACAAGAACGGTGTCAAAGAAAAGACTGCGATCAAAGGAAAATACGTCAATGAAGTCTCCGATGGCAGAGCAATTGAGGACTGTTCTGATGAAACTTACTTAGGGCAGATCATTGCCAGAGTATAGACTGTCGGAGGAAAAATGCCTATGATATCAATCATTGTTCCGGTATATAATGTTGAACTGTATCTGGAAGCCTGCCTTAACAGCATATTGGGTCAGTCGTTCTCAGATTTTGAAGTGATACTGGTCGATGACGGTTCTTCTGATCACAGCGGTGTAATATGTGATGAGTATAAGGACAAAGACTCGAGAATAATCGTAATTCATCAGAATAATCAGGGCTTATCAGGGGCAAGGAATACAGGACTTGAAGTCGCCCAGGGGGATTATATTACTTTTGTGGACAGCGACGATGTCCTTGCCGGCAATTACTTATGGATTCTTTATGATGCACTGATCAAAGAAAATGCGGATATCTCGTCATGCATCTGCCATGATTTTACGGACGGAAAAATGCACGAGTTTCCCGAGAGTGCATATACCGGCGACACTAACTGTCTGGTGTGTGACGGAAAGACCGCACTCCTGGAATTATATAAAGGAAATCCATTGGTGCTGATCGGCTCGCCTTTTAAGCTTTACAAGCGTGCCATTCTTAAAGATCTTCGCTTCCCGGTCGGCCGTCTGCATGAAGATCAGGCGTTTACTCCTCTGGCTCTTTATAAGGCAGGAAAAATCGTATTTGTTGATTCCAGGGCATATTACTATCGCGTGCGCAATCAAAGCATTACACACCAGAGCTTCAGCATAAAGCGATATGATGATGTTTGGGCTGTTGACCGCTGCATAAACTATTTCAGGCAGAAAAACGAGAAAGAGATTGTAAAAGCCGCCAGAGAAAAGCGCCGGAGACTAATATGCGGTTATTCGATACTGGCAAGAAAAAGCGGAATCGAAGTGCCCCGGAAATATCGCGTTCGGCTGCTTCCCGCTCTGCTGTATCTTCGCAAACATGTGCATCCCGGGAAATACGAATACTACCTGGCACAGGTTTCACCCGGGCTGGCAAGACTGTATGAATACGAAAGGAAAATCAAAAGCCTGCTTGGAAAACGCATATTGCGTATTAACAGAAAAGGTGGAAAAAAATGAGCGTTCATCACGCAAAAAGAATCGATTTCATCGATCTGCTCGAATTCCTTGCAATGACACTTGTCCTTTTGTATCATTGCACGACGTACGACTTTAATATACTGGAATCCGCATCCGTAAGTGTGCTGCTTGGGTATTATTTCCGTGCGATTCTTTCCGCAGGCGTGCCTTTGTTTTTCTTTGCGAACGGCTATCTTCTCTTTTCACGGGAAAGTATACTGGAAAAACATGTACATAAAACAATAAGGCTAATTATTCTTACTGTCATATGGGGCTTTATTAATGTTCTGCTATTGATGCCAATCGAAGGGCAGCAACTCTCCGGCAGGGAAATTATCCGCACAGTATGGTCCTGGAAATCAGGCTGGATCAATCACTTCTGGTTCCTTGGTGTGCTGATATGTCTTCACTTCATCTTTCCGGTGTTAAAAACAACCTTTGATACCAATAAGAAGGCCTTTTATTATTTTGTAACAGTATGTGCCGTCATGACCTTCGGGAATCAATTCATATGCGCTGCAGGCACAGTCGTATCTCACATGTTGATCGGCTATCCGGAACAGATAAAGGACAATGTGTTCAATATGTTCAATCCCTTCCGCGGCAGCTATTGGTGGTACGCATTGGTATATTTCTGCGGAGGAGGTATTGCACACCTGCTCGTTCCTTACATCAGGGCTCATCAAAAGAAAGCGAATTGGGCAGCCGCACTGTCGATTCCCCTGTCAATGCTCATGTTGGCAGCATGGGGCGGCTTTCTCTCTCACCTGCAGGGCAGCGTGTGGGATCATGTATGGGGTGGATATGACTCAGTGTTCACGCTGATCAATGTCGCTGCGTTCTTCGTACTATCTATGAACTACAGTTCAAACCGGAACATAGTACACAGGTTTATCGAACTTGTATCCCGGAATACACTCGGCATATTTTTTATCCACGAAATCTTTATTCATCTGACTCACCGTCAAGTGAACATGATGCCGCCTGCGCAGAATATTATAGGTAATATCATCTACACGGCAGTCATTCTTCTGGTCAGTTTATTTTCGGCTATGGTGATAAAGTCGATCCCGGTTCTTAAAAAACTTCTTGTGTAAAAAGGATTTTGTTCGGATGGAAGCAGCAGTCAGAAACAGCCGCTCTCCGGCGATCAGTCTGATAATTCCCGCTTATAATGTTGAGAATTACCTGACGGAGTGCATTGCCGGAATCAGGGCACAAATATTTTCAGATTATGAAGTCCTTCTGATAGACGATGGATCAACAGATACTACCCCGGCACTCTGCGACAAGTTCTCTTCAGAAGACGAAAGGATCCGGGTCATCCATCAAAAAAACGGCGGAGTTTCCATGGCTCGCAACCGGGGACTCGATGAGGCACTGGGCGAATATATCGTCTTCGCGGATGCGGATGACCGCGTCAGACCTCGTTATTTATTGGATCTGATCAGTGCCGCCCGTGCTCCGGGTGCCGAAAGCCGCAGCTCACTCATTCTTTCGGATTATCAGCCGTTCACGGATAAGGGTCCTGAAAAGAGAACGTTCCCGGAACCTTTCGATATAGACTTCACAACCGGGATGGGGCTTACCGCGGAACTTTTTCGGGAATTAATCTTCCAGTTCCGAATTTTCCCTCCATACTGCAAGCTCTACCGGCGTGATATTATTGAGACGAACAGGATCCGATTCCGCGAAGGAATGAAGAGTGCGGAGGATTTTGAGTTCAACATCCGGTATCTGGCTGCAGTGGACCATGTAAAATACATTGATTCCGTACAATATGATTATCGTGTGGGATATAAAAAATACGTGCCGTCCAACCGCGGGGTGCTCGGCAGATCCGAGATCAAAAGCGCACATATTATGGCACACGGTATTACGGATCTGGCAAAACGCATGGGCATCCTTAAAACAGTCGGCCCTGAGATTGACCTCTGGGCTGCAAATAAGCACTATTTCAACCGCCTTCGGATGCTGTTCCGAAAGAACAGTCAGGTCAGCGTTCGAGAGCGGAGACAGCTGTATAAAGCACTGATCAAAGACCCGGTCTATTATTCCGCCGCAAAGCGCGGAGCGGCGCTGCTTCCCGGATCAACGACCAGAATGATAGCATTGATGGCGGATTATTTCTATGTGTGGCTTGTGTTCATCAGAGCACACAGATACGAAGTAGAACAAAAATGAAAGACAGGAAGGACGAAAACTTAGCCAATGGGACAGAAAACGACCGAACAGAAATTCACGACCGTCATAACCCCAAAAACCGGATGGTTCGACGTTGACTTAAAAGAAGTCTGGGACTATCGGGATCTGATTTTGCTGTTCGTGAAGCGGAATTTTGTTTCGCAGTACAAACAGACAATCCTCGGACCTGCCTGGGCGTTCATTCAGCCGTTTCTTACAACAATCGTATTCACACTGATTTTTGGCAACATCGCCGGACTGGCTCCCGGCGGCATTCCCTCTTTCGCATTTTATTTTTCCGGCACGATTGTCTGGCAGTATTTCAGCGGATGCCTGTCCAATACGGCCAATACATTCGTGGCCAATGCCAATACAATGGGAAAGGTCTATTATCCGCGCCTTGTAATGCCTCTTTCTACAGTGCTGTCCAAATTAATCAGTTTCGGTATTCAGTACATATTTCTGATCATCTTCGTAGCCTATTATGCTCTTGCCACTGAAAGTGTCAATCCCAACCTATGGATCTTAATGACGCCGATACTGCTTCTGCAGCTGGCCCTGCTGTCGATGGGCTTTGGTATCATTATCTCCTCCGTCACAACAAAATACAGGGATCTGGCAAAGCTTGTCGGATTTGGGGTCCAGCTCTGGATGTACGGCACTCCTGTAGCCTATGACATGTTCAGCATGACAGCGTTTGCTCCCGGCGGCAAGTGGCATACACTTTATATGTGCAATCCGGTCACTTCTCTGATCAACCTCTTCCGCTTCGGTTATCTGGGTTTCGGTGAGGTTGAATGGAAATTCTATTGGATCGGCTGGGTCTCTACACTGGTCATCTTATTCTTTGGCGTGATCCTGTTCAGCCATGTAGAAAAGACCTTTATGGATACAGTATGAGGTTAAACTATGGAAGAACTTGCAATCAAAATAGAGCATGTGACAAAGCAGTACCGTCTCGGTACGATCGGCGGCGGAACACTCAGAGGAGATCTGCAGTCCTTTATTGCACGCAAACGCGGGCTGGAGGACCCGAACAGCAAGATCGGCAGCAAACAGCCTGCTAAGGTCGGTGAGCGCTTTCTCGCGCTGGACGATATCAGCTTCGAGGTCAGAAAAGGTGAGGCAGTCGGAATCATCGGGCACAACGGTGCCGGCAAGTCAACGCTTCTGAAACTTCTTTCCCGCGTGACCGCACCGACATCAGGTAAGATTTCTTTTAACGGCCGCATCGCTTCAATGCTCGAGGTAGGTACCGGGTTCCACCCCGAACTTACCGGGCGGGAAAATGTTTATATGAACGGTGCGATCCTCGGCATGACTCGCGCCGAAATCGACAGGAAGTTCGACAAAATTGTTGAATTTGCGGAAATGAAGAAATTCATTGATACCCCTGTCAAACGATATTCATCCGGCATGTATGTCAAGCTTGCGTTTTCCGTCGCCGCACATCTCGACAGCGAGATCATGGTCATGGACGAGGTCCTTGCTGTCGGTGATATGAAATTTCAACAGAAATGCCTGGGAAGAATGGGCGACGCCGCTGACAGCGAGGGCAGAACGGTCCTCTATGTCAGCCATAACATGAATACTATACGCCAGTTATGCCGGCGCTGTATCGTAATGGATCATGGCAAAATCATCTTTGACGGAAATACAGAAGAGGCTATAGCCATATATATGGAAAACGACTCAAAGATGGCGCTGACAATTGACTGTTCAGGAGAGAGATCCTATAAAGATATAGACGGGAAAATCCGGTTCGAGAACATCACTTTTCTTAACAGAGCAGATTCTCCGATTTATAATCAGGGCGAACGCGTTCAGTTAAAAGTGAGATATATAGCCAATAAAGAACTTCACAATTTTGCTTTCCGGGTCGTTATTCAGACTCCAGATAAAGTCAGAGTGGGAATGGCAATGTCGGGTCAGATCCTGCATACCGATCCGGGAACGCACAGTTTCCATGTAGAATTCCCGATAGACTGGCTTGCTCCGGGCAAATATAATATTGTATTAGTAGTCACATCAATTAATGAGTTCGGAACAGAGCAGGTCCACGACAGAACTGAGTGCACCTGCACTTTTGAAAAAGTTATCAAAGTTGCCTCGAACAACCAGATGACCTGGGTCCGGAGCGCATGGGGAAACATTATGATCCCGGATCTGAAGGTATCCAATGTTTAGGCTGATCAGTTTGGGAACAGGTGGATGATATGAGATTTACCGTTTTAACACCGTCCTACAACAGGGGCGACCTGCTCTGGGAGCTGTTTCAATCCCTGCAGCGACAGACATTTCACGATTTCGAATGGGTAATCGTTGATGACGGTTCGACAGATAACACAGATCAAGTTGTTGCGCAGATGCGGAATACAGAGCATTTCTTCCCGATTATCTATAAAAAAACGCCGAACGGCGGTAAGCATCGCGCATGGAACCGCGGTCTTGAACTGGCATCCGGTGAAATGATTTTCGGCTGTGATTCGGATGATTATCTTACCGATGACGCATTGGAAAAGGCAGATCATATCGAAAAGACAATACCACCTGAAGAAAGAATACATTTTGCCGGAATCTGTGGATTGAAAGGCTTTAAGAACCGAACAATGGTGGGAGATACATTTCCGGGCGATTATATGGATATGACCTATCTGGAGCGTATCCATAATAATGTCAAAGGCGACAAGACAGAAATATTCTATACTTCTGTATGGAAAAAGTATAAATACTTTGAATTCGAAAATGAAAAATTTATAACAGAAGCAACTTCATTGATGCGGATGGCGGAGGATGACTTAAAAATTCGATTTTTTAACTGTATCGTTAAAATAATAGAATATCGTCCCGACGGCCTCACTGCCAGTTCCAGGTCACTATTCGATCAGAATCCCCAGGGCTGGGGGATGTACATTCACCAACGAATCAGATATGGTCTGCTCAACGGGCAGGGCAAACGAGATGTCATTCTGGATTATTATGACCGCTGCCGAGGCAGACTGAGCATATCCCGGATGGCCAAATACCTCCATATGCCTGCCGTGGAACTGGCATCACGAGTATATGGCAGCAAAATCCGGAATCGATTAAGAAAACTGCTTCGAACCATCAAAACCTGTGATCGGATTCGGCACAAGGGAAACAAATGAAAACAGCGACTGTTACATGGACAACCTATAATAATTACGGCACCCTGCTGCAGGCATATGCATTACAGCAGAAACTTTTGCAGCTCGGTCATCAGAACGAGATCCTATGCGATGATAAGATCCTGAAAGCGTTTCAGATGCAGCGAAAAAAAGCATCTCCCTCCGGAGTACGGAAACCGGCTGTGCCGACACCAACGAAGTATTCGGCTCTTCGCCGCGCAGCCCACGTGCTGACGTCGCCCGCTAAGGCAGAACGAGTTCTGCTCGCCAGAACGAACCGGGAAAAATACGAGCGGCCATACTATGAATCCCAGAAAGCCTGTGGCCGATTCAGAAATGAAGAGTTGAACATTTACAGAGATGTTGAACCGGAAACGCTGGAAATACTCAATGAACGGTATGACGCATTTATCGCGGGCAGTGACCAGATCTGGTCGGTGTTCGAAAATATCTTCAATCCATATTATTATCTGGACTTTGCAACAAAAAGAAAAATAGCATATGCACCCTGCATGGGTACCGATCAGATTCCAAAAGTATTAGAGCCGGAACTTCGCGAACTTCTTGCAGATTATTATGCTCTTTCAGCAAGGGAAGATATCTCGGCAAAGCGTTTATCCGAGCTCACAGGACAGCGTGTGGAATGGGTCGCCGATCCCACACTGCTCCTGACAGCAAAGCAATGGACTGAAAGTGTAAGGCATGTCCCTCTTCCGGTGAAAAAGAAATATCTCCTCTGCTACTTCCTGGAAAACCGTCCCTGGTACTTTGAGCAGGCAGAATTTCTTGCACATAAGCTGCACCTTCGTCCGGTCCTTATTCCGAATCAGTGGGATTATATCAGCAGTGAGTATGTGCTTGACGGAGCTATCGGACCTAAAGAATTTGTCGCACTGTTTCAGAATGCAGATTACGTTCTGACTGATTCGTATCACGGATCGATTTTCTCCATGCTTTTCAACAAGGGTTTTCAGTATCTGATGCGATTTGAGGAAAATGATCCCCACTCCCAGAACATCCGCCTGCACTCGCTGTTTCATTATTTTGATCTGGACGGAATATCTGTATCCCCGGAAAATCAATTCACACTCCCCGGGAATACGGACAAAGCAGCCATTCAGGAACGAATCCGAAGGCTGCGAAACGATTCTATCCGCTATCTGGAAAACAGTCTGGCATAAGAAAGTGAGATTGACAATGATCGATAAAATTGGAAAAGCCTGTACCGGCTGTTATGCCTGCGTGAATGCCTGTCCGAAAAGCTGTATTCATATGAAAACAGACCGGGAGGGGTTTTGGTATCCGCGATTTGATCCCGACCAATGCATCCGGTGCGGCCGCTGTGTAAACGCCTGCCCGGTCTTATCAGAAATTCCGAATTCGAAAACGGAAAAAGATATACGCGTATATGCTGTGACACATCAGGATGAAAGCACCCGGATGCACAGTTCTTCGGGCGGAGCATTCTCGGCTCTGGCAGAAACTGTACTTGATCAGGGAGGGGTGGTATTCGGCGCTGCCTTTACCAAAAACTATGATGTACACCATATTTATGTGGAAACAGCAGAAGATCTTGCGAAACTTCGCGGCAGTAAATATGTCCAAAGCAAAATCGGTGATACTTTTAAGCAGGCGGAAAAGTTTTTAAAAGAAGGACGACCTGTGTATTTCAGCGGAACAGCCTGTCAGACATCCGGTCTTATCGGATATCTCGGCAGAGACTATGATAACCTCTATACTCAGGATCTGATCTGCCATGGCGTTCCCTCGCCAATGGTCTGGCGTAAATATCTGGAATACCATCAGACGCTGGAACGATCCGGAATCAAAAGAATTTTCCTCCGGGATAAAGCTCATGGCTGGCATAATTGGCATGTAGCCATTGATTTCAACAACGGAACGCACTATGCGCAAAGCCAGTTCCAGGACAAAATGATTGTTTCTTTCCTGCGGGGAAAATGCTCCAGACCATGCTGCTATGACTGCAGATTCAAGCAGAAGTGCCGCACTGCGGATTTCACATTGGCTGACTATTGGGGCATTCGGGAAATTGCACCGGAGCTCGATGATGACAAGGGAATTTCGTCCTGCTATGTGAACTCTCCAAAAGCACAGAAACTGTTTGAGATCGCGCGCTCCCGGCTGGAAGTAACAGAGCTGGATCTGGAACAATCCGTTGCAGGTAATCTGGCTATGATCGAGTCTGAGCGTCTTCCAAAAGACCGGGAAGACTACTTAAGGGAAATGCGCAAAAGACCGTTCGAGATGGTTTACGGAAAGTATATTGATGAAATGTCTCCGGGCACCCGGTTGAGATGGGCTTTGCGCCGCGCTCTGGGCAATAAGCGTTATGACTTTATTCGAACGCTGGGAAGGAAACGGAAATGATTCCAAAAACGATTCACTATTGCTGGTTCGGAGGCAATCATCTGCCCCCACTTGCGAAAAAATGCATCACCAGCTGGAAGAAGCATTGCCCGGACTATAAGATCATTCGCTGGGATGAGCGCAATTATGATCTTACTGCCGCGCCGCTCTATGTCCGTCAGGCATATGAACTGAAAAAATGGGCGTTCGTGACAGATTACGTGCGTCTGCAGGTCGTATATGACCATGGCGGAATATATATGGACACCGACGTTGAACTGAAAAAATCTCTGGATCCGCTTCTGGCGAACCATGCATACTTTGGATTTGAAGACGGTAAAGCCGTTAATACCGGACTCGGCTTCGGGGCTGAGGCAAGACATCCGATACTTCAGGAAATGATGGATGACTATGCGGACATACCGTTTGTCAAGCAGGACGGAATGTTAGACCTTGTGCCCTGTCCCCAGAGAAATACGACTGTGTTTCTCCGTCATGGCCTCATGCCTGATGACAGTATGCAGGTTCTGGAGGGCGATGTTATGATCCTGCCAAGCCGTTTTCTCAACCCAATCGATAACCGAACACGAAAGATGAGGAAGACAAAAGACATGATCTCGATCCATCACTATTCGGCAAGCTGGCAGGATGAAGCAATTCGAAAACGCTGGAGGCAGCTGCAGGATGAGCACCGCCGTGAAGACACTGTTTATTACATCACTCACGCGCCGAACCGTGCGATAGCGAAACTATTAGGCGAAGAAAAATATACGCGGCTGAAAGGCTTTCTCAAAAGGAATATAGCATCTAAGTAGGAACGCAGAGAGTCTTTAATTTTACAGGGAGGAAAATGAAGAACTTGAAAATGTCCACGACCACCCCTAAAAAGAATTTGAATCGTATTTTACTTGCGCTCTATTTATCTTTTATTTTTATCTGTCAAATCATTGTAAGCCCCTACTATAGTCTCTGGTATCTAAGAATTGGATCCGTCATATGGATTGTTACCTTTTTTCTGGCAGCACCGATCATTATCAGATTCTTCTCTAAAATAGAGCTTGAGGACGGACAAGTGTTTAACAATATATCAAGCAGGACATTGATTTTTATTTTTTGGGGAGTTCCTTTAGCAGTCCTTCTTATATACTATATAGCATATTATCCGGGTGGCTTTTCAGCAGACTCTATTATACAATATAAGCAAGTGATAGCAAACCAATATAATGACTGGCACCCTGTTTTACAGACTTTATTTGCCTTCTGGATTCCTCTTAAAATAACCGGTGGCTGGATAGGCTCTATTTCTTTGTTTCAAATTTTAGTTTTTTCCGCTGCTCTTGGCTATTCTTTTCATACTATTTATAAATACACTGGGAAAAAATATGTTATCGGCGCAATGGCGTTTATCTTATGTAACCCTCTGCTGTGTATAGCAGTGATTCCATGGAAGGATGTCTCTTTTGCTATTGGGGCGCTATTATTGAGTGTTTTTTCCATAGAAATACTTGTGTCTAAAGGAAGATGGTTCGATCATACTTTCCATATTATTATTTTTGTTATTGTATTTGTATTTACAACAATATTCAGGCATAATGCAATTCTGTTTACGGCACCACTACTTTTTGCCATATTATTCCAGATATCCGGAAAACGATTCCTGATTATCCTCCTGACGATTATTGCTCTTTTCGGCATAATTAAAGGACCGTTATATAGGGCACTACAAGTTGAAAAGCCTGATCGCCGTCAGGTGGAAACATTGGGTTTGCCGGTAACGGTGATTGGTGCTGCTGTGACATACACACCTGATGTCTTGGATAATGATATATTGGATTTTGCTTATGAAATCGCACCTGTGGATATGTGGGAACAGTATTATATAGCAGGGAATTTCAATAATTTAAAGTGGCAACCAGGAACGAATGTGGATGTTATTGAGGCATATGGAGCGGAAAGTGTTCTGGACATGATGTTTAGATGTATAAAATCTTCTCCATGGGCTTGTCTTCCAAGCGTTGTGAAGTTGACTGAAGGGGTTTACACTATTACTGATTCACACCCGGTTGTTATTGTTCCGCAGATAAATAAAAATGATTGTGGAATAGAAAAATCATTGACTGTGGGCATCCTTAGTGAGATCATGTATAGCTATCGAAACTTTGTCAGAGATTTTTTTCCTCATATTTTTTTGTATTATGGTGTCGCAGATTTATTAATCATCATTACTATTTTTTCTAAGTGTGGGTATAGGAACTGGAGAAAGGCATTATTTGCACTTCCACTTCTTTCCTACAATTTTGGGTCATCGTTGCTATTAACAGGGGACATCGATTGCCCTAGATTTTTTTATTATACTGTACTGATTCTCCCGTCCGTTTTAGTCATTTTTTATAAAAGAGAGGACATGCCTGTATGAAGAAAATCATTATTATAGGGGCGGGGCCTGCTGGATTAACCGCAGCATATGAACTGCTGTCGAAGTCAACCGAGTATGATGTAACGATCCTTGAAGAATCTGATATTATTGGAGGCATTTCAAAGACAGTGAACTACAAGGGAAACCGTATGGATATGGGTGGTCACCGATTCTTTTCGAAATCTCCGGAGGTTAATGATTGGTGGGAGAAAATGATGCCTATGCAAGGAGCTCCCTCTAAAGATGACATCATGCTCAGCCGTGACGTTCCACTATGCCTGAATGGTCCTGATCCAGCCAACGAAGATGTCGTAATGCTCTCCCGACATAGGGTTTCGCGCATTTTCTTTGACGGAAAATTTTATAGCTATCCTATCTCCCTAAAACTGGATACCTTTAAGAATATGGGCTTCGTAAATACGATAAAATGTGGCTTCAGCTACCTTTGTGCAATGGTCCATAAATTGCCGGAAGACAATCTTGAGAATTTTTATATCAATTCCTTCGGTAGGAAGCTATATTCCATGTTCTTTGAATACTATACAGAGAACCTTTGGGGGAGGCATCCAAGTGAGATTGATGCATCCTGGGGCGCCCAACGTACAAAAGGGCTTTCCATTGGCGGCATTATTATTGATGTGTTAGCTAAGACCTTTCGCGTTAAAAATCGAGATATAAACACATCACTGATTGAACAATTCAAATATCCTAAACTCGGTCCAGGAGAGCTGTGGGAAGTGACCGCGGGAAAAGTAGAAGAACTTGGAGGAACCATCATCAAAAACGCGAAGGTGACGAAGCTTCATAAGGATGGAAACAGAATTGCGTCTATATCATATATAATGGATGGTCAGGAGCATTTCGCAGATGGAGATTATTTTATTTCATCTATGCCTCTGAAAGATTTGGTTGGGGGAATGAATGACGTTCCAAAAGACCCAGCTCGTATCGCCGCCGGGCTTCCATACCGAGACTATATAACTCTCGGCGTGCTGGTAAAGAAGCTTAATCTCGACAACAGGACAAATATTAAAACCGTTGGAAACATAATTCCAGATTGTTGGGTGTATGTTCAAGACAGAAATGTTAAGATGGGACGATTTCAGATTTACAACAACTGGTCTCCCTATATGGTAAAGGATCTGGAGAATACCATCTGGATTGGCCTTGAATACTTTTGTAACGAAGGTGATTCATTATGGAATATGTCAGAGAAAGAGTTTTCTACTCTCGGAATCGAAGAGATGGTCAAAGTTGGTTTGATATCCGATAAAAATGATGTACTCGATTCTCACATCGAAAAAGTAAAAAAAGCCTATCCTGCGTATTTTGATACATATGCGGAGATTGATACCCTTGTGGACTACCTAAATACAATAGAGAACCTGTATTGTGTTGGAAGGAATGGACAGCATCGTTATAACAATCTTGATCACTCGATGATGACTTCTTTTGAAGCCGTAAAATGTATTTTAACAGGAAATAGCGATAAAACCGCCATCTGGAATGTTAACACAGAGAACGAGTATCACGAAGAGAAGAGAAAGATATAGGAGGGAATCGATAATTAGAATGGTTATTGGATATACGACCGGTGTTTTTGACTTATTTCACATTGGACATCTGAATTTACTGAAAAATGCAAAGGGTATGTGTGATAAGCTGATTGTCGGTGTCACGACGGACGATCTGGTACTCTATAAAGGAAAACAGGCACTGATTCCATTTGAAGACCGCATCGAGATTGTTCGCTCCTGCCGATATGTAGATGCTGCAGTACCGCAGTATGACATGGACAAGCTGACCGCATGCAAGAAACTCGGCGCGACAGTCCTCTTCGTGGGAGATGACTGGTATGCCACAGAAAAGTGGCAGCAGTACGAAAAGGATTTTGCGGAGAACGGGATCCGCATCGTGTATTTCCCCTATACCAAAGGAATCTCGTCAACGAAGATCACTAAGGCCCTGCATCAGCTGCGCGGATGGTCGAGTGACACGGCAAAGAGAACGTTTTTACTTCAGGATGAGGAGGAGGAAAACCATGATTGATAAGGATTTCTGCATGAGCTCGTTCCTCGCCCTTCGGTACGTAGAGAAACGCGGCGTGGATTTCTGTGAGCAATACCATTATAAAAGTCCATCACTCCCGCCCGATGAAAAGCGTATTCTTGTGAACTCTGCCGCAGAGATAGATCAGGCGATTACTGCGCAGTTAGACCTGCTGAAACAAAAGTACCAAAAAATCGGTATTCTGCTCTCAGGCGGGATGGACTCTGCCATTTTGGCGTCATATCTTCCGGGCTGCGACGCCTACACTTTCCGCTTCATGAACGGGCAATTTCAGAGCGAGGAATTGCACCGCGCGGAGAAGTTCGCAGCTTATTACGGTCTGAACCTGCACTATGTGGATATCACATGGGAGTCAGTCAATGACATTCTCATACCGATTATGAAAGAAAAAGGCGGCCCGGTTCATTCCATCGAGCCGCAGATCTGCATAGGTGCAATGCAGGCAAAAGCAGACGGCGTCGATCTGATGATCATCGGCGATGCCAGTGACTATGTGTTTGGCGGGATGGATCAGCTGCTTTCCAAAGACTGGAAGTTCGATGAATTCATGAAACGCTGCATTTATGTGGAACCTGAGGAAGCTTTGGTTAATCCGGTCAGTGTACAGTACCTGTTCGAACGCTATCGCCGGGGTGACGACATTGATTTTATGAAATTCTACAATATTTCAATCACAGAGGAAAGCTACGGATCCTATGCCAATGCGTTCGAGACCGCCGATCTCCCGTATTATGATCCTTATGAGCTTCTGAAGATGGCGGAACCGCTGGACCTCAGGCGCATTCGCAGCGGTCAGTCAAAATATCTGATCCGAGAGCTGTTTTCCATGCGCTATCCGGACATACCCGCGCCGGAGAAACTCCCGATGCCGCGCCCGGTCGACGAGTATTTTAAAAATTGGGCAGGCCCGAAGAGGCCGGAATTCAAACCGGATCTTGATATAAAAAAATATACCGGAAACCAGAAATGGCTGCTGTGGTGTCTTGAACAGTTTTTGGATATGGTTGACGGCTGATTTTTCTCCTTAATCAGCCGTAAACCATTCCTCATGGTAATCCGCACCTCTGCTTAGGCCATTATACTCCATGTAATAATAATTATTCAGTGTTTCATAGTACGGACTTTCCGGTGAGTAATCCCCAATCATTTCATTAGTATCTATATACATACCATTGGCCAGCCGAAGCGGTACCCGGTCATGTAATGCGAGGATTTCTGTATAATATGGGGTGAGCGGCATGCCTGCCGATTCAAGAAGAAGCGGCACCAAATCAATCATACTCGCATACTCCAGTTTATCTGAAAATTCGACGCCATAGTTAGACCACATGACGAACGGTACCAACCGTTGTGCTATTTCATCGGGTTCGTCAGCAATCACCTGCGTCTTGTTTATATCTGTTATCATCTGCGGCGCATGATCTCCAAGCATCAGAATCAGGACATCTCTATCTTCATTTGCAAAATAATCGGTCAGATCATGAAACGCCTTTGAAGACATAGCGATAGATGTCAGATATTCATTCAGTTTATCAGTTAACTGACCATAATCACTTTTAACATGAATGGTGTCATATGATTCATCGTTCTGCGAATAATCACCGTGGTTTTGGTATGTAAGAAGATACATAAGCTGCGGTACATCATCCGCTCTTTTATATTGTTCAATCAAATCGTTGTAGTTATCACAGTCAAAAACTTTTCTGTTTCCATATAGATTAATCGTAAATTCTTCCTCGCCAAGAAAAACCTGATCAAATCCTATAGCAGGGTATGCGTTGCTGCGATTATAGTTAAACGAATTTCCGCAATGCATTCCTGTCGTTTGATACCCTAACGATTCTGCATAGTCTACCACATTGGCCTGCAGATTTTCGAGATGCATATAGTTAAACGGAGCCGTTGCCCGCAAAATATTCATGGAATTGGACGTAAGAAGTTCGAATTCCGAATTATTGGTTCCTCCTCCAATAAGTGATGAAGCAGTGTGCCCGTAAGCGGCACCCGGAATATTATAAAAATCCTCCATATAAGGAATATCATTTTTATCAATTTCAATGTCACAATACTCGCCCAAGTCGCAAAATGATTCATTTAATATCAAAATGATATCCGGGTAACCCTGTTCTCTGACAGTTCCATGTTCTTTTGTCTTGACAGGCTGCAG
>OCTX012200148.1_pt1 | contig 27529 bp, 25 predicted proteins | sample 1539691 | NCBI WGS metagenome assembly OCTX01 (sample SAMN02144231, study PRJEB22623) | gut metagenome | biome: sheep rumen | host: Ovis aries | place: New Zealand
GGTGCTTCGTCTAACTACGCTAAGGATTATACCGCTACGGTTGAAATTCTTCTTTATGATTCCACATTGAAGAAGCTCCTCCCTATCAAGTGGGTTCTTTATCGTGTATTCCCGAAGACTATCGCTACTTCCGACCTTGGTGCTGAACAGGAAGGCAAGGTTACTCGTAGCTGTACCTTCAGCTATTCGAACTTCGAAATGGTTACAACCTAATAGTTCTGGACATTTATATTCAAGACCGGGTAAAACCGGTCTTTTTTATAAATAGAATAACAGTAGAGGATAAAATGTATAAAGCACCAACATTTTTTAAGACAAAATTTGAAAAGTATGCCACAAAAGTTTTGAGAAAACTCAAGTCTCTTGGTGTCGATACCGAAAAGTATATCGGTAAAATTCTGGATATTATTACCGACTATTATGACGAAGTAGATATAGACTATGCCGCACAGTGTATTAAATTTGAACTTACTCGTGACTTCGGTCGTGAAAAGGTAAATCTTCATGGTATTCGTGAATCTGTAGGTTCTGATATTGATACATTCATCGACAATACGCTTGATGCCCTCAATTTGCAGGCTGATAAGGAAATCTACGATTATTATAATAGTAACCGTGATGAAATCGCCCCGTTCTATAATGGCGGAAAGACTGACCCGATTGATGCCGCTGATGAGCTGATTAAGTTCTATAATGAAAACAAGAACGGCAATAACGGTACAGACGAGACAAGTTTAGCAAAATTACAGAAGTTGTTCCGTTCTGGCAATATCATGAAGAACCCGAATTCTGCCGATGGCCAGTGGGCTACTCCGGATTATCCTATTTCTTATGCGATTTCTGAAAATGACGTTGAAACACTTAAGGATTATAGGGAAAACGGTATTCCGTCCAGCCTTGTAACCGGCGACAGCGAAGATACTGAAAGAATCCCGTTCAACCAGCAGGTTAATACTGAATTCGTTCAGGATTATGCACTTCTGACTAAGAATGTGGCTCTTGAAGGTAAGTCAATCGATGACGCTTTGGACTTTATGGACCAATTTGTCGACAATTTTGTCATTTCGCCGTATGACTTATATAATATATTCGCAAATAAGACGGGTGATGACCAGGTTCTTTATAATATGATTATCAATTATAACGATAATACGACTAGTGAAGAGGCTGATTATTTTGGTGTTCCGCTCGAAGATTTGGTCGAATTTGCCCAAACCGAGCTTTTAGGACCCTCGACAGACATTGATTAACCCCAAATATTCAAAAATATCAAGATTAATAAGGACCATTAATCATATGGTCCTTTTGTCTTTTTGCGAATTTTCCAATTTTTCAAGTATAAATAAAATATAAAAACGGTAAAAGTTTTTAAAAATCTAAACTATATTGGAGGATTCAATGGAAAAATTTCTAACTAAGCTTTCCGGCGTTTGCTCAGCCGAGGACCTTAATGAAATCAAGCAGATTTTCGAGGCCGCGGTTGCTGAAAAGGTGGAAGCAGAAAAGGAAAAGATTGCCCAGGATCTCGCTAAGAAAGCCGATGAATTTTCACAGACAAAAATCAAAGAAGCCAAGGAACAGAATGCCGCTAAGGTAGAAGAAATGGCTAATGCTTGGTGTGCGGAACAGAAAGCACTTCTCGAAAAGGAAGCAAACGAAAAGGTTGAATCCTATAAGAAGAAGCTCGAAGACGCCTCCGAACAATATATCTTTGAATATTTTGAAAAGAAGTTCAAGGAAAAATATGGCGAAGAACTTGAAGCTCTCGAAGAAAAGGTTATTACTGGCCTTGACAAGTACCTCGAATATAATATCAATGAAAAGATTGACCCAAGCCTCATCAAGAAGCAGGCAATGACCGAAACTTACGCTCCTATCATCGACGGCATCAAGCGCCTCTTTGAAGAAGAGTATGTTCCGATGGATCTCTCTGGTTCCAAGAAGATTCGCGACATGAAGGCTGCAAATGCCGAACTCGAAGAATCCTTGAAGAAGCAGGTTTCCGAAAATATGCGTCTTGCTGAATTGGTTGAAATTTCCGGTAAGAAGTCTCTTATCGCTGAAAAGACTGCCAGCTTGAGCGTCGCAGAACGTGCAAAGGTTAAGAAGTTCTTCAAGGACAAGAGCCTCAACGAAACCAAGCGCGACATTGATCCTTATATCGAGATGGTTCAAGAACAGACAGAAAATTATGAAACGGTCCGCCGTGAACGTGCTAAGCTCTTTGAGCAGCGTGAACGTCCGGTTCGCAAGTCTCGCTTTGTCGAAGACACTACTGCTGAAACATTGACTGAACGTTTTAGAAAACAGGAACCTGAAGTTGATTCCACGACTGCCAGGGCTTCTCAGTTTTGCTAATTACGAGAATTCCAAAAAAATTCATATAAATAAAGTATAAACGATTTTTATAGGAGAAACAATAAATGAAAGTTACACAATCACAAGCTACTATGGTAGATACTTGGGCCAAGGCACCGGGCGGACTTTCCGTTGCTGGTATCAAGGACTCCCTTGTACGTTATAATACCGCACGTCTTCTTGAAAACCAGAAGACTAAGAATCTCGGTGCAGAACTTCTCACTGAAGATTTCACTCAGGGTGTAGGTGCTCCGCTTGGTCTCGACCAGGGTATTCCTCACGGTGGTGATGCTAAGGGCGTTTTCGCTCCGATTTCTCTCGCACTCGTCCGTCGTGTGTTCCCGCAGCTCTTCGCTAACGTTCTCGTTGGTGTTCAGCCGTTGACTGGCCCTGTCGGTCTTGCATTCGCACTCCGTTACATTTATAAGACAAACAACCCGAACGAACTCGTTGAAGCCGCATGGAAGGCAGTTCCTCGCTTCTCTGGTTATACCGGTTCTACCGCTAACCAGTCTGGTGAATGGGATGCTGGTACCGGCGTTGACACTCAGTCCGCTGAAGGTTGGAAGATCACTGGCCCGACTTTTGGTTCTGATGACCCGTCTGTAAGCCGTAAGATGCCGGAAATCGGCCTTATGCTCAGCCGTCAGTCCATCGTTGCTAAGAGCCGTAAGCTCGCTGCTTCCTTCTCTCTCGAATCCGCTGCCGATATTAAGGCTATGCAGGGTATCGAAATGATGACTGAAATGATTAACGTCCTCCAGGCTGAAATGACTGCTGAAATGGACCGTGAAACTATCGGTCGTTGTAAGGCTCTTTGCACACCTCGTGTGTTCAACAAGTCTACAAAGACTCTTCAGGAAAACGATGCATTCATCGGCCGTAACTCCCAGGAACGTTTCGGTATGATTATTACCCACATCATGAAGGGTGTAAACGACATCCGTACTGCTACTCGTCGTGGCGCTGCTAACATCGCAGTTGTTTCCCCGGACGTTGCTACTGTTCTCCAGTGCGCTAATCCTTGGTTCACCAAGATTGCTCACGAAGTTAACGGTTCTGCTGTTACTCCGGAAATGGGTACGTTGAACGGCGTTGTTAAGGTCTTCTGTGACCAGTATGCTGTTGACGAATTCGGTCAGCACGATAACGGTGAAGTTCTCCTCGCATTCAAGGGCTCTAGCCTCTATGATGCTGGTGTTATCTTCTGCCCGTACGTAACCGGTGTTGTCAACCAGGCTATTGATCCGAATGACTTCAGCCCTCGCGTTGGTATCATGAGCCGCTACGGCTTTGCTCATAATATGTTGGGCGCTGAAAACTACTACCGTCTCTTGAAGTTCAACGGCCTCTTCGCAGAAGCTGGTGAAGACCTCGAATGGTAATTTCGGACAATTTGAAATAACATTTAAAATGCAGGTGTAAAAACCTGCATTTTTTATTATATCTTAACAACTTCTTCCGGAAAAATTCTATAAATAAAATAGGTGTGAAGGAATTAATCTTCACATAGGAAAAATTAAGGAGAAATAATCATGAAACGTAGAAATGACATTTACAACGTTGGTAACGATTACGATCAGAAGGTTTCTGCATACTTCTGCGACACTGAAGACGAAGTTAAGGCAGTTAGCGGTTATGGTTTGCCGTATTCTGACGGTCTTTATCACTACACTAAGAAGCCAGTTTACGAACTCTCTGGTGGTGAAGATGCTCTTAACAAGCGTGTATTCAACAAGCTCCCGCAGTCCAACTGGGAAGCTCCGGATTTCAAGGATGTTTCCGCATTCTCTGCTATCAATGACGCTTCTGCAGTCTTGAGCCCGGATTATGCAACAGTTGAAGATCCGACTGATAACGTTTGGAAGAAGCCGACTCCGTAATCTAATCGAATAGTAAACAAAATTTAAAAAGAGGTTCCTTTGGGACCTCTTTTTAATCTAATACAGAAAGTATATTTTCGACTTCTTGATTCTTGAAATGAACGTAAGCTTTTCCTGCTTTTTCTAGTTCTTCTTCAAATTCGTCTTTATTGTATTTAAAATTTTTGAAATATTTATTATCACCGTCTTGATAACTGAATCTACATAAAGGTTCAGAACCATAGAAAGAGAATGTTCCGACAATAAAATCCTCAGCCATACCGAAATAAACCATATGGTCAGACATAGGATTGAAGTAAATCCTATGCGATTTGAGCATTTTAATTACTTCGTCCATTTAGTATTTATGAAAAAACCAGACCTCGGGGCCTGGTTTGAATTTTTATTTGAAAATTCGATTAGTGAAGAGCCATGCCTTCGCCAGCGAACATCGCATTTGAAATAGTGTAAAGTGCCTTAGTTTCAGTCTTGCAAGCCTTCATACGAATTGCAAACTTATTGTAATATTCAGGACTTACACCCTTGCCGATACATTCACGGACTTCTTCAAGGAATTCTGCGATTGCAGCCTGAAGACCGACCTTGGCAGAAAGAGTCAAGAAATATGCGTTATTAAGATACTTTTCGCAAATGCTTGTGAAAAGTGTACCTTCAGCGGTACCGAATCCTTCCTTGATTACTTTAAAACCGGCTTTTTCAACAACAGCTTTAGCTTCTTCGAGTTTAGCCCAAGGCGGAACTTTGTCGTCACCCTTTTTGCCTTCGTTGAGCTTGGCCCATGGTGGAACCTTGTCACCGTCTTTCTTACCTTCGTCGAGCTTGGCCCAAGGCGGAACCTTATCATTGCCACCTTTCTTGGTTCTAGCAACTTTAAAACCGTGCTCTTCGGCAATCTGTTTAGCTTCAAATAAGTTCATAAAATCTCCTTAAAATCTTTACTGTATTTATATTATTTATAAAGGATAAAAAAGAAACCAGGTTATTCACCTGGTTTTTAAATTATAATCAAGATTACATCTTGCTATATTTGATTCCCTTTGCGTCGAGGAATGTAGTAATCTTTGCAATATCCTTTTCAGACATGCCAGTGATTGTGACAGATTCACCTTCATCGTCGATAGCAATATCAGCATTCGAACGAGAATTGGTGAGCGTAGCTTTTCTGACCATTGCATTGGTAAGCTTAGCGCCGATTCCGAAAGAAGCGCTGTCAAATGCGAGAGTGACAGGAACCTTCTTACCAGAAGAAGAGGCAGCAGCTGTAGCCGGAGATTCACCATTGGCAATCTTGTTAACAACGGCAGTTACACCGCCAGCCTTCTGATTACCGTTCGGAGTCAAAAGGCTTACAGTATCGACCTTATCGTTTTCGATAACACCCATATTTTTGAGAGTATTGACCATGGCAGTTGCAAATTCGTTGTGACTACTTACACCGCAAAGCATGGAACCATCTTCCATGGTCTTTGTCGGGAATTCCGTACTGGAACCCCAACCGATTTTCTTTGTATTTGTATGACCGTTTTCGTCGGTAACTTCAGTTTCGATACCGCCGTACCAGTTACATTTGCTAATGAAGTCACGAGCTTCCTTAACCTTGTCAGCAGGAACTGTAAATATATAACCCTTAGGAATGATATATCCAGGAGTTCCATTACCGGCTTTCTTGGAACCGTCACGAAGAACAGAAGTAGGAGCAAGTGTACTATCCTTCAAGATTTCACCGAAACGTTCGAGTTGAGTTCCCTTGACAATGAGTGCGTCATGTGCTTCATTCTTCCAGTAAACCATCGCATAACGAACGCAGTTACGTGCAAGGTCATGAAGTGTTTCTGCAATCTTGGAGAAGTTCGGGGTACCTGTTTCCAAGCTCTTCATGAGGTCCTTGTCGGTCTTGATTGTCATGTTGATTTCATCCTTACCGTCGATTGCATACACGATAGTAAATGGACGAACATCGGTAATGGTTGTAGAACCATGAACAATTTCAGATTTTAAGCGACCTTCATAGAAAAGAGCCAACTGCGTAGGACGCTGACCCTCAACACCGTTGTTATTTGTAGTCCAGTTCTTAAAACGAATTGTTGAGAAGTAGTTACCGATATGTGACGGAATAAGATTACCGTCATCTGTATGTGCACTGTTGAAATGAATGCTTACTGCCCATTTCATTACCTTAACCCAGTTAGGTTCATGGGTCATGGCTTCCATGATATTATCGTAAGCTTCATCCTGAGTAAAGGCAATATTGCTATCATCAGTTTTGAATAAATGTTCCATTTTAAATCCCTTTTTATGATTTTATATATTATTTATAAGGCAAATCCGCATTAAAATCTTCGGAAAAATTGTAAAAATTCTATAAATATAGTAAACAACATTGGAGATTTTAATTATGGAAGCAAAAAAGCTATTGTGCGAAGAAGCTTGCGCCGAAGCAAAATCAATGCTAGAAGACGCCGGCAATAATATGAAGACCATGTATATCAGTGGTCCGTTCATGATGGCTGAAGAAGTAAACCGTAACGGTCGTACTTATTCTAGGGCAATTATTGAACGTGAAGTTAACAAGTTCCAGAAGCTCATTGAATCCCGTGAAGCTCTTGGAGAATTGAACCACCCTGAGACAATCGAAATTAACCCTCGTGAAGCTGCAATTATGATTACAGACCTTCACATGGACGGAAACCTCGCAATGGGTAAGGCCAAGGTTTTGCATACTCCTAACGGTAAGCTCCTTGAATCCCTCTTGCTCGACGGTGTTCGTATGGGCGTCTCTTCTCGTGGTACCGGTAATTTGACAGAAGGTAATATGGTTGCAGATGACTATAATCTTGTAACTATTGACTCTGTTTATATGCCATCCGCCCAGGTCGCTTATACTGACGCAATGTACGAATCTGTACAGTATGTTTCTAAGTGGGTTCTTAATGAAAATACCGGACTTTTCATTGAACAACGTGAAAAGATTATCAACGGTCAAAAGACTTTCAATAAGACTGTTGATACGAAGGGTTCTAAGGCCATCGTAGACGCGTTCAGGGAGTTCGTTAAGTCGTTCTAATAAAAGATATTAGGCAATAAAATAAGGGTCTCTAAGGCCCTTATTTTTGCAATTATTCAGATATAAATAAGATATAAGCTATGAAGGAGTAAACTATGTTCCAAGGAACCGACACACTTAGAGGCCATAATGAAAATGTGGAAATGACCCAGGAGCAGTGGGCGGAATACGAGAAGTGTTCTAAAGATATTTTCCATTTTGCTAATTACTTTTATATTTTGACAGAAGACGGTGAATTGCCGATTAAGTTGAGAGAATATCAGGAACGTCTCATCAAGGTAATTTGCGGAACTTATTTCATGCGTAATGATGACGGAACCATAATGACGGATTCCAAAGGTGAAAAAGTTTTAAGAAATAACAGAATTATTACCGTGGGTCGTCAGGCCGGTAAGACTACGATCGCGACGCTTTATATTTTGTGGTACGCGCTTTTCCATAAGGACAAGACTATTGCGGTTTTGGCTAACAAGGAATCACAGGCTATTGAAATTATGCTTCGTATTCGTGCCGCAGTTCTGAGACTTCCCATGTGGTTACAACAGGGTATCAATCCGGACCGTGGCGGCTGGTCTCAGAAATCAATAGGATTTGATAACGGCTGTAAAATTTTCTGTGCTGCTAGTTCGTCTTCTGCTATTCGTGGTAAATCCGTTGACTTAATGCTCGTGGACGAATTTGCTCACTTGCCGGAACAGGATGCTGACGATTTTATGATGTCGGTTATTCCGACACAGGCTTCTCGTAAGACAAGTATGTTGATTCTTATTTCGACGCCTAAGGGTATGAACCAGTTCTATAAGATTTGGCAGAGTGCTCTCGCCGGTATCAATACCTTTGTTCCGGCAAAGATTGCATGGAATGAAATCGATGGTCGTGATGAAACATTCAGGAAGAAAGTTATTCGTGACCATGGTATTAAGTTCTTCAACCAGGAATATGCTTGTTTGGATCCGAATGAAGAAATTACTGTTCAGGACGAGGCCACAGGTATTGTTTTAACTGACAAAATTGGTAAAATTTACGAATTATGGCAAGACGGTTTCCTTAAATAATACTATAAATATATTAAGGAAAATTGCTAGATGGTTTTTGGAGATTACTGTAATAAGATTAAGAATATTTTAGCTAGAACTCATCGCGATGTGAGTATTGTTGACTATAACATGGAACAAATTTTCGAAGCATATATTAACGATACTCCCGCCTCCAAAGTCATTGAAAAACTATATAAATCTATGAATGAAGCTACAGCTGATACAGACTTTTTAAAATATAAGAATCGAGTACATACGATTCTTGAAAAACTGGGATATGATAAATCCGAACTTGATAATAAGAAGGTAACTGATACTATTTCTGATTTGTACGATACAAATGAAGATGAATACGCATGTGCCGAAATTTGTAAGGACGAAATCGACAAGGCACAAGAACTTAAACCCATTAAATTGACTTCTCGTCAAGTACAACATGTCCGCAATAACCTGATTATTGCATTACATCCGGTCAGCAACGCTGCTTTACTAGATTTAAATGTTTCTCCTCAAGGAGCAGTGGTTAAAATCAAGGTTAGACTGACTCAGGGATTGCAGGAATTACATACCGACGCCAAGTCATATATTAAGGAAGTCCATAAGTATCTTCGTGCATTTTTGCTTCAGAATTCAAATACGGACGTAGATTTCAAAGTAAAGAGTTATTCAATTAAATTTAATAATTTGTATTGTACATCAGAATTTTTTATACCTTTTAAGGACACTGATGGAATACCGATACAACTGTTTAATGTGTATGATATTGCCAGAATAATTAAATCACACTTGAATGTGTTAGAAACTTTTAGTGAACAATATAGGAATATAATTAAATAAAAAATCACCCTTACGGGTGATTTCTTTTTAACACTTAACATTTACATTTCCGACCGCGTGCGGAGCGCCAGTAACGATACAGTTTGGTAAGTTATTGACGAACTGTTTTGCCAGATTTTTACCGAGCTGAACTTCACCTGCTTCAGAATCTACCATGATATTTCCGGTTTCAGAATGAATATTGATTTGACCGGTAGACTGGGCATTGATATTTACGGCAAGTTCAGATTCTACTGTAATGCTTGCCGGTTGTGACGCACCGCCGGCAGTAATTGTAACGGCACCCAACGGACTGATAGAAATCGTAGTACCAGAACGGTGAACGAATTTGGTTTCACCGGTTGTACGATTCAATGTCATATATTCACCCATATCAGTCTGCATGAGAATCATCTTATCCGGATATTCTGCAGGATTGATAACGGGAGATTTCGCTTTTTCTGTAATGTCGCAGCTAAATGCGACAGAATCGAAAATCGGTTTTTGAATGTCTCCATGGTCGAAATAACCGCGAAGAACTGTACCAGTTTCCGGAACGATGAAGTTACCAGCCTTGGAACCGAGATAGGAAATATCAGGAATAGCCCAAGGCAAGGAAGCTTCTGGAATATCATCATACTTACCGATAATAAGAACTTTTACACGTCCTCTAAAAAGCGGATCTTTATTATCGATAACATAGCCCGTCCAGCGGTTATGGTCTTCAGGAATTTCATAACTTCCGTTTAAAAAGTCGTCAAAACTTTGACCGAAGTTTTCTCGAAAATGTTTATAAAGTTCACTATCGTTTTTTAACATTTGTCACCTTACTTAATTAAACTACCTTCAGCAGTAATAGTATCACGAACACCGATAATATTTATACTGTACGAACCATTGGCAATCCAAGTATGAACAAGCGAAGCGACAATATAATCACCGGTATGGATAGATACGTCATTCTGCGATGTTCCAGAAAAATCAATAGTGATTTTATCGGAAAGCTTTACTCGTTGATTCGGTTCATAATCTTTAAGAGTCTGAGTATTCGAATCATAGATGATAGATGCGAATACTTGGAAAAATCTTCTGATTAATGCCTTATTGTGTAACGGTGCTAAATCATAATATTGATGATTTTGTGCAAAGTGAACGTCATTACTTATCTTGTTAATATTTTGAACATTTGATGCTGCACGGTTTGAAATACCGGTTACAAACGGAGGAGTAGTATCGCTATTTGAATATTTTCTGTAATGTTCTGGAATACTGAAAGCGCCAGAAATCATTTTTGTCAATACTACAGGTTTCATAGACAATAATTCAAAACCATGCATCGGGTTAAAAACATAGGATGCTGTTTTATTACCGCCGTCATTGACGATAAATCCCATATTTTGAACAGAACCTTCACTGTATGCACGATAATTTGATGCTGCAGTTTCATCATTATTCTTTTGTAACTGATGAAGTTTCGTAGTTTCCATATATCGACCGACAACAGATTTGTCGCCGCAAGTTCTAACAGAAGTTAGATAGAATTTTCCAGCTTTGTCAATATAGTAAAATGGTGCGTCGTCTTCGCCAAACCATGCATGATTTATAATTTTCTTGATGAACTGTTCATATGTATAATTTGTACTGAGCCAGTTCATCTTGTCTTTTGGATCGTTTGTATATTGTGAAGACGGTTCATTGAAACCAGCTGCAGCAGCGACTTGCAATAATACTTCTTTACTTGAAAGTGATTCCGGCATAAGGTCCAACGGTGCAATCTTTCTTGGCCAGAAACATATATTGCTTAAGAAAGATAATGAACCATAAGTACAATCAAGAGTATAGTTGTAACGAATATTCGGCTGGAACGTAGACTGAACATCTTGGACAGTAAAGACAGATTCGATATACGGCGCCGGAGTAAAATCCAGCTTTATTCCTTCTGCTGGTCGCGGTGTAACTTTGATATAAAGTTTTTTACCGATTACAAAATTTATTTTTCTAAAATAAAGACCTGTATCAAAAAATTTGATATGAAGTTCTGGAAGGGAACCAAAAATATTTTCGCTTAATGAAAAACTGAGAAGCTTTTCTGTTGGAATCAGGACACCAGATTTTTCTTTTTCATTATAGTCGTAAAGAACGACAATATCGCAGAGCGAGCTTGTCTTCGTAGTACGATTTAATTCATCTGCTTCGGTTATACTGTAGATGACTTTGTTTCCGGTAGCCATATTAGATTCCTATTTCCATTCCCTTTGCGCCAGTTTCCCAAGAGGAGAGTTTTATTTTTTCGTCATTGAAAAACTTTAAAAGTGTTTCAGGTTTTCCGTCATTTTCAAAACACTTGAAACCGTTATTATTGACCATCAAGAGATACTTTACATTTCTTAAGTATATATAGAGCTGCATTGCGCCTACGATATTGAAAAGCGTATTGTCTGATAAAGTATACCTGTAAAGCTTGGCAAATTTCTGAGCGATTGCAAGAGATTCAGAAGAGATATTCTGGAGTCTGCAAAGTAATTGAGAAAGTTTGCTCTGGTCATTGTTTGTATGTCTAATAAGTTCTTCAAGTTCTCTAGCGCAGTCACGGTTGAAAAATCTGTAATTGGTTCCGGTATTATAAACACCGAATGCCGCAGAAAGAACATCGTTATTCATCTGCTTATATTTGATACCGTCACCGCAAATTTCAGCACGAACACCCTTGACTTCGATTCGTGCGCCCTGACTTGTATCAATCAAGTCACCTTCTTTTCCGCTAAAACAAACATTCTTGAAAGACGAGACAAAAAGAAATTCACCTTTACCGATAGCTGGACGAGCGGTTGTAATTTTTAATGCGTCTTCGATATAACCATCGTTAAGATAACCGTTCAAACCGGATCTCGTTAAAAAGTCATTCCATGAAATACCGCTGATATTTTGGAATTTAAATGTATTTTTATTTAAAAATTCGAAAAAAGCTTCCGGAGAAGTTTTTAAATGTTTCAAAAGAAGCATGCCGTGTTGGTTGGCAATATCCTTATGTTTCCCGTATTTTTGCGGGGTCCAGAAGTCATTGAGAAGCTTGTTTAAACTATTAAAATCCATACATTATTTATAAATATAGCATGGGTTTATGTAACGTCTACAACTTTTCCAATAATAGAACTGTTAAGCTTTCGGACTCATATAGCGTCCAGGTAAAGCTTACTGATTTGGATATGGCTAAATTTAAAAGTGTTGTCGGTAAATATTCTTGGGCTACTGATGACATTTTGACATTGCCGGAATGTGTAAGCGTTACTATTCCAGAAGTATCGTTAAAAGCTGAAACTTACAAATACGGCAATAACTCTAAGGTATATGTTTATCCTGATTATGAAAAACCGGATGATTTAAAGATTGAGTTAATCGAACATGTAGTTGAAAGATATACAGATACGAATACAAAATATATCGGTGTTGTCGAGCTTTTGGTAAATATCTTTCTTTCTAAACTGTTTGACGCCGCAACATATTCATATAAGCTGACAGACTATATTCCAGAATTAAGAATCATTGTACATACTAATGATTTTACAGATAGAGTATGTTATTATACGTTCAAGAACTTGAAATTGTCAACATATTCAAAATACACATTGGATTATAGTAGTTCTGACCTTTGCAAGTGGACATTGGTTTTTTCGTATCAGGCTTATACACAAGAATTTAAACCGAATGCTATCCTTGCGGCTAATGATCTGTTTGGAGAAAACAAGTCTATTTCGATGTTCTCTGACCATGAAGAAACACCTGTAATTACAGAGCCTGCAGAAGAAACAATTACTCCTTCTGAAGCTACTGCTACATTGGAACGTCCTGCTGATGAACCTACACCTGTAGATACTGAAACTGCGGAAAATAATACCGAAGCTATCGATACTCCGGTTAATCAGAATGATAATACGGATAAGATTGACGAATTGGCATATCAGATGATGCGCGGTAATCTTGGAAATGGAAAGACAAGAAAAGAAAATGCTAAGACTGCTGGATATAGCGATGAAGAAATTACCGCAGCACAAGCTATTGTTAACCAGAAAGACTGGAATGCACTTAGAGACCGTCATAACGCTCGTATGGATGCACCGGCTGAAGTAGTTACCGCTTCGAATTCTAATAAGGTGGAAACTACAGAACCAAGCGTTACTACACCTTCTAAAGCGGTTGAGACAACGCCGGTCAATACCGATGCTTTGGCTAATGCGGCTACTCTCGCAAATGCTAAGGATTTGACCGCCGCTAATGAAGGTACTTCTACTGTAATGAAATCCGATACAGGAAAGGATAATAAGTTGACTGCTGGTTCTGACGATAGAATCGACGAACTCGCATATCAGATGATGCGTGGTACTTATGATAACGGTAATCCTCGTATCAAGAAGACACTTGCAGCCGATTATACGGCTGAAGAACGTAAGGCAGCACAGAAGATTGTCAATAAGAAAGAATGGAATGCACTTAAGGATCGTCATGATGCTCGCGTCGCGGCAGAAAATGAACGTAAGACTGAAGCTTTGGCAAACGCTAATAACGGATTGACCCGCGAACCGGTAAAGAAAGAAACAACCCCTGTTGTAGCAACAACTAATAATCTTGGCGGAGATTCTGCAGATGCGGCATATAAGGCAGCATTGGCTAAGGCTTCTGAAACTAAGCCTAAGGAAAATACTGTATTGGCCAGTGCAATGCCTACTCAGAAATCTGATACTCGGGAAAAGAAAACAAATACTGAGTCTATTTCTACAAAGACTACAAAGACCAAGGAAAATGGAAAGACTGTAACGACAACCACTACAGTCGCACAGTTTAATGGTTTTGACGCGGACCGAGAAAAGAAGATTGGTGAATATGCAGCAAAACGTTATAAGGAAGAGCTTGCCAAGGGTAATGTAAAGAATACTCAGATGCTTATCGAAAAGATAGACATGGAAGCTCGTAATGCTTATGCTCAAGGAAAACTTTAAGAATAAATAATAAGAGGTTTTATAATGGATAAGGAAAATTTTTTAACATATTTGAAAGATAAGAATTCGGCCGATATTAAGTCTTTGTTTACTTTTGCGGTTGAAACTCTTAATTTCGCCAATCAGGTTCATATCTATCATTGGTCTTGTGAAAGCGGTTTCCATCATACGCATTTTCAGGAAATTTATGAGAAGCTCCGTGACTTTGCCGATAAGCTTGTTGAAATCTGCCTTGGTAAAGAAGAGTTCTCTATCAATCCGATTCCCGCAGATATTGACGGAAAGATTTACAATACTGAAAACGCACTTCGTAAGCTCCGTAAGTATATCGACGATTTGAGTGTTATTGCGAAGAAGTTTGAAGCTCAGACTGCAATTAACAATTTGATGACTGATACTATTGAAGCACTTGAAGGCGAATTCGGTTTAATTTCTAAATTCTCGTAATAGGTAACTAATGGCAATGATAAATTATACACAGCCTGGTTTTAAACCGCACATGGTTGGTTATAACAAGGCAGGTGATCCGGATAAGACTAATTTTGGTTATCCGCCGAAATATTATTTTGCCGGAACGACAAGAGCTCTTTTGACAGCTTTTGGTAATTTCTTTAATGACATATATATCGGTCGAAGAAATCAATACCAGGAAGTCGAAAAATGGGTTCGTGTTCCTATCAAGTACGGTCCTAGAAAGAAGTCTCATGATTTTAGAACAGAACAGGAGACAGGAGAACCAGCATATATTTCGTTGCCAAATATAACCTATAAGCTTGATGGCATTAGCTATGCAGCTGATAGAGATTCTGGCGTTTATGAAACTCGTGCATTCTATAATGACGTGTTGACCAACGCTGGTATTGAATACGAAATGGAAGAACAGTTCTGGTCTGACGTTCAGCCAGCGCCGATAAATTTGAATATTACAATGGAAATCAACTGTGAAGACATTGATGACGTGAATGATATTGGTGAGCAGATTCTTCCAAGATTCCGTCCAGCAGCTTTCTTAGCTGTAAAGGAATTCTGGTTCTTCAATAAACGCCGTTCTATCAAGCTTAGAATGAATGACCCTGGTATTCAGATTGATAACGACGCAATGGGTGAAGAAGACCGTCGTGAAGTCAAGGGAACAATTACGTTTACAATCGAAGGCGTATACTACTTACCGATTAAGACCGCACAGATTATTACGAAAATCAATACGTTCCTTCAGACAGACAAGACCGCTGGTGCTTTATGGCATGCTCAAGCATTCGGTAATCCTAACGGAACACTTACACAGCCACATGATTTCTCGAATGTATATGATACTTTCGTAACAAGCGCATACGTGCTTTCTGGACAGCCTGTAACCACTTGGGACGACAAGACTAAGACTTCTACTACCGAATATTTTTACACGCGTACGGACCAATTAACGAGGTATAATGCTGACGCTAAGTTGCTTGTTAAGGAAACTAAGCAATGGAGCCCTGCAGACCATCCACTTTATACTACTGAAGAACTGTATGATGATAAGAACTTCTGTTATTATACTTCTGCTGTTCCTCATTACGATGAATGGATAGAGAAAAAGGAATATATGTCGTTATCTGGCTTTGGTGATAACCAGGATGATACGATTAAATTTGGTAATAAGACAATGTATGATAAGTATTTCCGTCCGTTCTCTGCATACTATTCGACATATACAGAAGAAGGAACTGTGAGCGGTATGAATTTCAATTTTGATACACGAACACAGCAAGTTACTTATAGCGGTAAATACGATAAATCAGAACCCAAATTGAAAAAATAAAAGGAGCTTTAAAGCTCCTTTTATTTTATTTCGGAATAATTATTGAAAACTCTTCATCTGCGCCATCTAATGAAAATTCTGCACTTTGTGCCATATCATTTACACGATAAACAACCATTTTGACTTCATTGTTTTCAGCAAAATCCATAACTTTAAAGGTTTTTGGCGAATAATTTTCAGATGTAAAGTTTTGGTCATCTTCGTCAGAGAATACATACATGTATACTTTATCTTCGTCTTCAGAAGGCGCTGTATGAACATAGTTTAATCCTGCATATCGACTATTGACAGATCGCTGTGTTTTTTCATCACATGAATGTTCCAATATTATAATTGGGAAGCCGAGACTATCAGTAGCGACATCTGCACCTATTTCTGTAATTTTCTGATAATTACAGTTATTTTTATAAATAAGTTTCCAATAATTTCTATCGTTTCTGTCGGTATAACCCTTCTTTAATACATAGAAATTAGTACCCCAACCAGCATGTTCCCAAACGAATTCAACAACAGGTGGTGTATATTCTTGATAATTTATAAAAATTTTATATTCACGTTCATTATACGATATTTTAGGTAATTCTTTTTCTTCATAAGTAAGATAGTCAGTACCTAATGCGATTTTGAAATCTGCAATTTGAGCAAACAGCGCAATCGGTTTATGTATTTCACTATATTCGTCTTCAAAGCTTTTATTATAATATGGTCCGACTTTAATTTCATCTAATACCGATTGTGCAGCACCCATTAAGTTAAGATAGAAACCATTAGTATCTGATTTTACACTTGCATAAGTACCTAAGTCAAAAATCTTTTTTGTCCATATATCAGAAGTTATTTGACTTGTAACTGCAGGACAGGTAACTCTACCAAACAATATATCTATAAGTTTATAAGTAACACCTTGATATTGAATAGTCAAATCAACAGGATTAATTGTATTTACACAAATATCAGTTATTAATGCTACATAATTACCATTAATGGAACAACATAAACTTGGTGGTCGAGTGAGACCATATTTAGGATTCCATTGAACTTCCAGATAACAGAAATTAACGCCTATTTTATTACAGAAAGAACGCTTGAGTTTTTCCTCGATATTGAATAGGTTATTGTATGAATTTTTAGAAGCTCTTGCATAGCCATTATCTTGCCATTCATTTTGTTCAGTTCGACCATAGATACTGAATCTTGGTTTCTTGGACGGTGTTTCCATATAAACATGCTTATTTAAGAATTCATCAGCATATTTATTTGTTGGAACTGAACCATCAGAAATGCCAACACCGAAGTCTTCACCATAGGCATTATAACGGTCCCATGTATATTTTACTTGTGCATCAACTGTATTAAACGGGAAAAACAAACTTTCAGTTCTTATTTTGTTAACATAAGCATATACATTTTCTGGATCTGGTATATTCCAAGTATGATTTACACCATTGTCATCTGTTGTTTTCTTAACTGCAAAATCATCAAATAAATTCCACGTATACTTATAATTTTTGATTTCTTGAGAACCACCGAGGCGGTCAAGAATAAAATCTTGGAAATGAATATCTGTATTTGCTACAAGAACATATGCGAGTTTTCTTAATACGCGATGAATCGGTTTTACTTTAAGAATTAATTTGACAATATTATATGAAAGTTCATTGAATTCTCTAAAAGTTAAACCTGTGTCCATGACGTCGACATCAAAACGGGATGTCAAGTAATAACGACCAATATCAGAAAGCTTACCGGAATTACCGATATAACGTTCAGCATTGAGTTCGTCTTCACGTGCAAAATTTTCTTCATGATTGAAGTTATCGGTAATTTCACGTGTAGACCAGATTTCTGCGAGTTTAACACAAAGTCCAATCTGGTTCAATATAAATTTGATACCTCTATAAGTACCAGCCATCTGGTTATAGTATGGAATATTTTTATAGATGTCTTTGATAAAGCTATTGAGTTCCAAACCGGTAATATCGCGGAATACATAATTCTTCAAAACCTCGGTATCTGTATCTTGAGGTTCTGGCGCAGCTCTTAATCCACGAGTAGGCGTTGTTTCTGTTTCATCTTTTTCTTCGGCAGGTAATTGCTTATTACGAAGATAAAAGTTCAAGTCGTCATTGTTCGGCTGGACATTGATACCGTATTGTTTACGATAAAGGTCGATAAGCGGTGCTTCCATGGCCTTAATATCGTCAAAGTTATTGATACGCGCGAACTTTTCAAGAATACTGATATGTTTGCCATTTGTCATGGAAGTATAAACTGTATTAAAGAAATCTTCAGTAGCTTGAACGAAGGATGCGTAATTGTCATTCTTCAAATACTTTGGAACATTTTGTTTAAATCTGATTAAACGACCTTCAGTTGCGCCAATCCATTCGCCATCCATTGCAGTGGCAAATGTTTTAGCTTTTAATGCACCATCAATTTCTGAGTTATTTACGGAAAGCCAGGCACTTACAACTACATAACCGGATTCATTGATAGGTCTTACATAGAATGTCGCTGTACCAGTTGTAGAATCATAACGATAATCATCAATAACACCGATACTATCGTCTTCCAATATTACTGTAGGTGCAATATCGAATAATTCAGAGTTAGGATTCTGAACAATAACTTTGATAGAACCTTCATTGGGCGGATATACGATTCGGTTTTCTGGAACCGGATCAGTGAAAGTAATAATAAGCGGAGTTACATCGCCAATATCATTTTCATTGATAATAGTTTTCCATGCAAATTTGGTATTAAATGTTACCGTATTTGCAGCAATATTCCAGACAGTTACATAAATCTGTTTTTCTGTTAAAGCTGCATCAGTTAATGTATTACCGTCGACAGATACATAGAAAGATAATGTATAAATGTCGGAATTTCGGGAAATCGAAATATCTTTAATGGTACTATTCGATTCGATAGTACCTTTTTTACGATTTACAACATAAAGTGGTGTCGCGTCATCGCCGGTACCTAATGTGATAGACAAGTTACCTGGGTCAATGGGTGTCTTAGATTCGAAGACAATAGTACAACGGTGAATACCTGTAATTGTTACTGGTATTCCTTGTTCATCTTTCTCTTTTATTGTACTGTTAATGCTTGTATATTGAATATTGGAAGATGCTATAACGACAGGAACTTTATCGATATAAACATTCTTTACGGAAGAACTCAAAAAGAACGATGAAACATCACTATCAAAGAAAATCGTTCCAGCCGGATATTTAGATTTATCCGTTACTGGTGAACCATCAGTATTATACTGCTGGGTATACTCAAAATTCCAACTACCATCAAATGTGTGCCAGTTGGTAAATACACCGATTGAAGTGTTAAATGTTAATGCCATACGTTAGTCTTCCCATAATGCGATAGAGTCAAGTGAGCGTTTGTCGAGAACGGAGAACTTGAGTTTCGGCCAGTCACGTCTACATTGAGCCGCACAGCTTCCGAGCATATAGATTCTCAAGATAATCGGATTGTTGAGAATAATCTGTTCTTCGTTCTTGTTCATGTTGTTGATATGTGTATTGAGTTCTACCTTATGCTTCTTTAATAATTCAATACCCTTGTTAATAAGGTAATTTGTTGCAAGCTTGATGTCTTCAGCCTTGCAGCTGTCAACGAATGATGCGAAGTCGTTTGTTTCGATAACTGCTTTCTTGAAGAAATCGAAATCCTGAACTAACTGGTTCTTGCGGTCCGTAGTTAATCCGATATTGTTGGAAGCGAACCATGTATCGATATTGTGATAATTCCAGAGGAACTTCTTGTACATTGTATATTTGAGTTCCTTGACAGAATCCTTGAAATTCACGGAATAGGTCAGGAAGTTAATATATTCGGAATTGTCATCATTACTGATTGCGTTATTGATATATTCCTGGAATGTCTGAGTACCTTCGACTTTGATAAGTACGTCCTGCTTATTTACCGGGTTATTTGTCGAGTTGTAGATTGTATTGACATTTAAAGTAACCGGAATCTGCTTAGCCGTAGCGATACGCTTGAGGGTTTCGATAAGATTGAAATAATCCGTAGACACATAACCTACGGTAATGTTTTTACAAATCACAGAGCTCAATTCCTTCTTCGTAAAAGGAATCATTGGGCTATTTACATTAAAAACTTTGCTATTTAACATCATTATATTTATAATATAGAAAAGCGTAAATAAAATTTAGATAAAAAGAGAAAAACTGTTTAAATTTTTTAAAAATTTGCTATATTTAATAATATGAAAGCAGTAAGTTGTGGTGTAATTATAATCGATGAGAAGACGCATATGCTTTTGGCATGTCATCCGTCCCATCATCCTTATATCTATGGTCATTGGGACATTCCTAAGGGCCATGTTGAACGATATGAGGAACATTACGAGACGGCATTGCGCGAATTATATGAAGAATCCGGAATTGTTCTTAAGAAAGAGGATCTGTATGATTGCGGAATGTTCGAATATACAAAATATAAAGATTTGCATGTATATGTTGCTAAGACCTCGGTTGAATTGAGTAAGTTAAATTGTTGCACATATTTTAACGTTGACGGTATGGACGTCAAGGAAGTCGATAACTATAAGTTGATTCCGTATACCGAAGTTGACCATTATTATCGAAGTCTACGGCCTATCGTTAAATACTGTCTAATTGACTATATCAAGTCTCAGAAGCCTGTCGCCTGACAGGTTTCTTTTATAAATAATGCATGGCAACAATAGCTTCAAGAACAGAATATTTACAGAAAGTTTTGGTCGACGGTATACTTCAATATGACCTTTGTTCGCTTGATGCTGATGACTATGATTTCGGTAAGGAAAACTTTATAGTTGTTAGAGATAATGAAGAATGTAGACCAGACTTGATTTCTCTTAGAGCATATGGAACCATGAATTATTGGTGGTTCATTATGTGGTATAACGGTATTACTGATATTTGGAATGACTTGAAAAGAGATCCAGAAAAACCGTTAATTTTGAAATACCCGGACTTGGAAGTTGTCCGCGATTTTTTGATAAGTATAAAGAAAGATAATAATAATCCTGAGGAGCAGAATGAAGATTAATTTTAAGAATTACATTTCGGAGCTCAACGAAGCTCAGATGATGACCATTCAGGATTTGCTTAACAATTTCAGAAAGGTTTTTCCGTATTCTGATAAGGACCTTAGCGTTATTACTTTTCATGTTGACGGAAAAGATACGGAAGATATGGTTTGTACCGGAGTTGTTCAGTCTGAATTTGAAGAATTCGGTAAGTACAAGGTTGCTGTTAAATTCCATAGGGACGATATTGAACAGCCATTCTCGGTAAAGAATATCGGTGAAGTCTTCTGTGAATGTAAGGCATTCCGTTACAATACTGCATATCCGGATGTCCAGTCAAAGACATTCTTCGGTCAGATTCAAGGTTATAACCGTATTCCGAACCGTATAAGAAATCCAGAAAAAACACCATCTGTTTGTAAACATCTTTACAGTTTTTTAATATATTTGTACAATAAAGGATTAATTAAAAATAATTAGGAGTTATATGACTGCACGTGAAGTGACATTAAGTAATTTTCAGTTAAAGCAGGTTTTTGAAAACCTTTCGAAGAAAATCAACGAACCGGGTGAAGCACCGAAGTATTCTTGGTTCATTTTTAAGACATGCGAAACACTCGCCGAACCGTATGCCAAGATGATGAACGAACTTTATGACGAACGTCGTGAACCTGATTATCCGGCATTTGATGCTGAACAGAAGAAACTTGTTCAGAAGTATGCTGACCGTGATGAACAGAATACGATTATTACCGATGACACTGGTCGTCCGGTTATTCGTGAAAATATTGTCGAGTTTACTGAAGAAAATTCAAAGCTTCTTGAAAAGTACCCGACATTGAATGAAAACTGGAAGAATAAGGAAAAGCATAATTTTGAAGTTCTTCAGAAACGTCAGACTTACAATTTGACATGCCTTGAACTTAGCGAGTTCCCGCCGAAGACCCCTCCGTTTATTGTTGGTGTATTTGGATATTAATACTTCTGAAATAATTAAATTGGAAACCGGTCTAGGCCGGTTTTCTTTTTTATAAATATAGAAGTATGAGTGCAATCGATGTTACACGTGCAAATAGAAATGCTGCCCAGATTAATGATATAGCTAGAGCTGCCAATACCCAGCTTGGCGGTTATACTGCTATGGCCAATGCTCTTAAAGAGCTTAATAAGCAGGCAAAAGAGAATTCGAAGAATTCTACAGGTCAATCGAAGGCTATATCTTCGATGCAGACCGCATTGACTACACAGACCGGAATTCTTCAAGAGATTCTTAAAGTTTTGAAATCTGGTGTTGCGACTACTGGTACAGGCACGAAGGCATTATCTGTAAACGGACAACAAAAAGAAATGGCTGAAGTCGTTAAGAAAAGTAATCAGGTAAAAGGAAAAGTCGGAGGAGAATTAAAAATTGCCCCGTCTTCTATTCAACAGATTGCAACATTGACTTCTAGGGCTAATACGAAAGCAATGGAAGCTTCTACTAAAAAGCAGGCACAGGCTATTAGGACGCAGAAGATTGCACAGTCGTTTGTAGCGCCGAAAGCAAAGGAAAAAGTACAAGTAGTATCGAAATCCAGTGGTAATCTTTTTGGAAGTTTAAGTAAATTGCTACCTAGATTATTGGGAGGTCTTAAAAAAATCTTGTTTGCCGTATTTTCACCGGCAGCATTAATCAGTATGATTGTATCTCGATTCTTACCGTATATTATTCTCGGTATCGCGTTCTTGTATGGATTATGGCAAGGTATGAAGGATCATCTTGCTCAAATCTGGGATGACATGCCGGATATAATTTGGGACGGTATGAAATTAGCCGGCAAGATTTTATGGGAAGGAATTCTTTTTGTTGGCGATGTTATTTGGAAAGGTATAGATTTAATCGGTGAAATTCTTGCCAAAATAATGTTTAAGATTTATGAAAATTTTGGCGAATGGTGGGAACAACTTAAGGAAGTTGTAAGCTTCGGCTGGAACTGGTTAAAAGAAGCGTTTTCGGGCTGGTTTGATAAGGCCGTGGCTGTTTTTGAATTCGCTGTAGACTGGGTAAAGGGAATATTCTCCGGAATAGCTGTTAACCTTAAGAATTCTGTTTTGGGATTTTTTAAGGGTATTGGAGATTATATCTCCAACTTTTTCGGTGGTATAAAAGACAAGATCGGTAATACTTGGCTTGGTAAGAAACTTGGTTTTGGTTCGTCTCCAGAAACCGTAAATACCACTACGAATGTAACCAATACAACGAATAATAAAACTGCTTCTAATGACGATGCGTTTAAGATGATGACTAAGGAGATTACCGCTCCGATGAATCAAATGACTCGTCTTATAGAAAATCAGGATAAGTTGTTAAGAGAGATGAATATGACTCCGGTTGTTCAGAATGCTAGTTTCAATACTAATATGACACCGGTTAATGGAACAAATATCACTATTACACCGAATGACAATATCGCATCTACACTTGTAAGACAGACAACAAATATCACGAATATGCAGACTGCAAACAACAAGGAAATTACTAGGGCATTCTCTGAAGGCGTAGATAGATTGGTTACTACATTGAATGATAACTATCAGGCAAGCTTGATGGACAAGAATCAGCCGGTTACAACAGCGGGGTAATGAATGCCGTTTAGCGTATATAATTCTACAGGCTTGACAAGTAATCAGCTTGGGTCGGAATCTCCGGCTTTTGCTTCTAGGTTTTTCTCTTTACAAGAACGTACTGGTACACAGGATTTAATCGATAAAAAAGTATCAATTTCTACAAAGTATAACATTACTGGTATAGCAATGGAAACGCCGCAAATTAGTTATTCTACTACTTTGGGCATTGCTCCGCATGTTTCTTTGGCTAACAAGGTTAATGACTTGTTTAAGAACGACTTATTTAAGTTGATGGCATCTTCTAACCGCGAATACAAGCCGCTGTTGCTTACAGACGGTTGGTCACAGCAATATCCTAAAGAAGGCGCGAAGGTTTCTGTCAATTTGCATTTTCGTGCTTATCCGACAGAGATGTATGATACTACCGATTATTTTACAATTTTTAAAATGCTCTTCTATTGTTCTGCTCCTAAAAAATATGGATTTGGAAACAATGTTACAATTCTTGACCAGGCCATAACTACGGCTGCAGAAAAAGGACTTTTGGCAGGTGATATTATCGGAAATATGCTTATTGATTTTAATGAGTTACGTAAGCGTACTAACGGTTTTTCACAGGCTGACAAAGACGCATTTACTGATGCATTAAACCAATTTGATAAAGAGCTAGATGCACAAAAAGAAATTAGCGATAAGCTAAAGTATGTTAATGATTATAAACTTAAAGCAACGGATCCTAAACAACGACTTATTGAATCCGCCGCATATCTTGTAGCAGCTGTAGAAACATTTGCAGGAAATACTGAAACCGCATGTCCTCGTTTTACGATGAGTTACGGTAATTTGTTCCAGGCAGGTACATATAATTATTGGATAATTGATAATTGGTCTTGTAAACCGAGCGTAAATACGACAATATTATCGGACGGTAGGATTTGCCCGATATATGTTGATTTTACTATAAACATAAGAACCGCTGGTAAGATCGGTACGACCGATTTGGCTAGTATGCTTATGGGAACGTCCAATAATATTGCAAAGACTGAAATTAAAACCCAATTAAATACTTAATTCAGGTCTTAATACTTCATTCCATTGGTCAATCGAATATGTCTGGTCAAGTGAACAGGTTAATTCAAATTGATAATAAACGGGTCTCTGAATAAAATTAACTTCGGAACCGTTTACTATTTTTATGGTATTAATTTCTTGCGAAGGTTTGACAGTCCAGTCTTTGACAAAAACAGTCAACGGACGTTTGAAAAGGAAATTATCATACAAGTATAATGCCCATAATTTTTCGCCTAATGCATTTACACGATTGAATTCACCGAAAACACGAGTAGAACTGAAACGTAAAGACATAATATCAGATATATTAGAAGCAATATTTCCTATTTTACCGGTAAGCTCATGGAAAGATTGCATTGACTTTTTCAATGCTTCTTGTTTTTGTCTTAACGGTGTTTGCGTTTCAGCTTCTGTTGTTGCTTTCTTATCTTTTTCTTTTTTGGCAGCTTCAGTATTCCTTTTGGTTTTATTGGTCATGTCAATACTGTCATATGCTGAGAATAATGCTTGACCAACGCCCATGGTGTTTACGACACCAGAAACGATATTTTGTACTTGGTTTCTGATGCTTGACTGGTTTCCGGTATACGGCGAAGCATACATGGACAATGCTTTTATCCAAACATCCGGATCTGTTTGACCGAGGGTATCGGCTGTATAAATTTTGAATTTGAGTTTTATCTCGCTGGCCTTTACACCACTCCAAATGTCATTAGTCAATGTACCAGTTTTTAAGATATTCTTGAAGGAACTATCAGCCGTACCCAATGCTGCACAAGCATTGAATATGTCATTACTTATAAAATTGGAAATTGTATCTTGCGCTGTCTCGCCTGGACCTTCCGTAAATTCATAAGAAAAAGAAATCTCTGGAAGTTCTTCAAGCAATGCGGATAACATTACATAATAAGTATCGTGTTTGTCAACTACTGATTCTTTAACCAATCCTACAAAGTCAGAGAATCTTACTGCGGTAGATTCTTTCTTTTGGTCATCTGACAGCTTATATTCCTTTACGTTATAAAGCTGATTGATAAAGTCTGTAGCGTCGAAAGTTACAAGGTGAATGCAAGAATTACCGATACCGGCATTTGAAGTCTCATGACTGAAGTTCTGACCAAATCCATAGTTTTGGTTTGTTGTATATCCGAAAACTTCATTAAACGACTGTACTTCTGCATTGTTTTTTGCATTGTTTTTTGCACTGCTTTTTGAAGAATTATATGCAGCAGTACCACCGGTATTAGAACCGTTGGTACCTACATTGCCTTGTAACATTGCCGGTTGTTGTGACATATTTTAATTATTCCCCATGAACTTCCAAATCATCAACAGAAACTTGGTCATCAACTTCAAAACTGATATTATTTGTATTTATATATTCTGAAGAAGAGTAAGCATAAACAGCTTTTTCATAGTATAAAGATTCTGGCTGAAGGTCATTAGGATAGTCACCAGTTCCGCCGCAAAGTGGACATGGTTTAGTTTCATCTTCCGGGTCAACACCAGTACCGTCACAAGTAGTACATCTAGTTTCGACGATTTTTTCTGTATCGTCATGAACATGAGTATACATCTTACCGGTAGCGTCACCTTGATATTCTTTTGTTATAAAGTCCTGATATTTACCAACTACATTATGTTGTTCTTCAGTAAATGTATTAAATTTATTAAATGTCATGTCCTTTAAAAGATTTGTATATACCCAGTTTTTATCGAAGTATATTCGTTGAACACGAGCATTAGCAAAATTATCATCCTGTGTTTTAACATCCGTTTCGGTAATTACATAAAAACCAATCATATTATCGACATCATCAGCATTTGATATTACACGATATAATACAGTGTCATCTTGATACTGAGATTCATCTTTATCCCAGGTCTTTTTATCGACTGTCACTGTAGAATAGATATAATTATAGCCGTAATCTACTTTGATATGTTGACCAGAACCAATGTGATAATAATACGATGTAAACTGACCATTAAGAATATAGAATACTGTATTATTGATAGCTAAATTATAGTATTCATAATACTTGGCGAAATCTTCTTCAGTTCCTTCAACTGGTACAGAATAGTATTTTCTAATAAGATAGTTAATATACGGTTCCGAAAGTTTAGAACCTTTTTCTGTAACCGTATTGGTTAATACCCTATTTTTGATATTAAGTTCATCAAGGTTTGATAGACTTGCAACATCTACTGGTGTTTTACCATTATACTCAGTTAAATCTTTAAATTCTAATGCGTTATAGTAATAATAACGAACCATAGATTTTGTGCCGGCACAAATACGACAACGGTTATCAATACAAACACCTTTATCATGGTCTACACTTCCATCAGTATAGGCAGGACATGGATAACGTACGAGAACTTCCGGACCATTATCTGCATTTTTAGGATTATAATCAGGGTTTAAATTATAATCATACATTCTAAGTCTACGCTTACCGTTACAGTAATCACATTTTACTTTTTCGTTGCCTAAACATACAGGACAAGTAAAGTAGTCTTCACGAGAGTCCTGTTTTGCATAGATAGAACGAAGCTTTCGTTGATACATAATATTCAAGAAACCTTTATACTTTTTTTGGGATTCTATTGTATCAGGAATAAGCGTAATACCATTATCTGTTGTTTCATATGGCATTAAACCAATGTTAAAATAACTGGATTTATTATTATTATACTTATAGAAAATGTAATTTTCGATAGAGGTATCAAACTTATTTTGATAATAATTAAACACGCCTTCAGGATAATTGTTGTAATTGTATTCTATTTTTGGCAATAAACTTATATTTGTATATTGTTCAGTAGATCGCTTTAGAGT